>WBZO01000830.1_pt2 | contig 16434 bp, 13 predicted proteins | sample 5204261 | NCBI WGS metagenome assembly WBZO01 (sample SAMN12412400, study PRJNA552823) | activated sludge metagenome | isolation source: activated sludge from anammox sidestream of wastewater treatment plant... | place: USA: North Carolina | collected 2017-09 | reverse complement strand
CCTGGTAGCGCACTTGTCTGGGGGACAAGTGGTCGTCGGTTCAAATCCGGCTACCCCGACCATCTTCAAAGGCTGGGTCGACCCCAAGCCGCCCGCTGCGCCGGCGTGTCAGTACCGTCCGCCCTGTCCGTGCGGTTCATTGATGGCCCGTGGCGTGCAAGGCGGGGTGTCCAGCACACCATGGACTGCTTGCATGACCTCACGTCGCACGCTGTATCCCGAGATCGAGCCGTTCGACCACGGCTTTCTGCAGGTTTCGCCGCTGCATCGCCTGTACTACGAGCAGTGCGGCAATCCGCAGGGCAAGCCGGTGGTGTTTCTGCATGGCGGCCCCGGGGCAGGCTGCAATTCCAAATGCCGACGTTTCTTCGATCCGGCGCATTACCGCATCGTGCTGTTCGATCAGCGGGGATGCGGGCGCTCGACTCCGCATGCGGAGCTCACCGACAACACGACCTGGCATCTCGTGCAGGACATCGAAATGCTGCGTGCCCATCTGGGGATCGAGCGCTGGCAGGTGTTTGGCGGATCGTGGGGCTCGACGCTTGCCCTCGCCTATGCGCAGGCGCATCCCGAGCGCGTGACCGAGCTGGTGCTGCGCGGCATTTTCATGCTGCGGCGCTGGGAGCTGGAATGGTTTTATCAGCAAGGCTGCGATGCGCTGTTTCCGGACGTGTGGGAGCACTATCTCAGGCCGATCCCGCCCGTGGAGCGGGGGGATTTGATGAGCGCCTATCACCGTCGGCTGACCAGTCCGGATGCGGCGGTACGCATCGAGGCGGCGCGCGCCTGGTCGACCTGGGAAGGTGCGACGAGCTTCCTGCTGCAGGATGAGGCCTACATTTCCTCCAGCGGCGAGGATGAGTTTGCGCTGGCCTTTGCCCGTATCGAGAACCACTATTTCGTCAATGGTGGCTTCTTCGAAGTCGATGATCAGCTGCTGCGTGATGCGACACGCATCCGCGATATTCCGGCAGTCATCGTGCAGGGGCGGTACGACGTGGTGTGTCCGATGCGCAGTGCGTGGGATCTGCACCGGGTCTGGCCCGAAGCCGATCTGCGCATCGTTGCCGATGCGGGGCACTCGGCTTTCGAGCCGGGCATCACGCACGAGCTGATCGAGGCGACCGACCGGTTTCGCTGAACCCCACGGCGACACAAACGAAAACGGGCCCGCGCGGGCCCGTTTTGCGTGGTCTGGATCGACTTCAGTGAGCGGGAGCGGCCGCGGTGGCATCACCCTTGAGGCAGGTGCTCATGAATGTCTTGCGGTCGGCGCCCTTGAGCTTTTTGCTCTTGGCTTCGGTGCTGCAGGTCTTCATCTTCTCCTGCTGCGTCTGCTTGGCCGAGGCCGGCGCCGCGGCAGTCTGGCCCTTGAGGCAGCTGCTCATGAACGCCTTGCGTTCCTCGCCCGACTTGCCGGCCGCCTGCTTGTTGCAGTCGACCATGCGTTGCTGCTGCGGGGTCAGGGTCTTGGCGGGTTTGGCAGCGTCCTGCGCGAAGGCGGCGGCAGAGCCGACGGACAGGGTGAGAGCCAGTGCCAGCATCGACGACTTCAGTAGCATGTGAAATCCCTCCGGTTGAATGGGCCGTTGCCGATCGGCAGCGGTGCGGCGCAGTCTACTCGCGGCCTTGCGGCCGGGCAGGCGGCGATGACGGAATTTCACGTACGCGTTGGCGGTGATTCAGGCGCAGCGATTGCCGCTGCGCCTTGTAGGAAAACCACCATGCCGCAGGTCTGGCGCGGCATGGCGCTGTGACTCAGGCGGCCTGCGCCTGTTGCTTGCGCGGGCCTTCGACCAGGGCGCGGCGCACGCCTTCGACCAGCAGGTCGACTTCGGCGCTGGTGGTCGCAAAGTGCGGGGTGAAGCGCAGTGAGTTGACCCCGCCGTGGATGACGCCGTAGCCGTGTTCGCGCATCCATTCCTCGGTGCTGCCGGCGCCATAGCACTTGAAGTCGGGCGCCAGCTCGCACGAGAACAGCAACCCGGTGCCCTGCACCTTGGTGATGTAGCCGGGCAGTTCGGTCTTGAGCTGGTTGAGCTTGGCGACGAATTCGGCGCCGCGGGCGCGGATGTTTTCGCGCAGCTCGGGCGTCAGCGACTTGAGCACGGTCAGCGCCACGTCGAGTGCGCGCGGGTTGGCCGTCATCGTGTTGCCATAGATGCCCTTGCGGTACAGCTGCGCCGCATGCTCGCCGACGGCGAGAACGGACATCGGATACTGGCCGGCGTTGAGCGCTTTGGAATAGGTTTCCATGTCCGGGGCATCGAACGATTCGAAGCCGGGATAGTCGACGATCGACAGCACGCCGTGCGCGCGCAGGCCGGCCTGGATCGAGTCGATCAGCAGCAGGCTGCCGTGGGCGCGCGTGAGCTCGCGGGCGGCGGCGTAGAACTCGGGCGTGACGCCACGGCCGGGATCGCCTTCGCCCATGACCGGCTCGATGAACATCGCCTCGATGAACCAGCCATTCCTGTCGGCGTCGGCGAAGGCCTGCCTGAGCTGGGCCAGGTTGTACGGCTCGACGGTGATCACGCTGTGCTCGTCACGGTAGCTGGCGAGCTGCTGCTCGTAAGTCTTGCGCGAAGAATCGGAATACAGCGCCGGACGTTCGGTGCGGCCATGGAAGGCCCCCTTGACCGCCAGGCGCTTGATCGTGCGGCCAGCGTGGCGCGCCCCCGGATCGGTCATCAGCTTGGCGTTGACGTCGATGATGCGTGCGGCCAGCGTCACCGATTCCGAGCCGGAGCTCAGGCACAGGAAGTGGGTGTACGGACAGCCGCCGCGCGTGCGGCCGATCTCGTTTTTCATGGCCGCGCCGAAACGCAGCTGCGACAGGCTTGGCGTCATCACGTTGGCCATCACCTGCGGGCGCGAGAGCACCTTGAGGATTTCCTTGGGTGCATGGCCGAGGCCGAGCATGCCGTAGCCACCGGCGTCATAGACCACCGCGCCCTTGAGCGTGACCAGCCACGGGCCGTGGGCAGCCAGCGCAATGTACGGATTGACGCCATCTTCGGGATAGAAGTTGACGAAATCCTTCTGCGCCTGCGCGATCTGTGCCGGTTCGTCCAGATGCAGGAAATCCGACATGCAGGAACGCAGTGCCAGATGCGCCGCGTAGGCCTCGTCGATGGCTTCGGCCAAGGCCGGATCGGTGTCGAGGAAGCGTTCGATCTCCGCATCGGACAAGCCGGTGGTGCGCACGGCACCATCGCCAAAGGTACGCATTTCAAGCAGTTTCGCCAGCATCGAATTCATGGTGCCCCCTTCTGAAAACACGTCGTGCCCGCCCCGGGCGGGATGCGAGCACGATGGCTTAAGCATTGATTTGAAAGAAAAAGCAAAGCGGAAGTCTATCACGCTGCGGTATACGCCGGTACCCCCGACACCGCAATGACAGACGTCACCCGCGATGGCTGACGGACGAATCTGTCGAAATTTCACTCACTTGCGCAAAGTGGCTCCCGAATGAACGTGGAGATTGGCCTCATGTCCAACGATGCCGCAGTCGCACTGGAGTGGCAGCAGGTCGGCAAGCGCTATGGCAGCGTCGTCGCTCTCGATGGCGTCGATTTGCGCCTGACGACCGGCGAGGTGCTCGCCCTGCTCGGTTCCAACGGGGCGGGCAAGACCACGGCGATCGCCCTGAGTCTGGGACTGCTCAATGCCGATACCGGCCAGGTGCGGTTGTTCGGCCGGTCGCCGCGCGATCTGGCGGCGCGGCGGCAGATGGGCGTCATGCTGCAGAGCGCGGGTTTGCCGGAGACGCTCAAGGTACGCGAGTTGCTGGCACAAACCCGGGCGGCCTATGCGCAGCCCTACTCGCCGGATGAGTGCGCGCACATGGCGGGCCTGGAGGCGATCATGGACTGCCGCTACGCCAGGCTGTCGGGCGGGCAGCAGCGGCGTGTGCAATTTGCACTGGCGATCTGCGGTCGGCCGCGCCTGCTGTTTCTCGACGAGCCGACCGTGGGACTGGATGTCGAAGCGCGCGGTGCGCTGTGGCAGGCCATCCGCACCCTGGCGGCCGACGGGTGCGCGATCGTGCTGACCACGCACTACCTCGAAGAGGCCGAGGCGCTGGCGCAGCGCGTCATGGTGCTGTCGCAGGGGCGGGTGGTGGCCAGCGGCAGCATGGCGCAGGTGCGGGCGCGCGTCGTGCAAAAGCGCATTCGCTGCATCAGCGCGCTGGAGGCCGGGCTGGTATCGACCTGGCCGCAGGTGCGCAGTGCATGCCGGGACGGCCAGCACATCGAAATCGTCACCGATGCCGCCGAGGCCGTCGTGCGCCAGCTGCTCGACAGCGACGCGGCCCTGAGCGAGCTGGAAATACACCGCGCCGGATTGGCGGAAGCATTCATCGAAATCACCCGCGCGGCAGCCTGACGCGCAACGAACCGGGAGCCATGCCATGTCTGCCACGTTGATCGACCCGACTCCGCTGCATGCCGTCAGCCTTGCGCGCTGCTACGGACTCGAAGCCCGGCACGAATTTCTGCGTCTGTTGCGCACACCGATGTTCTGCGTGCCGACGCTGGTATTCCCGGCGATGTTCTATCTGCTGTTCGCCGTGCTCATGAATCGCGGTGGAGGCGGCGCAAGTTTCAACCCGGCAACGTACATGCTGGCGGGCTATGGCGTGTTTGGCGTGATGGCGCCGGGGTTGTTCGGATTCGGGGTTTCGGTGGCGCTCGATCGTGATCATGGTTGGCTTGACCTGCGCCGCGCGCTGCCGATGCCGCCCGGAGCGTATCTCGCAGCCAAACTGGTGATGGCCATGTTATTCGCGGCCATGGTGTGCGTCGTGCTGGGGAGCATTGCCTTCTTCCTGGCCGGAGTGCGTCTGCCGGGGGCCGCATGGGCCTGGCTGTTCGTCACCGACGTGCTGGGTGTGCTGCCGTTTTGCGCCATCGGCTTGTACGTTGGCAGCCACGTCAGCGGGCTGGCCGCGCCGGCGATCATCAATCTCATCTACCTGCCGCTGTCGTTCCTGTCCGGGTTGTGGCTGCCGCTGCCGGCATTGCCGGAGTTCCTGCGCAGCATTGCGCCGCTGTGGCCGCCCTACCATCTGGGGCAGCTCGCGCTGCAGGCCGTCGGCCAGCCTTCGCTCGGCACGCCGCTGGGGCATGTGATGGTGCTGGCGGGAGTCACGGTGGCTTTTCTTGCCTTGGCGTGGCGCAAGCTGGCGCGGGCATGAGGAGGCCGAAAAGGAAGTGTCCGCAGGGCGCGGTGGCGGAATAGCCGGGCGTATGATCGGAACGGCGCAAGTGGAGTACACCAGGTGTCGGCATTGCAAAGTCTGAAACAGCGCCTGCTCGCGTTCGTGACGCCGCGTTACGACGAGGTTGGCTGGGCGCCGCTGTGGAACCTGTTCTACCTGATGTTCCTGTTCATGAACTGGGCCAATCAGCCGCTCGAGAGCTGGCTGTGGCCGACCTTGCTCAGTGTGCTGCTGTTCCTGCCGCTGTTTTTTTCCACGTTCCACCAGGTCGGCCGGCGCATCCTGATCAACGCGGCCGCGATCGCCCTGCTCGGCTATGCCCTGACCCCGATCAATGTGGGCGCCAACACGTATCTGGTCTACGCATCCTGCTTCCTGCCGCATGCTGGCCTGCGGTTGCACACGATCCTGATCACGATCGCGTTGGGGGCGCTGCTGTATCTGCTCGGAATGCTGGCGCTCGGAGTGCCCCTGCAATATGCGGGGGCGATCTCCGGCGTCACGCTGATATTGGCGGTCTCGATCTCGGCGGCCAATTATTTTCACCGTGAAAAGCGCCTGCGCCAGGCCGAGCTCAAGCTCAGCCATGACGAAGTGCGCCGGCTCGGCGCACTGGCCGAGCGCGAACGCATCGGTCGTGACCTGCATGATCTTCTGGGACACACCCTGTCGCTGATCACGCTCAAGTCCGAGCTGGCCGTGCGCCTGTTCGAGCACGATCCGCAGGCGGCGCGCCGGGAAATGGTCGATGTCGAGCGCGTGGCGCGCGATGCGCTGGGACAGGTGCGGCGGGCCGTGACCGGCATTCGTGCCGCGGGATTGGCGGCCGAGCTGGCTTCGGCACGCCTGCTGCTCGAATCCTCGGACATCCGGCTCGAATATCGGCTTGGCGAAGTGGCTTTGCCGGCCGATGTCGAAACCATGCTGGCGCTGGTGGTGCGCGAAGCCGTCACCAACATCCAGCGCCATGCGCGCGCCACGCATGCCAGCGTGACGCTGGCGGATGAGGGCGGTGTGCTGCGGCTGCAGGTCGAGGACAATGGACGGGGCGGGTGCATTGTTCCGGGCAATGGTCTGAGCGGCATGCGCGAGCGGCTGCTGGCATTCGGCGGAAATCTCGAAATCGATTCCACCCGCGACGGCGGTACGCGCTTGCGCGTCGGCGTCCCGCTGCCGGTGCGCGAGCCAGCGACCGGCGCGATCGGTGTTGCGCCGGGTTGAACGTGCACGGAGTGCTGCACGCACCTGCTAGAGTGCCTGCCGATCGGCTGAATGGCGTTGGAGTTTCAGGGTCGTGATGCGTGTCTTGCTGGCCGAAGATCAGGCGATGGTGCGTGGCGCCCTGTCGGCCCTGCTGGGATTGGAGGCCGACATCGACGTCGTGGCCACCGCGGCCGATGGCGAGGAGGCCTGGCGACTGCTGCAGTCGCTCAAGCCCGATGTGCTGATCACCGACATCGAGATGCCGGACCTGACCGGACTGGAACTTGCGCAGCGAGTGCAGCGCCACGCGCTGCCATGCAAGGTGGTGATCGTCACCACGTTTGCGCGTGGTGGATTCCTGCGCCGCGCGCTGGATGCCGGCGTCGTCGGCTATCTGCTCAAGGATGCGCCGGCCGAGCAGCTGGCCGAGGCGCTGCGCAAGGTGCATCGCGGCGGGCGGGCGATCGATCCGCAGCTGGCCGTGGAAGCCTGGTCGGAGGCCGATCCGCTCAATGACCGTGAGCGGCAGGTGCTGCGGCTGGCGGGAGAGGGCATGAGCGCGACCGACATCGCGCAGCGTCTGCACCTGTCGCATGGCACCGTGCGCAATTACCTGTCCGAAGCCATCGGCAAGCTTGGGGTCAGCAATCGCATCGAAGCCTTTCGACTGGCGCGGCAGAAAGGCTGGTTGTGAGGCGGCCACCGCGTTTGGCCGGTCGCGCGTGGGCGGCCGGCCCGAACTCGCATCGCGCAGGGCAGACGCTTACCATGCACGATCCATGCTGGCCGATGCACGTTCTTGAAGAAGTCCGATTTTCATTTTGACCTGCCTGCCGAGCTGATCGCGCAAGCACCGCTGGCCGAGCGCTCGGCCAGCCGCCTGCTGGTGGCCGATCCATCGTCGCCGCGACTCGATGACCGACGGTTTTTCGAGCTGCCGGACTTGCTGCGCGCGGGCGATCTGCTGGTGTTCAACGACACCCGCGTGCTGCCGGCGCGGCTGTTCGGTCGCAAGGACAGCGGTGGTGCCGTGGAAATTCTCATCGAACGCATCACCGGCACGCACGAGGCGCGCGCCCAGCTCGGGGTGAGCAAGAAGCCCAAGGCCGGCGGTCGCATCGTGCTCGATGACGGCAGCGTGTTCAGCGTGCTGGGACGCGACGGCGAGTTCTTCCTGCTGCGCCTGGAGGGTGAGGAATCGCTGGAAAAGCTGCTGCTGCGGCTGGGGCGCATGCCGCTGCCGCCCTACATCGAGCGGGATGCCGATGACGGCGATGACGAGCGTTACCAGACCGTGTTTGCGCGCGAACCGGGAGCGGTCGCCGCGCCGACTGCGGGCCTGCATTTCGACTCGCCGTTGCTGGCGCGGCTGCGCGAGCGCGGCATCGACCTGGGCCATGTGACCCTGCATGTGGGTGCCGGCACCTTTCAGCCGATGCGTGCGGAACGCCTCGAAGACCACGTCATGCACCGCGAATGGCTCAACGTCGGCGCCGAGCTGGTCGAAAAGATCCGCCACGTGCGGGCGCGCGGCGGGCGCGTGATCGCAGTCGGCACCACGGTGGTGCGCGCGCTCGAATCCGCGCTGCAGGATGGGCAGGTCGCGCCGTTTGCCGGCGAGACGCAGATCTTCATCTTTCCCGGCTACCGCATCCGCAGCGTCGATGGCCTGGTGACGAACTTTCATCTGCCCGAATCCACGCTGTTGATGCTGGTCAGTGCCTTCGCCGGCCGTGCGTTCGTGCTCGACGCCTACCGGCATGCGGTTGCCGAACGCTACCGCTTCTTCTCCTACGGCGACGCCATGCTGCTGTGGCCGGCCGATCACGCGGTCGCTGCGGGGCAGGCATCGTAAAAAGCGGGCAAGTTTGCGATCCTCTGCGTTCTTGCGGCCAGTTCCTTTTCATAGCAATGCAATTCCAATTACTTGCCAGCGACGGTGCTGCGCGCCGTGGCCGCCTGACGTGCCCGCGCGGCACGATCGAAACGCCGGCGTTCATGCCGGTCGGCACCTATGGCTCGGTCAAGGCGATGACGCCGCAGAGTCTGCGCGACATCGGAGCGCAGATCATCCTGGGCAATACCTTCCATCTGTACCTGCGCCCCGGGCTCGACGTGATCGGCGAGTTCGGCGGACTGCATCGCTTCATCGGCTGGGATGGGCCGATCCTCACCGATTCGGGTGGTTTCCAGGTGTTCTCCCTCGCCCACAAGCGCAAGATCACCGAGGATGGGGTGATGTTCGCCTCGCCGGTTGACGGCGCGCGTGTGTTCCTGTCGCCAGAAGTCTCGATGCGGATCCAACGCACGCTCGATTCGGACATCGTGATGATCTTCGACGAATGCACGCCGTACCCGGCCAGTGAAAGCGTGGCGCGCACCTCGATGGAACTGTCGCTGCGCTGGGCCGAGCGCTCGCGGCGCGCATTCGACGATTTGCGCAATCCCAACGCATTGTTCGGCATCGTGCAGGGCAGCGTATATCCGGCGCTGCGGCAGCGTTCGGCACAGGCGCTGATCGACATCGGATTCGACGGCTATGCAATCGGCGGCCTGGCGGTTGGCGAGCCCGAAGCCGAGCGCAACGCCACCCTGGAACAGGTCGAGCCGCTGCTGCCGCGCGACCGCCCGCGCTATCTGATGGGAGTGGGGCGGCCCGAGGACATCGTGGCGGCGGTGTGCCGTGGCGTGGACATGTTCGATTGCGTCATGCCGACCCGCAACGCGCGCAACGCGCACCTGTTCACGCGCCACGGCACGCTGCGCATCCGCAACGCCCAGTTCGAGCACGACACGCGGCCGCTGGACGAAACCTGCACCTGCTACACCTGCCGCAACGGTTTTTCCCGCGCCTATCTGCGCCATCTGGACCGCTGCGGCGAGATGCTCGGGCCGATGCTGGCGACGATCCACAACCTGCACTACTACCAGGAACTGATGGGCGGTCTGCGCGAGGCGATCGCCGCGCACCGGCTCGGCGAGTTCGTGGCCCGGTTTCATGCCCAGCGGGCCGGGGCGGGCTGAGCCGGGGGCGGCTGGCTGCGGCCCGCGGGTTGTGGCCGGTGCTGTGGCATAATCGGCGATCTTTTGGCGCGAAGCCCCGCTTGGCAGGGCCCGCATCGTCTGCGAATCGAACCTTTTCCGGAGTTTTCATGGATTTTTTCATCAGTAGCGCATACGCGCAGGCTGCGGCGGGAACAGGGGCCGGCCCGGCACCGAACCCGCTGATGTCGTTCCTGCCGCTGATCATCCTGTTCGGCATCTTCTATTTCATGCTGATCCGCCCGCAGATGAAGCGCGCCAAGGAGCAGCGCGCCATGATCGCTGCGCTGGCCAAGGGCGACGAAGTGCTGACCAATGGCGGCATCCTCGGCCGCATCGAGGACATTGCCGAGCAGTTCGTCGTGCTCGAAGTCGCCACCGGCGTGTCGATCAAGCTGCAGAAGCAGGCGATCTCGGCCGTGCTGCCCAAGGGCACGTTGAAGTCGGCCTGAGCGCGCCGCATAGAGAGTTATCGACCGCGGGCGGCTCGTCCGCGGCACCGCAACGGATCACACCATGAACGATTTTCCACGCTGGAAATACGCGCTCGTCGTCGTCGTGCTGCTGCTCGGCATTCTGTACGGCGTGCCCAACCTGTTCGTGCAGCAGCCGGCCGTGCAAGTCTCGGCCAATCGCGGCGCGGTCGTCGACCAGGCGCTCAAGGAGCGCGTGCAGGGTGCGCTGGAGAAGGCCAAGATCGCCTTCCAGAGCATCGATCTGAGCAAGGATCATTTGCTGGTGCGCCTGCCGGTGGGGGCACTCGATGATCAGGCCAAGGCACTGGAGGCGATCAAGAGCGAGCTCGGCGAGCAGTATGTGGCCGCGCCCAATCTCGCCTCGACCGTGCCGGGCTGGATGCGGGCGATCGGTGCGCGCGAAATGCCCAAGGGCCTGGATCTGCAGGGCGGCGTGCACTTCCTCATGGAAGTGGACGACAAGGGTGTGATCGACAAGCAGATCCAGCGCTACAGCGACGACATCCGCGGCGTGTTGCGCGAAAAGAACATCCGCTACCAGTCGATCGGCAGCGGCCCGCAGGGCGTGGTCGTGCAGCTGCGTTCGGCCGATGACCGCGATGCCGCGCGCTCCGCGATCCAGCTCAAGGTGCCGGACGTGGTCGTTTCCGACGGTGCGGCGAGTGGGGATTCGTTCACGCTCAACGCGGCCATCAAGCCGGACAAGGTGCGCGAGGCTGCGCTCAACACGATCCGCCAGAACCAGGCCACGCTGTCCAACCGCATCAACGCACTCGGCGTGGCCGAGCCGCTGATCCAGCAGCAGGGCGAGTCGCGCATCGTGGTCGAGTTGCCGGGCGTGCAGGACACGGCCGAGGCCAAGCGCGTGCTCGGCGCGCAAGCCACGCTCGAATACCACGCGGTCGATCAGGACGCCAACGCCTATGACGCCATGCGCAACGGCAGCATTCCGCCCGATGACCGGCTCTACTACATGCGCGAACTCGGTCCCGATGGCCGCAAGATTCCGATCCTGATCAAGAAGAAAGTCATCGTCAGCGGCGATGAGATGATCGATGCGTCGAGCGCTCCCGATCCGCAGTCGGGTACGCCTTCGGTATCGGTCACGCTCAATGCGACCGGTGGCCGCAAGATGCTCGAATTCACCACCCAGAACGTCGGCAAGCCGATGGCCGTGCTCTACATCGAGCGCACGCCCGAGGTGAAGATCGTCGATGGCAAGGAAGTGCGCAGCACCAAGGTGACCGAAGAGGTCATCAACAGCGCGCGCATCAACGGCGTGTTCTCCAACAAGTTCCAGACCACCGGGCTGGGTAGCAACAAGGAAGCCTCCGATCTGGCGCTGCTGCTGCGTTCGGGCTCGCTGGCCGCACCGATCGACATCGTCGAGGAGCGCGTGATCGGCCCGAGCCTGGGCGCCGACAACATCAAGAAGGGTGTGTTCGCGGTGCTGCTCGGACTGGGCGCGGTGCTGGTGTTCATGGCGTTCTACTACTGGCTGTTCGGCCTGATCGCCGACTTTGCGCTGTTCTTCAATCTGGTGCTGCTGCTGGCGGTGATGAGCGCGATCGGCGTCACCCTGACCATGCCCGGCATTGCCGGCATCGTGCTCACGCTGGGCATGGCGATCGACGCCAACGTGCTGATCTGCGAGCGCATCCGCGAGGAACTGCGCAACGGATCCACGCCGCTGGCGGCCATTCGCGCCGGCTACGACAAGGCGTGGGCCACCATTCTCGACGCCAACGTCACCCACCTGCTGGCCGCGCTGGCGCTGATGACGCTCGGTTCGGGTGCGATCCGCGGCTTCGGCGTGACGCTGTTCATCGGCATCCTGACGTCGATGTTCACCTCGGTCACGGTCACGCACGGCTTCACCAATCTCATCCACAGCGGCCGCAAGAAGCTCAAGGGGCTGTCGATCGGCAGCGGCTACTCCAACCGCGCCGCCTGAGGGAACTGTCATGGAACTATTCAATCCCAACAGCAAGATCGACTTTCTTGCCTCGCGCAAAATCAGCATCATCGTTTCGGTGGTGCTGGTGGTGGCCTCGCTGGTGTTGCTGGCCACGCGCGGCCTCAATTACGCACTGGACTTCACCGGCGGCGTGATCGTCGAGGCGACCTACGAAAAGCCGGTCGAAGTCGATCACGTGCGCGACGCCCTGGAAGCAGCCGGTTTTCACGGCGCGCAGGTGCAGAGCGTGGGCGGCACGCGTGACGTGTCGATCCGCCTGCAGCCGCGCGAGGATCAGAAGGACGCCGCCGAAGTCGGCCGCGCGGTGATGGGCGCCCTGCAGAAGCAGCGGGCCGACGCCTCGCTCAAGCGGCCGCCGGATCTGGTCGGCTCGTCGGTCGGTGCCGAGCTCAAGAGCAGCGGCATCGTGGCCGCGGTGTTCGTGATGATCGGCATCATGATCTACATTGGCATCCGCTTTGAAAAGCGCTTTGCGATTGCCGCAATCGCCAGCGAATTCCACGATGCGATTCTCACGCTGGGCTTCTTTTCGCTCACCCACATCGACTTCGACCTGACCGTGCTTGCCGCATTGCTGGCGGTCATCGGCTATTCGATCAACGACAAGGTGGTGGTGTTCGACCGCGTGCGCGAATTGTTCCGTCTGACGCGCAAGGCCGAGCCTTACGAGATTCTCAACAAATCGATCAACCAGACCCTGTCGCGCACGATCATGACCTCGTTGACCACGGCGCTGACGATGTTCGCGCTGTATTTCGTCGGTGGCCCGGCCGTGCACGGCTTCGGCCTGACCATGCTGGTCGGCATCGTCATCGGTACGCTGTCGTCGATCTTCTTCGCCAATCCGATCCTGTACTGGCTGGGCGTGTCCAAGACCGACCTGATGCCGGTGACCAAGGAGAACCCGGAACTCGCGCGTCGCCCGTGACGCATCGCCCGGTCGTGCTTCGCGTGCGACCGGGCCACGTTTGCGGCGAAACCTCAGCCCAGATCGGCAGGCGCCAGCCCGGCGCGATGGCGTTCGCTCATGCGCCGCAGCAGGTCGGCCAGATCGGCCGCCAGCGCCGCCATGTCGAACAAGCCGCTGTCGCTGCGACGCTGCGTCAGCTCCGCGCGGCACTGCGCGCGGGCCTGCGCATCACTACCCAGCGCGATGGCCCGGGTGATGAAATCGGCGTCGTCGCGGGCAATCAGCTGCGGCATGCGCAGATGGTGATTGAGGCTGGCTGCCACACGCGATGCGAAGGTTTCGCCTGCCGTGGTCAAAACCGGGCAGCCGGCCCAGAGCGCATCCGATGCCGTGGTGTGCGCGCCGTAGGGCGTGGTATCGAGAAACAGATCGGCGTGGCGATATAGCGCGAGATAGGCCGCGTGCGGCAGGGCGCGCTGGAATACCAGGCGTGCCGGATCGATGCCGCGCGCACGCGCCTGCGCGCGCAGGCGCTCATCCGCGCCCTCGGCGCCGGCCAGCAGCCACAGGCAGGCGTCATCGAGGGCGCGCAGCGGTGCCAGCAGGCGCTCGAAGCTGTGCGGATTGATCTTGTAGCGATTGTTGAAACAGGCGTAGATCACCCCCTGCTCGGGCAGGCCGAGCGCGCTGCGCGATGGCGGCTGAGCGACGTCACGCGTGGTGTCGGAGGGCTGGAAGCAGCGCGGCAGCCAGGCCATGGCCTCGGTGAAGTGCGGGCGCAGCGTGTCGGGCAGCACCACGCGATCGGTGATCAGATAATCGATCCACGGCGCCCCCGACGTGCCGGGGTAGGCAAACCACGCCGCCTGCAGCGGCGCCGGTCGCAGCGCGAGAGTCTCGGCCACGCTGCCGCCACCGTAGCCACGCAGGTCGATGAGAATCTCGATGGCTTGGGCGCGAATGGCATGCGCCAGCGCGCGCGCATCGAGCGTGTCGACCGGATGCAGGCGGGCGGCGGCGTGCAGGCGCTGGCGGATGGAGCTGCCGTCGTCGGCGTTGGTGGCGAACAGATGCAGCTCGATGTCCTGCGTGCGCAGGGCCTCGACCACGGCCACGCACAGCAGCCCGGTGGGATGATTGCCGAAGCCGTTGGACACCATGCCGACGCGCAGCGGCGCAGCCTGTGCGACACGGGCGGGCGCGCTCCACAGCGCGCGCTGCGCAGCCATGCGCGCGTCGATGTCGCGGGCGGCGAGCTGTGCGCACTGACGCTGCTCGACGGCGCGGGCCGGTTCGGCGAGAAAACCGAAGGGAGCGATGCCCGGCATGCCGGCAGCGACGCGTTGGCGCAAGCCGTCGGACAGCGCATCCAGATCCTGCCACTCGCACAACTGGCGGCGCAGGAACACCAACTGCCCGTAGGCGTGATGCAGCGAGGGATCGAGCGCGACGGCGCGCGTCTGCAGTTGTGCGGCTGCTGCGAGCTGCTTGCGTTCTTCGGCGATCAGGCCAAGCTGATAGGGAAAGCGCGCGTCCTGTGGTGCGGCACGTTCGCCCTGGGCGTAGGCGCCGGCCGCGGCCGCGTCATCGCCGCGCGCCGCCAGCACATGACCGAGCAAAAGCAGGGCATCGGCGTGATTCGGCCTCAGGGTCAGGGCATGGCGCACGTCGCGTTCGGCCTGTGCGAGATCACCCAAGGCCCACTGGCTTGCGGCGAGATTGCACCACGCGCCCACGTGATCGGGTTGTGCCTGGGTGGCCGCGCGATAGGCATCGCGGGCGGCGGCCAGATCGTGGCTGGCGTGCAGCGCATTGCCCAGTTGATTGAGCAGCACGGGGTGTGCGGGAGCAATGCGCAAGGCCGCATGCAGGGTGGCCAGGGCTGCCTCGGCATGCGCACAGGCGAGTTGGGCGCTGGCCAGATTGGCGAGTAATTCGAGCGAATCCGGCGCATGCGTGCGAGCGGTTTGCAGCTCGCGCAAGGCCGCCTCGTGACGCCCCATTTGCAGCAGGGAAACACCGAGCAGGCGGCGAGCCTCGCCGTCGCCGGGCGCATCGGCCAGCCATGCGGTGGCGGCCTGCGCAGCCAGGTCGGGGCGGCCTGTCCCCAGATGGGCGACGATGCGTTCGAGCGCGGCATGGCGCGTGGCTGAGGTCGAAATGTTCATGCCGGCACGCTAGCGCGAAGCGCAGGGCAGGCGCCAGCCGTCGAGGGCGTGCGAGGCGGTTCGGATCGATCTGCGGGCTGGGTGATTCTGCCGTACCATCGCATTCCCTGCGGTGCGGCCGGAGTCCAGGCTGCCGCGGCAGCAGCAGGATGGGGCGTGATGAAGCGGGTATTTTCGACAGCGATCTGGATTGCAGGATGGGTGGGCCTGACGCTGGTGGCGGCACGGGCGCAGGCGGTCGAACCGTGGCTGGCTGTTTCGCAGCGACTGGCACCGATGGGCGCCACGCTCGACTTCACGCCGCATGGCTCGCAGCCACAGGACGCCTTGCTGAACTTCGACATGGCCAGTTCGCTCGATTGCAGCGGCTGCCATGGCGGCGGTGGCGTGCTGGCAACCTATCGGCCCTATCCGACCTGGGCCGGCAGCATGATGGCCAATGCGATGCGCGATCCGTTGTTTCTCGCCGCGCTCGACATCGCCAACCAGGACGTGCCCGGCGTCGGCGACTACTGTCTGCGCTGCCATACGTCGCGTGGCTGGTATCGCGGGCATGTCGTCAAGGGCGCCTTCGGCCTGCCCGACAACAACATCACGCTCGGCGCATCGGCCTGCCTGCTGAACGGAACCTACGATCGCAGCGACGATCTGGACAATGATTACGGTGGCATCACCTGCGAATATTGCCACCGCCTCAGCGATGTCGGCCCGCAAGGCCAGGCGGCGATGATCGGCAACGGTAATGCCTGGATCGACGACACGGCCTGCTCGACCAACGAATCCGAACCCTGCCGCCGCGGCCCCTATGCGCCCGACGGCGGTGGCCATCCGCACGCGCGCAGTTATTCGGCGTACCACACGCAAAGCGAAAACTGCGGCCTCTGCCACGACGTGTCGACGCCCGACAGCAGCAACGGCCCGCTCAAAACCCTCAAACTGGCCGATGGCACGGATACCGGCCGACCGTTTCCGATCGAGCGCACATACTCGGAGTGGAAGCAGAGTCAGTATGCGCAGGCGCCGCAGACCACCTGCCAGAGCTGCCACATGCCGAAAACCACGGTGGCCGGAGCGACCGCCTGCGTGGGCGGCCCCGATCGCACGGGCAATCTGCCGACGCATCAGTTCGCCGGCGGCAACACCTGGGTGCCAGGCATCATCAAGGGCGAGTTTTCCGACACCTCTTCGATTCCCGGTTCCAATGGCGGCATCGGCCGCCAGGCGGCGTTCGATGCGACGATCGATGCCGCACGGCAGATGCTTGCCGGTGCGGCCAGCGTGACCGCGACCCTGACCGGCTACACGGCACCCGGCAGCGGGCCCGGCACGCTCGCCGTGCAGGTCAAGGTGAGCAACCTGAGCGGCCACAAGCTGCCCAGCGGCTACAGCGAAGGGCGGCGCATGTGGCTCAACCTGCAGGTGCGCGACGG
>WBZO01003984.1_pt1 | contig 16437 bp, 12 predicted proteins | sample 5204261 | NCBI WGS metagenome assembly WBZO01 (sample SAMN12412400, study PRJNA552823) | activated sludge metagenome | isolation source: activated sludge from anammox sidestream of wastewater treatment plant... | place: USA: North Carolina | collected 2017-09 | reverse complement strand
GGCTGGTTTTCGTCTCATACCCCCTATTGAATCACATTTTCTTCAAATCGCGAAGGGGCCGCCCTTCTTTTTGGACAGCCCCTGTCATTCCGTCATTGCGGAACATGTAACTCCCGGTTCGAGATCCAGTTCGTCTGTCCTTCTTCATGTCGTGTGCAGTTTGGTTTCAGTCTGGCCTGGCTGTCGTGACCAGCGTGATGATTCGATCCATCACTTTTCGCCTGCAGACGCTCACGCTGGTGGTTCAGCGACGCGATCAACGGTTCTCCCAGCTCATGAGTGCGTCTGCTGGGTCGAGTCTTGAGCGGAGCAAAAAGACCCTTTCCGTTTGTTGATCTCGCTAGCTTGGCCTTCGAACTTGTCGTCCTTGTTATTGTGGCGTCAAAGCGTTTGTCGCACGCGGTGCAAAAATACCCCCTCCATAAAAAAATCACCCCGCCCCTTTATGACTTGGAATATATAATCTCCTCATCAAAGCGACCAGGGAGAGAGCAATGACCAACCCCTTCAAACCCAAACCCACCCGAGCAGAACTCAAGCGGCTCACTGCGAACAAGACCCCTGCGGAACGCCGGGAGATCTATCGAAAGCTGGGCGTTTCGCCTGCGGGGGTGATCGACGGGGTATACAACGACACCTACCTCCCAGCCGACGGGGCATACAGCGACGCCGATCGGGACTGGGAGGCAGATGCTGTTGAGGTCATTGGTTGGCAAGCGACATATCTAGCTGCGTCTGGCTGCGCTTGTGTTTTCTATGTGTAAAACTGGTTCAGGTAGATGTCTTGTTCCGACGCAAATTGCGTGATCCAGTGCTCTTCTTTCAAATATGTCGAGCACAACTTGAACCTTCTATTTGGTTGCGTGTCACCCCTCACCGGCAAAGTCTACTACCGTGTTTGGTCCTTTTTAGTGACCGAATGGATTCTAGGGCTTTACTCGATCGCCTCAGAGATACTTATTTTATGTCTTTCACATCCTCACTCAACAGTAACTTCACCGCTTTCCTGAACCCAGAAATAAACAAAATCGACTACCGGCTTGACCCAGGCAATTTTTGCTGCCAGTGAACGATAGCGTGGAAAATCTGGGAGCCCGACGCCTAACTTTATGGATTGGTTTTCACCACGGTATTCGAGCATATCGAAGATAACATCTTTGAACCAGTGACCGGCCTGTGTAGAAGGTTGGGTTTTTTCTGTACGCTTTGGGTAGCCCTTTACAGATATCCAAACCTGATTTTCATCGCGCTCAGCGACAATATCTACACCGCGTTGGCGGCTCTTGGTATCCGCTGCAGAACGGATCTTGAAATTATGTGAAACCAAATATCTGATCACTTGAGCTTGGACATTTCCTTCCCAGTACCAAGCCATTGTGCTGTCTGAATTTTCTAGCGGCTGGGCTGTCTCGAATCCGCCCCTCTGTTTTGCCTGGGTAATTTTACTGCCCGCCCAAAAGTTGTGGATTTTTCCGGCCACAGGTTGTCTAACCACCAAGCCCTCCTCAGCTAATTTCTTGCAAAGACTGTTGGCTTGTTGACGCTGGCTGAATCCTAGTGCTTGGGCGAGCTTGTCATCATCCACCCCTTCGGGATGATTCTTCAGATATTGAATGACCCGATCTCGATTAGTCATTTTTTAACCCTCATCAATCCTAGATTAGAATTTTTTCACGCTATCCGAATGCTGCGAACCCCGTCGAGTACAGGGCACGAAGCATACGTATTACCCTTTTAGCGGTGAATGGGTAACTGGATTATTGGGTTGTTTTGCTCCGATCATGTTTTTAAGATGACTTTTTGAGACAGTTCACGATTGGATTATTCTTCTGGTCTTACTCTTCAAACCCATGCGCCTTGAATTTCAACGTATTACAGTTCTCGCTTACCACCCGCACCACATTCTCAGGGATCCCATCAGGTACTTCTGCCGAGATCTCCAGCGTAACCTTCACATGCGAACCGACCAGCCCTTCCAGATGCGCGAGCACTTCCTCGGCAATCTTGCTGGCATCGAGCCCAACACGAATTGGGTTCAACTCTACCGAGCCGTGAAAACGCCGTAAGACAGTTGACGTTGCCACGCTTTCCGAGGGTCCTCCTTTCTCGATCCCAGGTAGTCTATCGCCAAGCAAATCTTCTCCGGTCTTGGTTGGGGATCCTGTTTCAGATGTGACACCATAAAATTGTTCATGCTCTGCATCTCTTTGCCTTTTAGCTACATCAGGCTTGACTAAAACGCTCGAGCTATCCAGGGTAATCGTTGGAAGACTGCCGGCGATGAGACCAACATAATAACCGTCCTCCTCGCGGACGGCAGATGCATAGCCGAAATAGTCCACCCATGAAAACGTTCCAACTCCATTTCTGATTGCGTCGATCAGCACCTGCTCGTTCTTCAATCGCGGCAGGTAAAGATAGGAGGCTAGATACTCCCAAAGCTGTTTGACAGAAAGATGCTGTTGGTCTTTCCATAGCCAGCGATCCAGTTCGATCCGCAGCGTGGCCGGCGACCACTGAGTGATCAGTTCTTCATCCCGAACCAAACGACGCGAGGCGCGGTCTACCAATCCCTCTCCACCTTGAAGTCGGGTGGTCATCCACTCGACCGGGCCGGTTCCTTCCTGTGTAGGGACGATCAAATGACAATAAGTCTCGCTTAATCGAGCTTCGATGGTTTCTTCATATTTGGCGATTTGAGTTTTCACCTGCCGTTTCTGGAATGCATCCAAATTGAGCTGATCCTCTTCTTGATTGATTGAGGTCCAAGCCAGCCAGAAACGAACGGCTTGCTGCAATTCGCCCAATCGCTCGCTATCAGCAGCTAGAAAAACCAGCATGTTGCGGTAAATGCGCGGGCTGTTGCCACGCCGTTCGAGGATCTCTTGAGCGGCAGTTTGCGCCTTGCTGCTCCCATTTCTGGCGCGATGAGGAACATCAGGCCCCAACACCACCAGGCGAGCTTCCGGGTCATCCGGAACATCGGAGCTTTGGGCCGGAATGATGTGTACTCCAACGAACTCTCCCCGCTCACGGTTGATCTTTGTCCGGACCCGGCGGATAATCTCATCTTCAGCCAGGTGTGGTGAGCGCTCGTATTGCGCCGCCCGGTCTGAAGCCATGCGGTTTATCGTTGGGCGTGTATCAAACCAATAACGACTTGCATCGGAATATAAGTAGGTTAATTCTTCGGAGAGGCGCCGCAAGGCATCTCCAAAGACAGCCGGCGTTTCACCCGGCTGGACGCAGCCCAATTTGATGCGGACCTCTTCCACGCCCCGCGCTCGCTGGGCGCTAACTGACGGCGCGCTGCCGATGAACACCGTGCGAGAGACCCGTCGACTGGCGGAAAACCTGCCCAGGTTGGGATTGTCCCGATCCATGGCCAGCGGACGGCTTTGCTCGCCGTCGATATCTTTGTCGAGCACCGCCCCCCAGCCCTCTGGCAGATAGCGGGTGAGTTCAAAGCGCACAGCCGTGCTGTCAATCGGCAGTGTTCCAGGCAGGATTAGGAGTGACCCATCTTGCCGCTCCCAAAGTTCGTGAATAATCGAGGCCATCAATCGCAAAACGCCGCGCGTGCGCTGAAAGCGATCCAGGGTAGACCAATCCTCGTACAGACGGTCGAAAAGCTCCGGATGGATCGGGTAGGCTGAACGCAAGCGTTCTTCATAGGCGGCATCACGGCATTCGGATGGGAATTCAGCCCGGTTAGCCTGGTACAGCTCGCTAAAAGATCGGCAGACAGCGTTACGCGCGCTGTAGTCTGTGATCGGTTGGAATAATCTCCTGCGGACGATCTCAAAGGACTCGGTCGCGCTGGCCGGTTTCCAGACTGATTCCAGTCGCCCAAAAGTGTTCTGGATGCGCTCCAACGCGGCCTGACCACCCTCGCCGCCGATCTCGATATTTGAAGCTGGGATTGAGGCGACGATCAAGGCATCGGTAGCCGCTTTGGCAGCTTCGGTCAGCGACTGGGCAAAGGTCATGTTGGATTCAAAGCTGCCCGCTGGTAAATCGGTCTTGCCATACAACTGCCGGGTGAATGCCACCCATTCATCAATCAGCACCAGCGCCGGGCCATATTTATCGAACAGGGCGAACAGCTTCTCCGACCCAGGGTTGACGCCCTGGCGGTCATCGTCTGCTATCATGGCATAGGCTTCGCTGCCGCCGAGCTGCCAGGCCATCTCGCCCCATAAGGTATGAATCTCTGTGCCATCTGGTTTTGTATGGGGTGTACCGGGGCTAAGCTGCGTCCCCACCAGGACGGCTCGATTGGCGGTGGGGAGGTCAGTGTTCCCATCTTTCAACTCAGATGGAATTAAATGCTCCAGTCCAGGAACTTCACCGGGTTTGATCTCGCCCCCGAACAAGTGGTAGAGGGCTAACATCGAGTGCGTTTTTCCGCCGCCAAAATTGGTTTGTAGTTCAACAACCGGGTCGCCGCCCTCCCCTGCCAGCCGCAGCCAGGCTCGGCTGAGCAAGAGCGTCAGGCCTTCGGTGAGATAAGTGCGGCGGAAGAACTCGGCTGGATCGCCATATTCCGGTTCGGCTTTATGGGTGATTACCTGGAACAGATCCGCGGCGAATTCAGCTTGTTGGTAGCGCCCCGAAGCAACATCGGGGTGCGGGGTTGCAATCGACCGCCAGGATTTCAAACCACCGAGCGCGCCTGTCTGCGTGAGCGCAGCGCTTTGTTTCAATTCTCGTTTCGTATCTGCTTCAAAACGCTGGCGCAGCATGTCCCGCCCGAGTTCGCGCAGATCATCCTGACCAGCCGCGCCGGTCAATTCTAGCAAGCGGGTCATCGTATCCAGAGCGCGGTAGGCATCTTCAGCATTGAAAGGTTGTTGGTGCGCCCAATGATTGCGCACTTCACGCAACTCGCTGACGTAGGAACGGCCGGTGTGCCCTAATTGTTCGCGGAAGACATTATTCCAGTTATCCCACATGATTACCAGCAGCGCCTGGATATCCAGGCGGTCAAAGCGTTCTTCAGGGGTCCCGCCGCTGGATAATCCTTCTCGACCTATTGCTCCTTCAAGCAAGGTCTCGACACCGCTGATCCACCAGCGCTCCTTATAAAAGCTCTTTAATTCCTGCTGAATATAGGGGCTCAGACCGGATTTCAAAAAGCCCAGCCCTTTGCCTACGCGCTCGATATTGCTGATTGCCATCTTCCTACTCCCCGATTAAATCCTAAAACCCGCGGTCCTGGATGGACATATTGTATGCCCAATGCGCTATCGAACTAATACTAACATTTTACCCAAGTTAGCTCTGCTCAGATTATTAGTACTCTCCTCGGAGAGGGGAGACCAGCTTTGGTTAGTTGCCTTCCGTATCGGCTAGTTTTAGTAACCGCGACTTTACCTCTAGTTATCCAGTGGAATGAGCTTCTCTCAAATAGCTCTTCTGCATTCCGCTGACGATTAAGCCAATCGCGCAACCAATTAAGCTTATCGATAACGACAGGGACTTCACTGTTACTCGCGGTATGTACTTCGATATAAAAGATTTGGTTGTTATAACCAACCGCGTAATCCCAGCGATGTTCTTGAGGATAGCGGTTTTGTAGGCAAGAATCAATATCAACACTTCCTTCGATATGTCTTGGGTTTGATACTTGTATACAGGAAGCATTCCCTCTGAGCGCTTGTGAACCCTCTCTCAGGCATTCAGCAACTTCTGTTTGTTGAAATACTTGAATGAACGGCATATATCATTTCTCAATGTCTTCAGTAAGCAGTATCGCTTGTGAAACCACTTGTGATACTGTGGTGCTAAACTCTGTCAAGCCGCCCCAGTCTGCGACTGCATTATTCAGATCATCAGGATCCAAAGATGATATATCCATTGCATTGATAAACTGATCGCTTGAGCGTTCAAAGTAATATGTCCGATAATTTTTTGCCAAGATATTATCCGCTAAGTCATTAAGATAAGGGGTCTTTCTGAGATTGAACATCTTTAAAATGCGATCGGAATTAGCATTCAATTGGGCTAAGCTCTGAACAGCCCAGATCAATTCTAAAACTTGAGGGGAGTGGGTGGATAAAACCACTTTATAGCCTCTATGGAGTAACTCCATGATAAGAATTAACAAAGTTGAAATACCTTGCGGGTGAAGACCCATTTCCGGTTCCTCAATCACCACCCAATCAATACTACGGTTTTTCGATGCGCCTGCTGGAGGCATTAACCAGTAAAACCCTAACATCAGTGGTATGAATTCGCGCTGACCAGCAGACCAGACCATGTAAGGCAATTCATTATTTTGAACTTTCAAAATAATGCGTTTACGCATTCCACTCTTGTCGAGCCTGACCTCTGCGTTAGAGAAGATACTTTCATTGATCATCTGGCGAATATCTTTATTCATTCGTCCTTCTTGTGGGAAAATCGGTCTTTGCCCAGTTCCCAAGCCTGACTCCATTAGAAGCCTGAGCCTTTCACTAAACTGCTTTACGACGTACGGATCACCGGTCTCGTAATCTGTAAACGCGCGCGGCCATCCATTCCGTAAAGTGATCACACGTTGCGCAGGTATTAAAAAGAGGGACTCTTTTTGTTGCTTCTTACCACGTTGTTCAACAACTTTTTCCAAATCAAAAGGCTGGTCATTTACTATAACCTGGGTTTGAGCTTCCCAAATGCCTTGCATACCCTCTCCAAAGTAGAGAGCAAGGAAATTGTTGAAGTTTTGTTGCCAATCAAAACCATGCTGACGAATGGTACGCAAGATATGATTGTGATCCATAGTTAATTTCATAAGTTGCAGAAAAATGCTCTTTCCACTAGCTTGTGGGCCGACAAAAATGGTCAGATCACCAAATTGGATTTCAGCCTTACGAAGTTGGCCTAAATGTTGAGAGGTAATCTTTAGCATTTCTTTCTCCAAACTTAAAAAAGAATAATCCGTGTTCTTACAAAAGCGTCTCTTGTTCGGATTTAGATCTATGCCTCGCCATTTCCTTCAGCCGCGGCCAGGCGACCACCAGCATGTTGTAACCCAAAGCGTCCTGCGCCCAGCCCTTGCGCTCGCAGATGGTGTAGAGCCGGTATGCCAGGTCGCGTGCGGTTTCGCCCAGCCCGCCCAGGCGAGAGAGCAGCCGCGCCGCCCCCTGTTCGCCGTGCGTATCCAGCGCCCGGATCAGGTGCTGGACTGCTTCCCAGGCGGTGGGGCGCTTGTCCTGGGTTGGATCCCAGTCTTCTTTCAGCTCCGTCCGTGAGAGCAGGCGCACCTTGCCGGCGCGCGCCAGCAGCACCCCGGCTTCCTCCAGGCCGCCCACGCTGGTGTTCTTGGCCTTGCTGAGCGTCTCGGCCACGCCGTAGGGACCTTCGTTGAAGCCGTACTGCTCGTACCAGGCCAGCGCCCAGCGCGTGTCGGCGTCGTACTCGCCTTCCTGCTCGGCCAGGAACTCGTCCAATGCCTGGTTGATCAACGCCAGGGCGGTGCGTACCGACATGGGCGAGCCGTCGGCTTCGAGCACCTGCTTGTAGCGCGAGAAAACCGCCATCCCTGGGCCAATAGCAGCCTGGGCCAGATCTACTGGTGCAATACTCCCCTGTTGAAGCTGATGTAATGCGTGAGGAAGCTGACGCTTAAGGATTGCTAGGAAATCACGTCTTGTCACATCTTTTTTTGTTTCAGATCGGGGGCGGCATACCAGAACAATTGATGAAGCGAGAGCATTCGCCCCTAAGCCAACGCTTCTTCCTGGCCTTTCAGTACGCATTGGCCAGGTACCAACAATTTCAAAATCACTATTGATTAAGCCCTCAAGCATTGTCTCCCATCCAGTTGATGCGATGGCTAAATCCATTTTAGATTGATCATTATCCTCGTTTTCGCTTTGCTTGAAGGCATAATAAATCGTAACAGGATAACTTGTATTTGTTGACGTATTTATATGTTGGAATACAGTTCTAAGTCCATCTTCGAAAAAATCTTCCGCCTCACTCTTGGTTTGAAATCGCCATGGTGATGCCACAAGTTCTGAATTTTTGGATGTAAGTAACGTTGAGAATAAATCCGGATATATTTTTCTGAGGTTTCTTCTCATCCAAGTATAAAAATAATCAGAAAGATCAGCATATTCGATATTGTCATAATAAGGGGGGTCGGTGGAAATTATCAAATCGCTTAAATCCGGAAATCCCTTAGTCGCATCAGCCATTCTTGCTATTCCCATATTTACTTGGGAAGGTAAATTAGCAAGAACTCTCACGATCCAATCAATCCCGTTACCCCAATTTCCGCTAGTTTTTCCAAAAGGGTTCCCCTCAGCGTAGTCCCATACCATTGCAATAGCTTGGCGAACGAATGTGCCTCTGATAAAGCCTTCTCCTAATGTTGCAATCTTAGACCAATAATTAGCGCCATAATCTACCACAAATGCTAAGTAGGTCGCTATCGCATTTGCATAAGCTTCAGATTCACTGCGATTCAATAACTGACCTCTGTGCGAGACAGATGCATGAACATCGCTAATCAGGTTGCTAAAAGTATTAAGTGAGCAAAGTTGACGAGATGTAAATAAATCGCCAAAAGTATTCATACCGTAGAGCGGTACGCTTACCCGACACTTACCCTGTAGTTCTTGTTCAGGCTCCCAGGCTGGTTGGGCCGAAGCAGCATCAGCTTCATGTTTGTGATTGGGCGGCAAGTAGATGCGTCCACGCTTTCCTTCTGCAACAATCGCGATCATGCGAGCGCTCATGCGATCAGCCTGGCCCTCTGCGCGTACATGATCCAACGGCACAGGCATGTCACAACAAATACAATATGCGCTATTATGGGAAACCGTGCCCTCGGGAGCTTTACTGTTACCTACCTTTACCGTGTAACGAATCTGGTTACCTTCAACCAGCGGTTCTATCCATGCTTCTTTAGCCTTTTTTGATGAGAGCACAAATGTACGCACCAGTGGCATCTGCGCCCCACAAGCCGGGTTGGGGCACTTCACCGTGCGCGCCCACAGCCAGGCGATCACGGTCAGCTCATCGCCGGCTTTCAAACCCTGTTTGCGCAAGTCCTCACGCTCGTCAAGCAGCTCCTGGGTGATCTTATATTTGGGGTACAGATGCCCAATCCGTTTTTCAGCTTCGTCGCGCATCCACTTGCCATAGTAGCGCACGTCTTCAGCCAGGCCCTCAGCGCCCTTCCACTCCTTCTTCCACAACTCGGACTGGGCCGCCCCCTCACCCCGTCCCTCTCCCCCGTGGGGAGAGGGAGAAAGGGTGAGGGGCGGGTGCACTGGCGGCATCCCGGCGAACCTGGGCGGGATCTCGATCAGGGCTTTGTTGATCAGCACGGCCACCGGGTTCAGGTCGCTGGCATAGGCGCGCAATCCCAACCGCTGCGCCTCGAGCGGGATCGAGCCGCCCCCGGCGAAGGGGTCCAGCACGGGCGGGGCTTTGGTCGTCAGGAACTCACGGATGGCCTGCTTACCCACGGGAACTTCAACCCCAAGATCGCGGGCAACGCTTCTGGCAATCTCCAATCTCGCCTTATCGAGGATCTCCTCGTTATTGATGTTCTCCCACTTGACCAGTTCCTCGATCAGCTCGAACAGGCGCTGGCGCTCTTCATCGGCTGATTGCTCATCCGGCATGTACTCGCTCGGATCGTCCACCAGTTGGGCAAACAGCACCGCCCGGCAGGCTGCCAGGGGCCGGCGCGCCCACCACAGGTGCAGCGTGCTGGGGTGCCCGTGGCGGATGGATTTCTCGCGAGCGGATGCGGCGTTGATGGCGTCGAGGGGCAGCGCGACTTCGATCAGTTTTTTACGGTATGTGGTCATGTTCCTCGTTCTCAGGTGAACTCATCCAGATTGCTCCCGTGTGTTCAGAGAGCGGTTTTTCCAGTGTTCCAGTAAATCGACAATGCTTGGCAGGTCTGCTTCCTGAAGCTTCCAGGTATAAATTGGCGATATCGGGGATCCGATATAACCTTCGTCATCAACCAGCCAGGCCATGCAGCCCCCTGCCATAAAACCTCCATGTGGATCTGTTTCGGCGCCGCAGATGGGGCAGCGGTCAAGCAGCTCATCCATTCCTCGCCCAATCCAGTCGCAAGATAGACAAGTCTGATAGAAGCCTAATTCCTCTCTTGCCATGAGTTCGTCCCACAGCAATCGTTTTGTTTTCCCTGGCATCGTTTATTCTCCTTGCCTGATTTCGATGATCACTGGACGTCCGCGACTTGCCTCTCGCAACTATACACGATTCTCCAGACCGCGGGTTTCTGAGTTATAGGCGATTGTGCCAGATCGAGATTGCTGCAGCGCGTCGGGGCGCCCATGGCGGGTGGATACGATGAGTCTGTTGCGGTAGGTGGGCATAGGGTTCACCATCCGGGCGGTTTGTGGAAAGTTCCTATGGCATCGGTCAGTTCGTCCGGGAATTGCGAGTTAGCCAAAACACTCTGACGGATAGGTTTGACGAAAGAAGCGTACTTGCGCAGTTCGTGGCTGGGGGTGCTGGGGCGCGGGTTTAGCACGATCACTGGGAGGTGTAACTCGCTGCGGACAATCTTGATTGGTTCTACCAGATCGGAGTCGTTGCTGACCAGGACAGCCACCTGGTAGAGACTTTTATAGCCATCATTGACCATATGCGCGGCAAGGTTGACATCTGAGCCTTTTTCTTCTGTTTTCATTACATTCGCGTAACGAATCGTTCCACCCAGGCTGCTGACCAGCGGCATCTTAACCGGATGTTGCAGGAAATGCCCATAAATGATTTCCAGATTGGGAAGCGTCCTAAGGGCGCGCAGGTAGATTTGCTGGCGATTAGGCTGATCCGGATCTCCGGGGCGGGCAGTCACCAGGGCTGTAAAATATTTTATCTTAACGATGTTGTTCTTCGGCAGCAATCGCTGGCTCAAGTCAAGGATGTTTAACCATTTATAAGGCGTTCCCTTGACTGCCCCGTAATACAGGTTAAAGCCATCCACGTAGACATACGTGTTCATCGTTCTCCCTGTGAAACTGACCGCTCGGAAAGTATTAAAAAAGCAGAGGCGGTGATTAGCCGCCTCGCGCCCTGCCCCCGAAGGAGCAGGGGGGATGTAACTAGTTTATAGCATGAACCGCCATTTATGTCAAATTGAATTTGCTGCAGCCTAATAGATGGTCCGCGTCGGATGGATTTCTCGCGGGCGGATACAGCGTTGATGGCTTCGAGCGGCAGGGAGACTTCGATGAGTTTGCAGAGGCAGGGCATATTATTCCTTCTGTAAAGTCCAGGCAATTAACTCTTCGGTTTCAGGCCTGTGGCTGATTAATTCAACAAGATTTTGAATGTAGGAATCCCAATTTTTTCGATGGAGCTTAAGGCAACCGATTGTTAACCGATTACGCACGAAATTCATCATAGGAACAAGTAATATTTGTTTCATGCTGGGGTATTTTTGTCTCAGCTCTAAGTTCTCTTCCATGCCAAAACACACAAATCTTACCGATGCAGAATCTGACGCCCAAACTTTTTGATTGTAAACTGCTCGTGAAATTGCGTCGATCTCACCTTCGGGCCAATAGCCTAGCCATCTAAGGGCATATTGAATATTCTCACGATCAGGCTCGCTCCAAGATGGATTAATATCACATCTACTTGATTTCACCTCACCAATAATGAAATCTATACGATCAGGGATTATTAAATTAGAGTCTCTCCCGAAAGTGAATCGTCTCGGGTCTTCTGCAGATAACGGAAAGCGAACTGCCAGGATATCTGCTTCGGCTTCCGGATCTCGCTTGAAGTTGGGGTGAACTATAAAGTTCTCAACGGTCAGGTAACCGTTAAAACGGAGGTACCAGTAGATTAATTTCTCGACACGGTTAGCGCTCATGATAGTTGTCCCCTTTCAAATACTCTATGAAGTCAACAATAGCTTGCATCATGCCTACAACGTGATGGGCAGGTGCCGAATACGGCCCACCGCCATCTTCAATCGATTTAGTGAACATTGAAGCATCTACTCGCCTTCGCGGAATACGGACCTTTGGTTTCATCTCAACCTGAACGGAATAGACATTCGGATATGATTTCGCAAAGGCAGCAATCCGATTGGGATCTGAAGCAGGAAATCCATTTTTGCCTTCACGTGAAGTGACCCCTTGGCCGAGATAGTTTTCAATCTGCTTCCGGAAGTAAGCTGTTGCCTCAATGGGTAAATAGTCATCACATTTTCCAATGCCAAGGTCAACCAATTGTGTATCAGCCAAATTCCGGCTCTTTTTACCTGCGCCGTGAAGATCAATCAACCAATGTACATCCCCATTTTCAAAAAGAGCATCCAATTTTTTCTTGTACCCTGATTGGTCTTTCGAATGCTCATTCGGATCTGAATCCGCAGTGCGCCAAATTGTTGCAATGACCGATACTTTACATAGTTCAGCAAGTAGAAGCGCCATTCCTGCAGTATATTCATCTTCTTCATGCCATATTTCTCTTCCATTATTCCGGTAGGTCATCGCTCCATGAGGAGCAGAAATGATCACAGGAGATTGACGATCAACAAGAATAAACGGCTCTTGGTCAGGGGGTGGAAGTTCTGAATAATGAACATCAGATTCAATCTGGATTAACTTTTCAATCACATGTTCGGCAAGAATCATGGTCTCATCTCCAGTTTTCGAAGTTCTTTCCAGTTGTAATTCACGCTTGTCGCTGCAAAATCAGGTTCTCGTCGGAAAGCCTTAAGAATGTAATGGGGTTGTTTGGCGTGTGGCTTGTCTTCCAGAAAGCTGATTTCTACCACCGCCAAGATGAAATCCTCGGGCTTGTTCAGCCCAGCCAAGATCTCGTTCTTGCTCACGGTGATCGTCGTTGCCCCTTCCACCCTCCCCTTCACTTCAATGAACCGTAACTTGCCCGTGCTGGGAACGCGTGACTCGATATCCCAGCCAAGTTTGGCGGCGCTCACATCGATTGGTACATATCCCAGGCTACGTTCCTGTTCCATCACGGCCTGCATGGCGGCCAATTCAACTGCCTTACGGTTGGATTGAGCGAACATCTCAGGCTCAACTTCAGCGGTATCCCCGGACAATCGAGCCAGCAAACCTTGGGGGATCACCAGCGCTCCGCCGATGACCACTGGCGGCTGGGGCGTGATCCGAGCCGCTTGCTCGAGCTCAGCTAGGCGGCGCTCCAGACGTCCTGACAGGTCGTCCGCCCGCCGGCGAGCCATTTCGGAATTCAACTTCGCGTTGGTCTTACCTGCTTGTTCCTGCGCCTTGAGCTCCTCTGCCCGGTGGTCCCAGTAGGTGATCTCCTTTGTCAGGCGATCTTTGACGGCTCGATAGGTGCGGTCGATCATCTCCGCCCGGCGAGTCTTCACATCCTGCAGATGTGCTGGAACCAGATGCTGGACTGCGTAGCTCATGATCTGACTCTCAAGGTCTGCATTGAGCCAGACGACACTGGAACAATAAGCTCGCATTTCATCACCCAATTCCTCCTTGAGCGGCTCATAATCCAGGAATGGGGCCGGACCGGCGTTAGAAATCTCGCCAAGCGCATTGACCTCCACGAATTGCATCTGGCGCGACACCACCTGGCGGTCTTCGCCGCCGGCCAGGATCGAGTGGTCCAAATAGAACAATGCCCGGATATCCTCACCAGGATCGTTTGAATCCACGAGGAACGCCCCGCTGCGCAGCAGGTTGCGATAGCGCTCCAGCATCAAATCGATTACTGCATCCATCAAAGGATTGCCGGGGCAGAGAAATTCAGCCGTGGGCTTTCCTGCCAGGTTGATTTCTTCTTTGTGGAAAGTTACCCGTTCGTAGCGCGGCAACACGGCACTCTGGCCAAGCAGCCGACCGCGTTCTCTCACCACGGCTGGCACGCGGGTGATCTCAAAGCGCCTTGATTCGCGCGGGTGCAGCGCGCCGCCCAAACGCTCGAAGGCTGCTTTGAAAAAAGCCGCAATGAAATGCGGCTGAAGCCGGCGAGCCTGGGCGCGCTCGAATTCCTCCCGTATCTGCTGCACCTGGCTGATATCCAGGCTGTCGTGCGCCAGCGAATAATCCGCCATCAACTCTCGCACGCGCTTTTGATCGGCGGCGTTATCGACCGCCTGGTACAACCGCTCGCGCACGCTGGGCTGATCGCCGTAGCGGATCGCTTCGAGCAGCAGGCTGCGCAGGCTGATTTCCTGGAACAAATCACCCAGGACGTCGAAGACGCCATCCCCTAATGCCTGGCGCTGCTGATCGATCTTCTCCAGTAAGCGGATGTACACGTCGCCTTCGCGCGTCTCCTCGGCTACCAGGTTCCAAAGGTGGCAGACTTCGGTTTGACCGATACGGTGGATGCGCCCAAATCTCTGCTCGAGCCGAGTAGGATTCCAGGGCAGATCATAATTAATCATCAGATGAGCGCGCTGCAGGTTGATCCCTTCGCCGGCTGCATCCGTCGCCACCAGGATCAACACATCTTTGTCCTGGACGAATGAAGCCTGGATGCCGCGGCGTTGGTCGCGGGGGATCCCGCCGTGGATCGTTACAACGGCTTCGGGCCTGCCTAAAAGGCTGCGGATTTTTTCGGTCAGATAGTTGAGGGTATCGCGATGCTCGCTGAAGATTACCAGTTTACGACGCTCGCCTGTGGGATCAAACATTTCGCCCTGCTCCTGCAGCAATCGCGAGAGCTCGTTCCACTTGCGGTCCTCGCCGCTGTGGCGGACTCGATCAGCCAGCGATTCGAGCTGACCCAAAGTCTGGATTTCAGCTTCCAACTCTGCAATGGTGCGCGCTGCGGTCGCTAAATCGAGGACCTGTTCAGTAGCCTGCTCGGCTTCTTCCTCGGGGGCGTCTTCTAAGTCTTCCCAGGCATCTTCGTCAATCACTGGCAGTTCGCTATCCAGATCGAATCCGGCTTCGACGCCGCGCTTCAGCAAACGAAATTCACGCAGGCGGCTCTCCAGCCGTTTACGCCGGCGATGCAGTGACTGATAAATCGCTTCTGGGCTGGAGGCCAGGCGGCGCTGCAGGATCGTCAGCGCAAACCCCACCGTGCCCTTGCGCCCGCCCTCCAGGCTCTCGGCACGGTTGAATTCCTCGCGCACGTAGCTGGTTACCTGTTCGTAAAGCGCAGCTTCCAGATCGGAAAGCCGGTAGGCTACCGTGTATGCGCGCCGTTCAGGGAATAACGGCGTGCCATCGAATTTGAGCAGTTGTTCTTTGACCAATCGCCGCATGAGGTCCGAGGCGTCGCTCTCATGTACGCCCTCCCGGTAGCGCCCCTCGAACCGATCCGCATCCAATAGCGCCAGGAAAAGTTGGAAATCCTCTTCCTTTCCATTATGCGGCGTCGCGGTCAGCAATAAAACATGGCGCGCCTGCCGCGTAAGTATCTCTCCAAGGTGATAGCGTTTGGTGTACTTAATCTCCCCACCGAATACGGATGCGGACATCTTGTGCGCCTCATCCACCACGACGAGGTCCCATTCGGTTTTATTTAACTTAGCCTGTAGATCTTCGTCTCGGCTCAACTTGTCCAGGCGGGCGATTACTAGCGGCATTTCCTGCAAAGCATTGCCGGTTCGGGCCGCGGCGATGCGGTCATTAGTGAGCAGCTCAAAGGGCAGTTGAAAACGCAGATACAACTCGTCTTGCCACTGCTCGACTAGATTACCAGGCGCGACGACCAGGCAGCGTTCCAAATCACCGCGCAGCAGCAACTCTTTGATAAACAGGCCGGTCATGATGGTTTTTCCAGCGCCAGGGTCATCTGCGAGTAAAAAACGCAGGGGCTGACGCGGAAGCATCTCTCCGTATACGGCGGAGATCTGGTGTGGAAGAGGCTCGACAAGAGAAAGATGAACGGCCATCCAGGGATCGAATAAGTACGCCATGCGAATGCGATAAGCCTCAGAGACCAGGCGGAAAGTCTCCCCGTCCGCATCAAATGCCCAAGGTATGCCGGCGTCAATTACTTCGAGGTCTGCTTCTCGGTCTCGATAGAGAAGTTCGGTATGTGGTTGACCGTTCTGATCGCGATAAGTGAGCTCCACCACGTCTGAGCCGTGCCACTTTGCGTAGATCACGGTCACTGTACCGGAAGCAGAAAGCCCCTTGACTTGCGCATTTTGCTTCAGGTCTTCGAGCTTAGACATTACTCCCCTAATTTTTCATCGAGATGTCCAAGTGCGACTCAAAGGTTCGAATGGCGAAGACAGACAACTGAGACACCTAGCGACATTCTTAGCACAGATCGGATTTCTCAGAAGGACGATAAACAATTCCTCTGTCTTGTCGCGAGAGCCCGAGAAATTGCATCGTAGTATCGGGACAATGAATATAGCAATTTCTCTGATATGCCAGGCGGACAATAAATGGTTCTCTCGCTAAATAGCGAGGTTATCGAGCTGAAGTTAAACACCGAAACCGCCTAACAGGGTGAATTGCTCTTGCGGGCGTT
>WBZO01003983.1_pt1 | contig 16438 bp, 15 predicted proteins | sample 5204261 | NCBI WGS metagenome assembly WBZO01 (sample SAMN12412400, study PRJNA552823) | activated sludge metagenome | isolation source: activated sludge from anammox sidestream of wastewater treatment plant... | place: USA: North Carolina | collected 2017-09 | reverse complement strand
GACGAGCCCTCCGCCCCCGCCGTCGGTGCCTCCCGCGCAGCCGCGCATGCCGGGTACGCAGCTCATGCCGAGCATGCAGAACCCGCCCGCTCCTGCGTCGGCGGCAGCCGCGCCGTCGGCGGCAGCGCCAGCGGCCACGAGGCCGCGCGAACGAACGCAGCTGATGGACGCGAGCGCGTTCTCTCGCCCGAACATGGCGCCGATCCCGACCCCGGCGCCTGCGCCTGCGCCTGCGCCTGCGCCTGCAGCTGCGCCTGCGCCGGCTCCTCCGCCGTTCGCCGGCCACGCGCAGCCGCAGCCTGCGATGCACCAGCCTCCGCCCCCTCAGCCTCCGCCTCCGCCGCCTCAGCCTCCGCCTCCTCAGCAGGCGCAGCCAGCGGCGTGGGGATGGAGCGCGCCCGCGCCGCCCTCGCCGTACGGGTTCGGATACGCGCCCGGCGCGCGTGTGAACGTCACGTGGTCGAACGGGCAGCGCTATCCCGCGACGGTGCAGCAGATCAGCGGCACGCAGTGCCTCGTCGTCTTCCCCGACGGACAGCAGCACTGGGTCGAGATGCAGTACCTCACGCCGGCCTGAGAGATGGACGTCGACCTGCTCCGCCACGTGATGGAAGAGATGATCCCCTTCAACCGGCACCTCGGCGTGAAGGTGACGGCGCTGCGGAAGGGACATGCGCGGCTCGAGATCCCCTTCCGCGACGAGCTCGTCGGCGATCCGCTCCGGCCCGCCCTGCACGGAGGAGTCCTGTCCATGCTCGCGGACACGGCAGGCGGCGCGGCGGTCTGGACGGGGATCGAGGACGAGCACGCGCGCGTCTCGACGATCGACCTGCGCATCGACTACCTGCGCCCGGCCCGGCTCGAGACCATCGTCGCCGAGGCGCACGTCGTCCGCGTCGGCAACCGCGTCGGCGTCGCGGACGTGCGCCTCTTCCACCCGAGCCACGAGCCTTTGACCGTGGCCACGGGCAAGGGCGTCTACAACGTCGTCATCAAGAAAGAGAAGACGTGAATCAGGCGCGCTTCTCGCGCGCGCCGTTCGCCGTGTTCTTCTTCTTCTTCGTCACGACCTTCTTCGCAACCACGGCGTCGGCGCTCTTCTTCGCCAGGTAGTCGATGAGATCGATCTTCGTGACGATGCCGACGACCGTGTCGCGCTCGATCACGATCGCCGACTTCGCGTCCGCGAGCACGCCCTGGAGGAGCTCGATCTTCGTGTCCGGCGTCACCGTCGCGTAGTCGCTCTCGACGAGCTCGGCGATCGATGACGAGGACGACTTGTGGCCCGTCACGAGGTGACGGAGGAGATCGACCTCGCCGACGATGCCGCGGAGCTTGCCCTTCTCGAGCACGGGGAGCTGGCTGATGCCGAGCTGCTTCAGCGTCGCGATCACGTCCTTCACCTTCGCCGACGGCGAGGTGGTGACGATCTTCCGCTTGCCGCGCATCTGGAGGATGTCGGCGACGGTTCCGATGCCGGGCTCGTCGTCGAGGAAGCCGTTCTCGCGCATCCAGTCGTCGTTGAAGATCTTCGACACGTACTTCTGGCCGCCGTCCGCGAGGAAGACCAGGACCTTGAGCGGCCCCTTCTTGGTCTTCGCCCACTTGATCGCGCCGGCCACCGCCGCGCCGCCGGAGCCTCCGACGAAGAGGCCCTCGAGACGCGTCAGGTCGCGCGTCATGAGGAAGCACTCCTTGTCGTCGACGCGCACGATGTCGTCGAGGATCTTGAGGTTCATCGTCGTCGGGAAGAAGTCCTCGCCGATGCCCTCGACCTTGTACGAGAACGGCTTGGTGACGCGGCCGGTCTTGACGAAGTCGTAGTAGAGCGAGCCGACCGGATCGACGCCGACGATCTTCATCTCCGGCTTCTTCTCCTTGAGGTACTTGCCCGTGCCGCTCACGGTGCCGCCGGTGCCCATGCCCGCGACGAACACGTCGAAGTCGCCCTTCGTCTGCTTCCAGATCTCCGGGCCGGTCCAGAGGTAGTGCGCCTCGGGGTTCGCCGGGTTGTGGTACTGGTTCGCGTAGAACGAGTTCGGCGTCTCGTCGGCGATGCGACGCGAGACCTTGTAGTACGAGCGAGGATCGTCGGCGTCCACCGCCGTCGGGCACATCACGACCTTCGCGCCGAACGCGCGGAGGTTCGCGACCTTCTCCTGGCTCATCTTGTCCGGCATCACGAAGACGCACTTGTATCCGCGGATCGCGGCGAGGAGCGCGAGCGACGCGCCGGTGTTACCGCTGGTCGCCTCGACGATCGTGCCGCCGGGACGCAGGCCCGCTTCCTCCGCGCGACGGAGGAGGTTCCACGCCAGGCGGTCCTTGTGGCTGCCGCCGGGGTTCAGGTACTCGCACTTGACGTAGATCTCGACGCCCGGGGGCAGTCCCTTCGTCACCTTGTTCAGGCGGATGATCGGCGTGTTGCCGACCGACTTCGTGATGTCCTCGAGCGCGCCGTGCATCATGGTAAGCACCGCATACGATGCGAGGGCCCGTCACCGCAAGCGCCTCCGTCGTCCTCTTCACGGCCGCGCTCGGTGCGTGCGCTCGTTCGCGCCCGCCGCCGCCGCCGCGGGAGCCGCCGGCGCGCGTCCTCGCCGTCGGGCTCGACCAGATTTCGCTGCGCGCGAACGCGTACGTGGAGCTGCATTGCTGGCTGGCCGCCGCCGCACGCGGTGCGTCATTGCCGCCTCCGGGCCTCGACGCGGCGATCGGGCCCTACCGCCGCGCGCTCTCGGACGACGACGCCGACGAGCTGCTCGCGCGGACGACCAGGGCGCTCTCGGAGTGCACCGACGATCGCTGCGCGGAGGGCGCCCTCGCGAACGCGCCGTTCGGCGGCGCCTTCGCCCGCGCGCTCCCGCGGTTTTCCGATCGGTCGTGGTCCGAGCGCGCCGGGGCGAGCCGCGCCGCGATCGAGATCGCGCGCGCCGTGCTCACGGAGGAGACCGACGCCCTCGTGCGCCGGCTCGAGGACGACCTCGCGATCGCGAGGCCGCACGATCCCGCGCCCGTCGACGTCGTCGCAGAGGCGCCCCCGCCGGGGCAGGACGCGATCGTCCCGGTCGTGCTCGCGGCGCACGGCACGTGCTTCGCGAAGGCGGAGGCCGGCGGCCGCGCGCAGGAGGCGCGCATCCTCGACTGCGTGCTCGTCCAGGCGATGCGCGGGCTGCGCTCGCGGAGCACGCTCGCGGCCGTGCTCGAGCGCGAGCTCGGTCCGCGGGAGGCCGCACGCGCATGGGACGCGCTCGTGAGCCATGCGGTGGCGGCGACGCTCACCGCGTGGGAGCCGAGGCACCTCTCGCCCATGCGGCGATCGGCCCTGGCGACCGAGCCGCGCGTGCTCGAGTGGCTCGCCGAGAGCTGGCGTGCCCGCGCCTCGGGCGAGCAGCCCGCCCAGGCGTTCGCGGCGCGCTACGCCGAGGCGTGGCGCAACCTCGCGCGCAAGGCCGAGTAGAAAAAGGACGCAACTCGCCCGCGCCCCCGGCCGACCGGCCGGCATGGGAAGCATCCGAGGGCTCGCCGCCGCCGTACTGCTCACACTGGGAATCCTCACCGCATGCGCGGCCAAGGATCATGGCGCACGAGGAAAGAAGGTGACCGTGGCGACGGTGGCGGTCATCGCCGTCGCGCTCGTGCTCGGCTTTCGCGTGCGCTCCGACCCGTACGGGGACGACGACGAGCACTGACGCGCGTGGACGACGACGACGGCATCGACGATTCTTGATATGAACCTCGCCGATGTACGCGCCTCCGCCGGCGTCGGTCGACGAGCTCCTCGCGCGGGCGCGGGCGCTCTCGGGCACGCGGCTCGACGCGATCGCGCGATCGATCGGCGCCTCGACGGCGGGCGAGGCGGTGCGGACGAAGGGCCGCCCCGGCGAGATCCTCGAGCGCGCGCTCGGCGCCACGGGCGGCTCGACGCGCGTCGTCGACTTCCCCGAGCTCGGTGTCGAGCTCAAGACGATCCCGATCGACGAGCGCGGCGTGCCCGTCGAGTCGACGTACGTCTGCACCCTCACGCTCGGCGATGCCGACACGCAGGAGTGGGAGACCTCGTGGGTCCGCGCGAAGCTCTCGCGCGTGCTGTTCGTCCCGCTCCTGACGAAGGACGGCGAAGCATGGCCGGCGCGCGTCGTCGGTGCGCCGCTGCTGTGGTCGCCGACTGCCGAGCAGGAGAGCGTGCTGCGCGGCGACTTCGACGACGTCGTCGGGCTCATCGGGGTCGGGCGCATCGAGGAGCTCACGGCGCATCTCGGGCGCTGGCTGCAGGTCCGGCCCAAGGCGCGCGACGGATCGAAGATCGGGCTCGCGTGGGGACCGGACAACGAGGCGATCGCCGCGGTGCCGCGCGGGTTCTATCTCCGCGCCCGCTTCACCGGCGCGCTCCTCGTCGATCCGCGCGCCGTGCCGACGTAGCCGGGGTCTTCCTACGACGCGGAAGAAGCGCGAGCGTGTCGGCGCCTTCGTCGGTGGGGCGATGCAATTCGCCCTGCCGAGACGCGCGTGCGTGCGTCGCCTCGGGGAGATTGCACGCGTCGATCACGGGGCAACACGCGTGATTGACGGCCCTCGCTCACGTGCCCACCAGAGGAGACGATGTACCGGGGGGTCCTCGTCGCGAGCGTCGCGGCCGTCACGCTCGCCGTGGCGTGTCTACCGCAACGCGAGGCGGACACGGAGTGCCGCGACGACGGCACCGACTGTCCGATCTTTCCGAGGAACGCAACGAAGGTCGAGTGCGAGTGCACGTGTGACATCGCGACGTCGCTCACCGAGTCGCGAACGTTCTCCGGCGCGGTCGAGACGTGCCTTCCGCCGCGCCTGAACGTGGTGACCGCATCGGGCGATCAGCGCGTCGCGATGGAGGGGATGTCCGATGCGATCTACAGCCGGAACGTCTACGACGTGTGCCGGGACAGCGTCGCGCACTTCATCCAGACCGTCGTGCGCGGGCAGCTCAGCAGCGGCTCGACGCCGGTATGCCTGAGCCGTCCCGTGGACTGCCGCTGCGCGCCGAACAAGGCGTGGGCCGACCCGATGTGTCGGAACCCCTGTCCGGAGATCGAGTGCAACAAGACGAGCTGCGCGCCGCTGCTGCGAGAGCACGACGTGCTCTATCCGGACGCATGCGTGTGCACGCGCGCGCGGAGCTGCGGCACCGTCGTGCCGGCCGAGGACGAAGCCGCGCTGTGCCGCGTGTCGCCCTGAGCGCGGGCGGCGGGCCTCAGGAAGGCGCGCGCGCGACGATGATGGCGACGAGGCGGCCGCTCTCGTCGCCATCGCGGCGATACGAGTGGAACCGCGAAGGGTCGCACTTGGTGCAGCCGGGCACGTCCTCGACCGATCCGTTCGGGAGCCCGGCGGCGACGAGCTGCGCACGGACGGCGGCGCGCAGATCGACGTAGGCCTTGTCCCCGGAGCGATGCACGACGTGCCCGAGGCGCGCGGCGACGTCGGCGCCGACCTCGAAGCAGCACGCACCGATGCAGGGCCCGATCGCCGCGACGATGCCCGCGGGGGCGCCGAGCTTCGAGAGCGCAACCTCCAGGATGCGGTTCTCGACGCCGCGCCACCCGGCGTGGACGGCCGCGACGCGACCGCTCTCGCGATCGCCGAGCAGCACGGGGACGCAGTCGGCGACGCGGACACACGCGGCGTGCCCGGTGCCCGGCTCGGCGACGATCCCGTCGGCCTCCACACGCAGGAGCTCGGCCGGATCGCCGCCCGCCACCACCACGGTCCGGCCGTGGACCTGCTTGGTCTGGTACAGGTGCGCGCGGTCGAAGCCGACGGCCCGGGCCAGCCGCTCCTGGTACCCGCGGAGGCGCTCGGGGTCGCGGAGCGTCGCGAAGTCGCCCGAGGCGCGCGTGGTGAAAGCGTGGACAAACCCGGCGTTCGTCAGGACCGAGGACGAGAGGAGGTCGGACGGCACCCGATCGTGGTATCACGGTAGCCGGCAATGGCGCGGCCTGCGGATCCGTTCATCGGCCGGGACATCCTGAACGGCCAGTTCCAGATCTTGCAGAAGATCGGTTCTGGCGGGATGGGCTCCGTCTACAAGGCGCTGCAGCCGGCCATGAACCGGATGGTGGCGGTCAAGATCCTCCATCCGAAGCTCGCCAACCGCAAAGACCTCGTCTCGCGCTTCCGCCGCGAGGCGCGCGCGATGAGCCACCTCACCCACCCCAACACGGTGAAGGTGTACCTCTACGGCGAGCTCGAGGACCGCTCCCTCTACATCGTGATGGAGTGCCTCGAGGGCAAGAACCTCAACCAGACGGTCCGCCAGGAAGGACCGATGACCATCGAGCGCGGCCTGCCGATCCTGATCCAGGCGTGCCACGCGCTGCAGGAAGCCCACCAGAACGGCATCATCCACCGCGACCTGAAGCCGGAGAACATCTTCGTCACGCAGCAGGGCGGGATGAAGGACTATGCCAAGGTGCTCGACTTCGGCCTCGCGAAGGTCACCGAGCGCGAGATGCGCCCCGGCTCGATCATCCTCACGCAGGAGGGCATGGTCTTCGGCACGCCGGAGTTCATGAGCCCCGAGCAGGCGCAGGGCAAGACGCTCACGCCCGCGAGCGACATCTACTCGCTCGCCGTCATCCTCTACGAGGTGCTCACCGGGAAGCTGCCCTTCGAGGCGAAGAACCCGATGGAGTACATCCAGCTGCACGTGACGGCGAAGCCGAAGCCGATCAACGAGCGCGTCCCGGGCAAGACGTTCCCTCCTCTTCTGTGGACGGTGCTCGAGAAGGCGATGGCGAAGAAGCCGGAGGAGCGCTTCGGATCGGCCGCCGAGTTCGCGCACGCGCTGCAGGCGGTGCTCGAGGGACGACCGGAGGTCCCTCCGTACGGCGACGCCGCCGCGATGCGCCCGGTGATGCCGTCGGCGCCGGCCCCGGCGGGCGCGAATCCCGCGCAGGCCGCGCCCACGATCCCGCATCCGGTCCGCTCGTCGCCGCTCCCGGCGGTCGGCAGCGCGCGCAAGAGCACGAGCAAGCCGTCGATCGGGCTCCTGGTCGGCGTCGCGGCCGCGTTCCTCGTGGTCGGCGCGCTGCTCGCGGCGCTGATCATGAAGCTCGTGATGAAGTAGCGGGCTCGCGGGCCCCGATCACTTCTCCGGCTTGCGCGGGCCGCGGCCTCCCCACGTGCTCCGGCCCATGCACATCCCGTCGGAGAACGTGATGCGATGCGCCTCCTCCGGGCCGAAGGACTGCGCGAGCTCGTTCTCGAACAGCTGCGACTCGCCGGTGACCGCGAGGAACATCCGCGCCACCGGGTGGACCTGCTCGTTCGGCCCGGGCATCGGCCGCATGCCGGCGCGGATCTCGCCGACCTGGCGCATCGCCTCGGCGACCGCGTCCGATCCCTTCTTGTCCTCGATGTCGAGCACGAGGTGCTGGCACGTGTCCGGCCCGAGCTTGTCGGCGACCTCGGCGCTGCCGATCGCCTGCGCGCAGATCGGCTTGATCGCGTTCCACAGGCGCTCGTTCGAGTGCTTGTAAGCGTCCTTCAGCACCGGCGCGTCCTGCGGGGCGAGACCGAGCTTCTGGAGCTGCTCCGGCGACGGCATCCAGTCCGGCTTGCGCTGACAGGGCGTCCGCGACTTGATCGTGCCGTCCTTCGCGAGCTCCTTCCAGTCGTCGGCGTCGAGATCGAAGTCGTGCTTCGCCTTCGGCGCGGTACCGCCTTCGCGCGCGGCCTCGAGCTGCTTCTCGGTCGTCTCGAGCTTCTTCTCGAGCTCGGTCTTCTGCGACGCGATCGCCTCGAGGCGCTTCTTGTACTCGCTCACCTGCGCGACGAGGTTCCCGTTCGCCGCCTCGAGCGGATCGGCGGCCTCGGCCGCGGCGACCTTCGCGTCGAACGCCTTCTGGCCGTCCGCGAGCGCGCCCTTCGATACACCGTCGGGGCCCGTCTGCGCCGAGTCGCCCGCGGTGAGCTCCGCCTTCTGGCCCGCGTGGGACACGGCGACCTTGCCCTCGTACACCGCAACGAACGCGAGCGCCGACAGCGCCGCCCCGACCGCACCCGATTTGATGTCTCGCTTCTGCATGGCCCTGACCTTCACCGTGAAACAGGTTCCCTTGACCTCGACGTCGCCCGCCGGCGTGTGCACGCGGAAGCGCGCGCCCGGCTCCACGCGATAGAAGACGTCGCCGCTCGATTGCGTGACGTCGTCGCCGTCCCAGGCGACGTGCGCCCCCGGCTCGAGCACCGCCCGCGCGCGCGATCCCACCGAGACCTCGGTGCGATCCTGCGCGATGGCGTCGCCGCGTGCGGGCGGCCCGCCGGCGAAGAGCGCGACGGCGGCCGCGATCGACAAGGTGGCGATCGCGCCACCGGCGATGGCCCACGGACGCCGGCGCTTCTTCTCCTTCGCCGCTGGAGCCTCCGCGCGCACCTGCGCGAGCACGCGCTCGGCGAAGTCCGCCGGAGGCGCCTGCGGCTCCCACGCCTCGAGATCCAGCGGCTCTTCGTTCGGATCGCTCACGGCTTCCTCCAGTTGGCGAGCGCGGCGCGCATCTTCTCGCGCGCACGGAACAGCCTGGTCTTCGCGGTGTTCTCGGGCACCGCGAGGGCCTCGGCGATCTCGGCGATCGACAGGCCGTGCATCTCCGCGAGCACGAGGGCGGCTCGCTGATCGTCCGGCAGCTCCGCGGCCGCCGCGGCGATCGCGTCGCCGAGCTGGCGGCGCTCGAGCGTCAGCTCGGGGTTCGACGGACGCGCCGACTCGTCGTGAGCCTCGTCGATCGGGGCGACGTCGAGCTTCTTCTTCTTGCGCGCGTCGAGCGCGAGGCGGGTCGCGATCGTGAGCAGCCACGTGGAGACCTTCGCCGTGCCCTCGGGATCGAAGTCGGGGAACGCGCGATACGCGCGGACGAACGTCTCCTGCGCGAGGTCCTCGACCTCGGTGCCGTGACCGAGCATCCGCGACAGCAGCGCGAACACCATCCGCTCGTAGCGGACGACGAAGGCGCGGAACGCCATCGGATCCTGCGCCCGGCAGCGTGCGAGCACCGCGCCGTCGAGCGGCGGCGGACGCCCAGCCTCCCGGGTGCGCGGGAACGCGACGGTCATCGCCATGCCCATCATCGCCCGGTGACACGACGGGCCGCGGGAAAGGTTCCCGCCGGGGCGCACGATTTCTTCATCTGCGCGAAAATCACCAGAAGATCCGGACCGGGGGGCCGACGTCGACGAGCTGGCCGGTCCCCAGGAAGCGCCCGGCGAACGCGACGGCCGTCCGCTTCTGCGCGTCGTCGAGGAAGACGGTGTCGCCGTCGCGCGAGTAGCTCATGAGGTTGTTCGTCACCGTGCTGTGGCCGTTGCCGAACAGATGCCCGAGCTCGTGCGCCAGCACCGAGGGCCGAGCCGAGCGCGAGACGACGATGTAGCGCTGCTTGTCCGTGCGGCTCGTCCAGCACACGCCCATGCGCATGCGCCCCGGCTCGTCGACGTCCTCGAGCGCGCGCACGAGAAAGACGTTGATCACGCCGCGCTCGGTGCGCCTGGAGAGCGCATCGCGATCGGCCCGCGAGTGCATCTCGCCGTGGGGCTCGGGCAGCGGTTTGTCGATCGTCCAGCGGAAGCGGATGCCGAGAGGAGAGAAGAGGCGGTTGGCCTCCTCGGTCTGCGCGTCGACCCACGTGTCGTCGACGACGCGTTTGCCGGCGCCGTCCTCCGCGATGGCGATCGCCAGCCCGAAGACGACGTCGATCACGGGTTGTCCTTCGTCCGCGCCCCGAGGGTGATGTCGATCTCGCCTCCGCCGGGCAGCGCCTCGAGCTTCACCAGCCGCAGCGCCTGCATGATGCACGCATCGAACTTCGGGTGCAGCTCGTAGTTCGTCTTGCGGTGCGCGTTCTTGACGTTGCCCGCCGGGTCCACGACGAGCACCCAGATCGTGTACTGGTGATCGGGCGGATCGAGCTCGGTCGCGACGTAGCAGGCGCGGATCGCGGGCATCACCGCGCGTACCGAGGCCTTCGTCTTCTCGATGTCGTACTTGCCGAAGCTGCCTCCGCGGATGTCGGGATTGGTCCCGGCCATCGCCTTGCGGGCGCCCGCGTCGACGTTCGCCGGCGGCGGCCCTGCGTCCGCGACGGGCACCGGGGTCACCGGCTTCTTCGCGCCCCCGGGGGTCGCGGCGGTCGACGTCGCGGTGGCGGTCGCCGTCGCCGTGGCGATCGTGGCGGCGTTCGGAGGCGCGCTCGCGGAGGCGGTCGCCGTCGCGCTCGCGGTCGGTGTCGGCGCCGGCAGCGCGCTCGCGGATGCAGACGCGCGGTAGTAGAGGAAGCCGGCGACGCCCGCCCCCACCAGGACGAGGAGGAGCAAGGCCACCGCGACGATCGCCACGATCACGCCCGCGTTCGAGCGCGAAGGCGGCGCCTGCGTGGGCATGGCGATCGGCATCGCCGGGACCGGCGCCGCGACCGACATCTGCATCGGCGGCGGCGCGGACATTCCGGCGCCGCGCGCAACCCACGGCTCGAGCGCGGCGCGCATCTCGGCGGCGGACTGGAAGCGCATCGCCGGATCTTTCTGCATCGCGCGCTCGACGATCATCGCCATGCGCGGATCGATCGACGCGTCGATCGCCGACAGAGGCATCGGCCGCGACTCGGTGATCGCGTAGAGCAGCGCGTGCATGCTCGGAGCGTCGAAGGGCATGCGGCCGGTGAGCGCGACGTACATCGTCGCGCCGACGGCGTAGAGATCGGTGCGCGGATCGAGCTCTTTGCCCTGCACCTGCTCCGGCGCCATGTACGCCGGCGAGCCGAGCATCGCGCCCGCCTGCGTGAGCTGCGTCGGGCCGCCCGAGTCGAGCTTCGCGATGCCGAAGTCGAGCAGCTTCACGAAGTCCTCGACGCCGTGGCTCGCGACGAGGAAGACGTTGTCCGGCTTCACGTCGCGATGGACGATGCCCGCGCGGTGCGCGGCGTCGAGCGCGGCGAGCATCTGGTGGGCGATCCATGCGACGCGCGCCGGCGGGAGGCGCCCGGCCGCGCGGATGGCGGCGCCGAGCGTCTGCCCGGTGAGCATCTCCATCACGAGGAACGGCGGCTCGCCGGGCGGCGCGGCGAAGTCGGTGACCTGCACGATGTTCGGATGGCCCAGCGCCGCCGCTGCGCGCGCCTCGCGCTCGAAGCGCACGATCGCGTCGCCCGTGAGCGCGACGTCGACGTGCAGGACCTTGATCGCGACCGGCCGGCCGAGGTCGCGCTGCGTGGCGCCGTACACGGTGCCGAACGCGCCGCGCCCGAGGCGCTCGCCGACGAGGTACCGGCCGCCGAGCACCCGACCGCTGTAGCTCGGCCCGTCCCCGTTCATGGCCTCATCCTATCGCGGCGCGCATCGCGGGGTGACGCCGCGCGAGCCCGAGCGCCTTCGCGAGGAGGGTCTTGCCCGGCTCCATCTTGTGCCAGGGGGAGGCCCCGCTCGGGTGCGGCAGCGCGATGACGTCGACCTCGCGGCCGTGCCACGTCGCGCGCTCGATCCGTCCGACGAGCTCGTCGAGCTTCTTCTTCGCCGCCTCGCGGCCGAGCACCTCGTAGATCGCGAGCGTGCCCACCGCGAGCACGAGGTCGGGCTCGAGGATCGCCACCTCCTCCTCGAGGTAGCGGCGGCAACGCTCGATCTCGCCGGGATCCGGCTTCCGATCGCCGCCCCCCTTGGCCTTGCCGGGGAAGCAGCGCGCGACCGCGGCCATGTAGATGCGCTCGCGGAACGTCTCCTCCGGGACGCCCATCGACTCCTCGAACCAGCGGAAGAGCGTCTTGCCCGCGGTCCAGGCGAAGGGCTTGCCGAAGCTCCCCTCGCGCGGGCCGGGCGCCTGACCGACGAGGATGACCTTCGACATGACCGGCGGCCCGTGGACCACCGGTCCGATCATGTTCGAGCAGGCGCTGCACGCGTCGAGCTCGGCATGGAGGAGCTCGAGGCGGCGCTTCTTCGTCGTCCTCACCGCCGATGGAGCGTGATGCGGATGCCGGTGACGCCGTACTTGTAATAGGTCTTGTCGCAGCTGCCGACGACCTCGAACGGCAGCGTGTCCTCACCCGCGTCGAGGCCGGCGTCGTTCGTCACCGCGCAGTCGTACTTGAACGTGATGTTCGCGCCGTTGACGACGACGGTGCCGGAGCGATGCGAGATCGGGCCCGGCTGGCCGCCGTTGGTCGCCTTGATCTGACGGATGCGGGTGAAGCGCCCCTTGTCGTCGACGACGAAGGTCTCGCGCCAGTATCCGCCGGCGGCGCTCGATCGCTCCGCCGAGACCGCATCGTAGATGCCGGGCGGGAGCATGCCTCCGTCGTAGACGGTGTCGCTCGCGTCGACCGGCCCGAAGTCGACGGCCGCCGCGCCGAAGTCGAGCGTGCCGCAGGCTCCGCCGCCGTCGAGGTTGGGTGCGACGGGCGGCGGATTGCACTGCTCGCCGCCGTCGCCGCCGTCGCTCGGGTTGCCGCTCGAGCTCCCACCCGAGGAGCTGCTGCTGCTGCTCGTGCTTCCGCCGCTGCTCGACGAGCTGCTGCTCGACGACGACGACGACGCGCCGCCGTCGTCGGTGGGCGTCGACGAGGCTTCGTCACCGCCGCATGCGAGGACGGTCAAGCCCGTGCCGAACAGGACGGCGGAGCCGAGGAGGATGGCGAGTCGGCCGCGTCCCTGAAAGGGACCGGCCGCACTGAAGAGTCGGGGGGAGATCACCCGGACATGTTACCGGAACGCGTGCTAGATCGCGGAAGCATGTACTTCCAGGAGCTCATTCTCGCGCTTCAGGACTTCTGGGCGAAGCGCGGTTGCCTGATCGTGCAGCCGTACAACTCCGAGGTCGGCGCGGGTACGTACAACCCGGCGACCTTCCTCCGCGCGATCGGTCCCGAGCCCTGGAACGTGGCGTTCGTCGAGCCCTCGCGCCGCCCGACCGACGGCCGCTACGGCGAGAACCCGAACCGCACGCAGCAGTTCCACCAGTTCCAGGTCATCCTCAAGCCGAGCCCGCTCGACATCCAGGATCAGTACCTCGAGTCGCTCCTCGCGATCGGGACCAAGCCGCAGGAGCACGACGTGCGCTTCGTCGAGGACGACTGGGAGTCGCCGACGCTCGGCGCCTGGGGCCTCGGCTGGCAGGTGTGGCTCGACGGGCTCGAGATCTCGCAGTTCACGTACTTCCAGCAGGTCGGCGGCATCGACTGCCGGCCCGTCTCCGGCGAGCTGACCTACGGCCTCGAGCGCATCTGCATGTACTTGCAGGATGCAGATTCTTTCTTCGACATGGCGTACGCGCCCGGCATCACCTACGGCGAGATCTACAAGCGCGCCGAGTGGGAGTGGAGCACGTACAACTTCGAGCAGGCGGACGTGCCCGCGCACTTCGCCGCGTTCGATCACTACGAGAAGGAGGCCAAGCGCCTCCTCGCGCTCTCCGAGGATCCGACGAAGAAGCTCGTGCTGCCCGCGTACGACTTCGTCGTGAAGGCCGCGCACCAGTTCAACGTGCTCGATGCGCGTGGCGCGATCGGCGTCACCGAGCGCGCGCGGTTCATCGGCCGCGTGCGCGGCATCGCGAAGGGCGTGGCCGAGGCGTACTACGCGCAGCGCGAGGCGCTCGGCTTCCCGCTGCTGCCGAAGACCGCCGCCGCCGCGCAGTGACGGCGCAGCGACTCTAGCGGTACCCTTCGGCGCGATGGTCTATCGCGAGCCGGCCGACGAGCTAGCGCGTCGCGAGGCGCGCGCCCCGAGCGGTCCGCTCCTGCGCCTCGACGTGACGGGGAGGCCGGGCGGCGATGGCGCGGCCGGACACGCTGGCACCGACGGCTACGGCTCGGGATCCGACGGCTCTCGCGGCGGCGACGCCGGTCCCGCGTCGCCCGGCGAGCGCGGCGGCCGGATCGCGATCGAGCTCCGCGCGGACAGCCGTGACGGCGTCGCGATCGCACGCGGACAGGCGGGCGCGCCCGTCGACGCGGAGATCGGCTTCGAGCGACCGGGCGCGATCGAGCTCGTCGCGTGCGGTGGAGCGGGCGGCGACGGCGGCATCGGCGGGCGCGGCGGCGACGGCGCGCGCGGGCGATCGGGATCGGACGCGACGCGCTACTCGTCGGGCGGCGACGGAGGTCCGGGCGGCGACGGAGGCGACGGCGGAAGTGGAACGAGCGGCGCGCCCGGCGGCACCGGCGGTGACGTCCTCGTCCGGGTGAACGAGCGCGACACGCACCTGTTGATGCTCGTCGCGCACGACGTCCGCGGCGGCAAGGGCGGAAGCGCGGGCAGGAACGGCGCGGGCGGATCCGGCGGGCCGGGCGGCAGGGGCGGAAGCTCGTACTCGTGGACCGAGAGCGAGTCGTACACCGACTCGAACGGCCAGTCGCAGACGCGCACGACGCACCACTCGAACCCCGGCGGCTCCGACGGACGACGCGGCCAGGACGGTCGTGACGGCCACGCCGCGCTGCACGACGGTGCGAACGGGCCGGCGGGCACCTTCTTCATCGAGGTCACCGACGACGCGGGCCGCGTCACGACGAAGGCGACCTCGCGCTACGACGTGACGCTCCGATCGTTCAAGCACCGCAACGCGAACGACGACGGGGTCTACGAGCCGGAGGAGACCGTCTTCGTCTCGCACGTCGAGATCGTGAACACCGGCGGAATGCCGCTGCCGGCGCACCACGACGTCGTCGTGCGCCTGACCGACGACGGCTGGATCGCGCCGGCGGAAGGACAGCGGCTCGTCCTGCCGCGATCGCTCGGGCCGGGAGAGACGCATGTCTTCTCCGATCGCGAGCTCGAGCTCGTGCTGCGCGTGTTCCGCCCGCAGGAGACGGGCGCGCCGCTCGCCGCGCCGCAGACCATCCGCCTGCTGTCCGAGCTGCCGAGCGTGCGCCGCCGCTTCTCCCCGTTCACCACGCCCGAGAGCGAAGCGATGGGCCGCATCGTCATCCGCTTCCCCGTCGAGATCTCGCCGATCACCGGCCTCTACTCGCTCGCGCCGGGGCAGGCGGCGCGCGTGCGCTGGTCGATCACCAACGTGTCCGAGAAGGCGTTCGGCATGGAGTCGCTGATCGGCCGCGCGGTCGCGGTGCGCCTCCGCCTCGAGGGCGGCGAGCTCGGCGACGATCACGTCCTCTTCGTCGACGCCGCCGGCAACCGCGTCTCGCTCGTCACCGGTCACGAGATCGAGATCCCGCACCTCGGTCCGCGCGAGACGAGGACGTTCGAGGGCACGATCGCGATCGCTCCCGACGCGCCCGCCTACACGAGCGCGCGCCTCGTCGCGAGCGCCGAGCTCGGCCACATCGCCTCGCCCGAGATCACGCGGCCGATCCAGCTCCAGGAGCTCACCGTCCGCGTCGGCCAGCCGTTCTCCGATCGCGGCGCCGACGTGCTCGTCGTGACGAGCAACCGCACGACGCGCGAGGAGGTCGCCGCGTGGCTGGAGACGTTCCGCTCGCTCGGTCTCGAGGCCGCGGTCTGGGACGCATCGCTCGAGGGCGGCATGCGCGTCCTCGACGAGACCGCCGCCGGTGCGAGGAGCTACCGCCTCGTCGTGATGCTGAACGACACGATGGACACGGCCGCGGGCGAGCGGCGGCCGAGCGTCCTCGTCGACAAGGCGACGGTGCTCGGCCTCTCGCGCGCCGGCACGCACGTCGTCTACGTCGGCCGCGGCCCGGGGATGACCGAGCTCGCTGTGCCCACCGGAGCGCCCGACGAGGAGCAGGAGATCTTCCGCTGGTACCTCTGGCCGTGGTCGGTCGCGAAGGACGCGGAGCTCGAGGCGATCGCCACGTCGCTCGGAGAGGACCTCTCGCGCGCCGCCGCCGATCGGCGGCACGTCGTCGTCCACCGCTTCGACCCGGAGCTCGAGCGCAAGCGGCTGTGGGCGCGGCGCATCCGCCTCGGCACGATCGAGGTGCGGCGCACCTTCGACGCCGCGCGCGGCGCGGTCGGCGAGATCGAGGCCGACGCGAGCGAGATGCACGATCCGGCGTTCGCCCGCGCGGACGCGACCTTCGCGTCCACCGTCCATTCGCTCCCCTTCGGCGCGAAGCTGCGCCTCCTCGAGCAGACGTCGTTCGGCTTCGGCGCGCGCACCGCGCCGCTGTCGGACGGCTGCGCCGACGTCTTCTGCGCCGCGGTGCTGCTCGATCTCCTCCGCGAGCAGCGCGCGCTCGCGCGCTTCGCGTGGAACCGCGGCGCCTCGCGCGAGGACCTGCTCCGCGCGATGCCGATGCTCGCTCGGCTCGCGGAGGACGCATTCACCGAGCCGATCGATCTCGCGAGCGATCGCGGCCGGCGCTTCGTCGAGCTCTTCGCGTGGCTCGATCTCGCCGCTCGCGGGCATGCGCGCTGGTTCGACTGGATCCCGCCGCTCCCGTGGCTCAGGCGCGGCCGCCGCCTGCGCGGGGTGGTGCGAGACGTGCTC
>WBZO01003981.1_pt1 | contig 16441 bp, 14 predicted proteins | sample 5204261 | NCBI WGS metagenome assembly WBZO01 (sample SAMN12412400, study PRJNA552823) | activated sludge metagenome | isolation source: activated sludge from anammox sidestream of wastewater treatment plant... | place: USA: North Carolina | collected 2017-09 | reverse complement strand
GAGTACATGGTCCCCACGCACGTGGGGGTGAACCGTTAGAACTCCACACCATTAGCGCCCATCTGTCATGGTCCCCACGCACGTGGGGGTGAACCGATCAGCGGCTGACGACGAGCTGCGGTGGCAGTATGGTCCCCACGCACGTGGGGGTGAACCGATGACCAGGGCCAGTGGACCGCATCGCCCGTTATGGTCCCCACGCACGTGGGGGTGAACCGGGAATCAACCGCACGCGTCTCCAGAACCCGTGATGGTCCCCACGCACGTGGGGGTGAACCGAACTGGGACGATCTCACCGCCCGCTACCCGCTATGGTCCCCACGCACGTGGGGGTGAACCGGCGAGCCGTCCCTGACGCCGAAGGAGATCGCCATGGTCCCCACGCACGTGGGGGTGAACCGCCGCGCCTCCTCGGCGTCTCGGATGAATTGGCATGGTCCCCACGCACGTGGGGGTGAACCGTGATCACCGTCAGCATCCGCCGCTCGTAGCGGTGATTGACGATGCGAAACAAACTCTCGCGGGCGAAGTCCGTGTCCCGCTGCTGGCCCAGGTCATCGAGCACGGTGATCTGCGCCGCCAGGTAAGCGCGCATCACCGCGTCCGGGTCGGGGCCGGGCACGGCCTCGGGTGCGGTGCGGCGGGCGTAGGCGCGCCGCAGGCATGGTCCCCACGCACGTGGGGGTGAACCGCAGCTGTATGTGCGCAAGGACGTGGCCGAAGCATGGTCCCCACGCACGTGGGGGTGAACCGTGCTCGAATACCGCGAACTCACCGTCTCGCACATGGTCCCCACGCACGTGGGGGTGAACCGCGCCCCGACGGCACGATTGAGCAGATCCGCAAATGGTCCCCACGCACGTGGGGGTGAACCGTGCTGCGGCCGATGCTGATTGATACGCAAGGCATGGTCCCCACGCACGTGGGGGTGAACCGGCGCGGCGGCCCTGGTTCCGGCGCTTCCTCCTATGGTCCCCACGCACGTGGGGGTGAACCGGGCTACTTCATGCAGCTCACCCGTGTGGGCCTATGGTCCCCACGCACGTGGGGGTGAACCGGGGTGACGGTATGACGGGTGTGCTGATCCGGAATGGTCCCCACGCACGTGGGGGTGAACCGCCGCTGCGGCATGTGGTAATCCTGTAGAACTGATGGTCCCCACGCACGTGGGGGTGAACCAGACGCCGAAAGCAGCGGCGACACCCGCTACAAATGGTCCCCACGCACGTGGGGGTGAACCGCTCGCCAACCGGCCGGCGCCGTCATCGGTCGTATGGTCCCCACGCGCGTGGGGGTGAACCGGCGAACTCCGAGGCGAAGGCGTTGCGGAAGAGATGGTCCCCACGCACGTGGGGGTGAACCGCGTGTCTGGACTGCGCCAGATGCGCCAGTGACATGGTCCCCACGCACGTGGGGGTGAACCGTCCGTGACGAGCAGCCGGGTGTCGCCCTCGTTATGGTCCCCACGCACGTGGGGGTGAACCGGCGGCGCACGCGCCCAGCATCCCCTGATTGCGATGGTCCCCACGCACGTGGGGTGAACCCTTAGCTGCCGCCACTATCGCGTATCCATGCCAATGGAACACGGTCCCTTCGTGAGGGCCGTTCCTGCCTATCTGCTGCCGTTGTTCGCGTTACTCGCCGGTGCGTGTGCCGATGGAGATCGCGGTGATGATTACAAGCACACAGCCCAACACGAACAACCGCTCGGTGTAGAGCCCCTGGTGCAGCGGCGCGCGCAGCACCGGGTCATCCACCTCGGAACGGTCACGCCACGTCACCACGAACGTCGCCACGGCCGCCGCAATGCCGAGCACGGCGGCCAGGATGCGCGCGGCAACACGCGGACCTGCGCCACCCCCATCCGGTGCCTGCTCCTCCACGGCCGTGCCGCCCCGCTCCCGTCGCGCCGTTGCCATCACTTCCTTCTCGGGGAGATGATGCCACCGCCACGGGCGAGCCGGGCAATCAGGCAGCCGGGTGGCTGGTATCGCTGCCCCCGGACTCCCCCAGCCGAGCCATTGCCATCAACCCGCCGGCCTGCAACGCTATCGTGAGACGTGCGTTACGTCTGGTAGACGCGCGGGTCTGCCCCGTTACTGCGGACGGCGTGCCATCCTCCCGATGATCATGCCGGTGCGCGGTGGCCGGATAACGCGACGCGCAGCGCCGGCTGGGCGAACCTGCCAGGTGTCCGCGCGACGAGCACCGGTTTGACCTGCGCCCCGACGGCGCACATACTGAGCATCCGGCGGGGATGGACGGAGGAGATGAGGACCATGGGAGCGCCACAGCGGCAGACGCAACAGGAAGCCCTGCAGGCCCGCGCACGCGAGATTATTGAGACCGCCCTCGCGGATGAGGAGTTGATGCGCCAGGTGCGCCATGGCATGCAGCAGATTGCCGATGGTGTCCCGGGTGTGCCGCTGCGGGTGTTGCAGGAGCGGGAGCGGATGCAGGCAGGGACGGGGCAGTAGATGGTTGAGGCGGTTCTGTGGGAAGCAGCAGCCGCGTACCGCGCCACCCTCACGCCCGACGAACGGGCCGAGGTTGACCGCATCATCCATCTCATCGAACTCGACCCCTCCATCGATGGCATCCACAAGGTGTTGATCGAATACGATGGTCGCGCCTTCACGGCCTACAACAACGGTCGCTGGCACGTCGGCTTCTCACTCCTGGATGGAGCCACCGTCGCCATCACCGGTATCCGCAAGATAGAGCGCCGCCCCGGCTACGGCCTCCGCCTGTAGTTGCCCCTGGCCGCCCCTGCAAACACGAGCGGTGGCAATGACCCCGGCTTTTGCCCGCCGCAGCGTCGCCCGCTGGTCACTGGCCCGCTCGCACACGCGCCATGGTGCCCACGCACGTGGGGGGAACCTTCACGCGAAGGCGCGAAGGCGCGAAGGTTGTCATGGTGCCCACGCACGTGGGGGGAACCTTCACGCGAAGGCGCGAAGGCGCGAAGGCGCGAGGAGCATGACAAACCTCGCGCCGTTGGGGGTGTAGCGGTGCGGCTGGCGCCGTTCCTGTTCGCTGGCAGGCCGCCGTCACTCTCCCTTCCCCCTGTCCCCGGCGTTTGCTAGGCTCGCCGGTGCGAGGAGGCGGCGCACGGCGCGCGCGCTCGCTGAACGTGGAAAGCTGAACGCACCGATGCGGGCTGCCTATGCCATCTGGCGGATGCTGGCGCGGCGCGGGCGCAGCCGCTGGCGGCTGACCGCCACGCTGGCGCTGGGCGTGCTGGTGGCCGCCACGCTGCTGGCCGCCGCGCCGATTTATGCCCGCGCCCTCGCAGACCTGGGTCTTACCTTCGCTATCCGCGAGCGGCTGCGCACTTCCGCCGCCACACAGGTCCAGTTCCGCAATCTGGCGCTGTCCTCGGAGGAGGGCCGCGCGCTGCAGCAGGCCGTGCTCGCCCGCACCGAGCAACGCATTGGCTGGTTTGCCGCCGGACGCGAGCGGGTGGTGCAGGGGCCGCGTTTCCGCATCGAAGGGGCGCAGCGCGAGGGGCCACCTCCGCTGGCCGTTCCCTGGACGATGACCGCTCAGGCCGAGAAGCTGCGCTTGCTCGATGGCGTGCTGCCGGGCCGGGCGGCGCGGGATGGCGCTCTCGAGCTGGCGCTGTCTCCGCGCGCTGCCGAAGCCGGCGGGCTCAAGGTGGGGGATCGCATCACCCTGCACGAGGCGTTTGACGATTGCGAGCGTGAGCTGCCACGCGAGGACCGGCCACCACCGCCGCCTTGCACACCGAAGACCGGTATCCGCTTCACTGTCCCGGCGGTGGTGGCCGGTATTGTGGAACCGGCCGCCCCCGAGGACCTGTTCTGGGTGAATCCGGCCGAGACGTTGTTTGCCCCGTACTCGCTCATCCCGGACAACGGCCCGCTGCTGCCCGCGCTGATGGATGAGCAAGCGCTGTTTGCCTTGCTGGGCGGCGTCGTGCCCGAGTACCGTACGACCTACTCGTGGAACTACTTCGCTGACCCGGACAAGCTATCCCGCGCGAACTTCGAGCGGGCGCGGGCAGACATCATCGCCCTGCGCGATGACCTGCGCCCGCTGGACGGCTTCGCCTTTTCGCCGCTGGAAGGTGCACTGGAGAGCTTCCGCCGCGAGCTGAGCTACCAGCAGGCGCCGCTGTTGCTGTTGCTGTTGCAGATCAGCGCCATCGCCTTGTTCTACGTGGGCATCGTCGCGGCGCTGGTGATCGAGCGGCAGACCGAGGAGATCGCGCTGTTACGCTCGCGCGGGGCTGGTCGCGCCCACATTCTCGGCATCTACGCGCTGGAGGGCCTGGCGATTGCTGTGCCGGTGATGCTGCTCGCTCCCTTCCTGGCGGCGGGGATGACTGCGCTGCTGGGCTACACGCCGGCGTTTACCCGGGTCACCGGTGGGGGACTGTTACCGGCGCGGGCGGGGGCTTCCGCTTTTGCCCTGGCAGCGTTCGGGGCACTGCTGTCGGTGCTGATGCTGCTGCTGCCTGCCTTCCTGGCGGCCAAGACCACCGGCGTTACCTCCCGCCGTTCGCTGGCGCGGCCACGGGCGCCGTTCTTTCTGCGTTACTACCTGGATCTGGCGGGGGTGGCGCTGGCGGCGCTGCTGCTGTGGGAGCTGGAAGAACGCGGCTCGGTCTTCTCCGCCAGCGCGGCGGGCGGGCTGTCCTCAGACCCGCTGCTGCTGGCCTCGCCCGCGTTGCTCACGCTGGCGGCGGCAGCGCTGGTGTTGCGCTTTTACCCGATGGCGCTGCGGCTGGCTGCGGTGGTGGCAGCGCGGGTGGCGGGTGCGCCGGTGGTGCTGGGGCTGTGGCAGGTGGTGCGCAACCCGGGCGCCTATACCCGCCTGGCGCTGCTGCTGATGATGGCTGTGGCCGTTGGCGCGTTCGCCGCCAGCTACAGCACCACCGCCGAGCGCTCATTTCGTGATCGCGCCGCCTTCTCCGCCGGGGCAGACCTGCGCATCTCTCTGCCGTACGCCGAGGCCGGCAACAACACGGCGCTGCTGGGCACGCTCCACGCCCTGCCCGGCGTGGCCCAGGCGACACTGGTGGCGCGGGCCGGGGTATCGCTCGCCAGCCCGGGCGTGGCCCGCAGCGATATCCAGATGATCGGCGTGGACCCGGCCGCAGTACCGGCGGCGTTGTGGTTCCGGGAGGATCTCGCCCCGGAACCGCTGCCGGCGCTGATGGGATATCTGAGCGGTCCGGCGCCGGGCGGGCGGCCACTGCCCGGTAACCCGCGCTCGCTGACGATCTGGGTGAACCCGGCTGAGCCGCGCGAGGCGGTGACGATGTGGGTGCGGGTGCGTGATGTCAACGGTATCGCCACGCTGGCCGAGCTGGGCAAGCTCGACTTTAGCGGCTGGCGGCAGATGCGCGCCCCGCTGGATGACCGCTTCCAGCCGCAACTGACGCCGCCGCTGTCGCTGGTCAGCATCATGTTCACGGAGCCGCCCAACATCAACGTGGTGCAAACGGCGCCCATCTACCTGGATGACATCGCGGTGAGTGGCCCGGAGGGGACCGCCGTCGTGGAGGACTTCGAGGCGGCCGCGCGCTGGGACAGTGCCCCGGCCCGCACCCCCGCCCGCGGCGCGGCGGTTCAGGACAGTTTCACCGTCTCCGGCGAACAACCGCACGGCGGCCAGAGCGCCGGCAAGTTCGTCCCGCGCCAGGGCTCCTCGACCGGGATGCGCGCCATCATCGCCAAGGAGGTGCTGGCGCCGCTGCCGGTGGTCGTGAACCCTGAATTCACCGGCCTGACGGGCGCGAACCTGGGTCAGCAGACGCTGCTGGTGGCGGGCGATGCGCTGGTGCCGGTGGTGGTGCGCGGTGTCACCTCACTGTTTCCTACCGTCAGCGGAGGGACGCCGCTGGCGCTGGTCAGCCAGGCACAACTATCGGCGTGGCTGGCGGCCTTCACCGATTCCGGGCTGCGCCGCCCGAACGAGGCATGGCTGACGCTGCACCCGGACGCCGACCGCGCTGCCACCCGCAAAGCCATCACCCAATCACCGGAGCGGTTCGCCGTGATCACCGACCGAGAGGAGGCGCTGCGCGAGGTGAACCGCAACCCGCTGGTGGCGGCGGGCGGCAGTGGCATTCTGCTGGCGGCGGCGCTGGCGGTATTTGCGCTGGTTGCGGCCGCCCTGCTGGTGACGGTGGTGGCGGCGGTCAACCGGCGCAAGACCGAGTTCGCGGTGCTGCGGGCGATGGGCGCCTCTCCCGGCCAGGTGTTCCGGCTGCTCGCCTTCGAATACGCGCTGGTGGCCGTGCTGGGCGTGGGCGCGGGGCTGTACCTGGGCACGGCCATTGCCCGGCGCATGCTGTCGTTCCTCGAAGTGACCGAGTCAGGCGCGGTGGTCGTCCCCCCCTTCCTGCTGCAAACCGAGTGGCCGATGGTGGCTGCCGCTGTTGGTGCGGTCGCGTTGACGTTCATCGCCGGCATGGTGTTGAGCACCCGGGCGGCCCTTCGCCAAATCGCCGCCCAAGCGCTGCGGGGTGAGGGGTAGCGCGGGGAGCGGGCACGACACCGCGCTGCCTGCACTCGCGCTGCTTGCGAACCTCCTGCTCGCGAGGCGCCACACGCGGAATCCCTTGCGCTGGGGGTGGGGCTCCGCTCCCCGCTACCGGAACTGGACCCGCTCGGGTTCGGCGCGGCGCAGCTCGGTGGCGAGGGCGTGGACGGCGGCGCGGGTGGCCTGGCCGGTGAGGCGCACGAGCAGCGGATTGCGGCGGGGGCGGACGCGCGTCACCTTCTCTGGGATCTTCGCCTGCTCGGCGGCCAGCGCTGTGGCCCGTTCCAGGTCACCCAGCTCATCCACCAGCCCCAGCTGCTGCGCCTCCTCTCCCCAGAACACCTCGCCGGTGGCCCACTCCCGCACCGTCGCTGCGGAGACGCGCCGCCCCTCCGCCACCACGCGGATGAACAGGTCAAAGAACTGGTCCACCAGCCGCTGATCTTTGGCGCGCTCTGCTTCCGTCGGCTCGGTGAAGGGGAGCCCGGCCCCCTTGAGTGTGCCGGTCTTGGCGACGTTGACACGCACGCCGACTTTGTCCAGCAGCTCCACCGCCACCGGGCGGATGGTGATCACGCCGATGCTGCCGACAATGGCAGCGCGCTGGGCGATGATGTGTGGCGCGGCGGCGGCCAGATAGTAGCCACCGGAGGCGCCGGTGCCGCGGATGAAGGCTACCACTGGCTTCTTCGCCGCCAGCTTGCGGATTTCGCCGTACAGGTAGTCGGACACCGAGGCGGAGCCGCCGGGCGAGTCGATATCCAGTACCACGGCGCGCACCCGCTTGTCCTCGCGCAGCCCGCGGATCGCCGGGACGAACTGCTGCGTGCGGATCGCCCCGCCAATCGTGCCGTGCAGCTCCAGCACCGCCACCTTTGGCATCAACCATGGCAGCGTCCGGTTCAGCTTCTTCGTCAACATCGCCGCGACCTCCCCTGTCTTCCCTAAGGATGACGGATGACGGGCACAAGCGGGAGCAAGGGCAGCCCCATCATGCGTTGGAGGGATCAGGATGGCGCCCGTGCGCTCGGTTGGTCCGCCTGCTGCGCGGGGGCAGGGGCTCCCGGCTGGCCGCTTGCCGTCTCCGTCCAGCTGATATCCTCCACGCCGGCGAAGCGGCGGCGCATGACGGCCATCGCCTCCGGGCTGCTGTCCGCCAGCAGGAAGGAGCGGCCCAGCTCCAGGCAGACCGCGCCGGTGGTGCCGCTGCCGGCGAAGCAATCCAGCACCAGGTCACCGGGGTTGGAGGAGGCGAGCACCATCCGCCGCAGGATGCCCATCGGCTTCTGTGTCGGGTAGCCGGTGCGCTCCTTGCCGGCCGCCGGCACGATGGTGTGCCACCAGGTGTCGGTCGGCAGCTTGCCGCGTGCCGCCTTCTCCGCTCCGGCCAGGCCCGGGGCCATATAGGGGATGCGGTCGACGGCCTCGACGTTGAAGGTATAGCGGCGCGGGTCAGCCACGTACAGCAGGATGGTGTCGTGCTTGGGCGGCCACCGCCGCCGCGTCCGCCCGCCGTAGTCGTACGCCCAGATGATCTCGTTGAGGAAGCGCTCCCGCCCGAAGATGCCGTCCATCAGCACCTTGACGTAATGCACTTCGCGGTAATCCAGGTGCAGGTAGATGCTGCCGTGGGGGGCGAGCAGGCGGTGCAGCTCCTCGAGCCGGGGCGCGAGGAAGGCGAGGTAGTCGTCGAAGCGGTCCAGGTAGCGGCGGGTGATGCCGGGTGTGCTGCGATACCGCGCCCCACCGAAGCCCGTGCGGTCCCCCGCCGGGTCGCGCACCGTCGTCAGCGGCGTGTGCGTCCGTTCCCGGCCGGTGTTGAACGGCGGATCAATGTACACCAGATCCGCACAGCCATCCGGCAAGGAGCGCAGCAACGGCAGGTTGTCACCGTGGTGGATGCGGTTCACCGGCAGGCTGCCTGGGCCAGCGTGGCATCGTCCGCATCATACAGGTCAAGCAGCGCCGCATAGGGGTCGCCCGTCAGGCCAAAGTACCGGGCGAAGGCGGGCTCGGTCTTCAGCCCCCCGGCGCGGAGGGCGCGGATGCCGTCGTGCGCCGCCGCGCCACCCAGCGCCAGCAGCCGTGCTTCCACCACCAGGTGGCGGTAGCCGCGCTGGCGCTCCACCGGCAGCCGCTGGGCAAACACCTCCACCGGCACGCCGCCGGCCGCAAACGCTGCCACCGCCGATGGCTCTCCCACCACCGGCTTGACTGCCACCCGGAAGCCTTGCATGTGGCCGTACAGCGCCGCCACCCGCGCGGCGAACGCCTCCAGGTCCGCTGCCTGGCAGATGATGTCCAGGTCGCTGCCCGCCATCGCCAGCCCCAGGGGGAACGTCCCCACCAGCACCGGGCGGTAGGGCGCCAGCCGGTTGAAGATATCCAGCTCCGCCAGCGCGGCCTGCGGTGCGGCGCCCAAAGGGACGGGGAAGGGAGCGGGGAGCGGTGGCGGAGCAGCGCCGGCCATGGCTTAGCCCTCCGCCAGCAGGTCAAGCAGCGCCGCGCCGTACTGGGCCAGCTTCGCCGGCCCCATGCCCTTGATGGTGGCCAGGTCATCCGGCGTGCGGATGTCAGCGGCGGCCAGCAGGTGCAGCGTGCGGTCGTGAAAGATGGTATACGGCGGCAGTTGCGCCTCCCGCGCCGTCTCCGCCCGCCAGGCGCGTAGCCGCTGGAAGCGCTCTGCGGTGCGCGGATCATCGTCGGGCGGGGGGAGCGGTTCGGCGTCCGTCAGCCGCTGCGGTCCGCGTGCGCCGGCCTGGGCAGCGGACGTGCGCGGCGGCAGCGCGGCGGGCGGCCAGGGGGCGGGCGGCTTGGTGTGGCCCTGCTGCGTGACGGACAGCCGCCGGAACTCGCTATCATCCATCGCCAGATGCCCGGCCGCCAGCAGCGCATCAATCTCCCGCGTGATGGCAGAAAGCGGCAGCGCCGCCAGTGCGCCGAAGAACGCTGAGCGGTCCTGTCGCACGGGACTATCGGCGCGGCCTTTGAGCAGCTTGGCCAGGCCGGTGCGGCCCAGCGTGAAGGGGAGCGCGGGCAGTGCGGCGATGATGATGTCCTCGGGTGCGGCGTCCGGCGAAGCGGGCGCGGACTGCGGGCGGGCGGGCGGTTGCCAGGCGTCCGCCGGGGCGCAGCGATCGCAGTGGCCGCAGTGGCGGCCGTGTGGCGCCGCGAAGTGAGCGGCGATGGTGGCGGTACGGCAGCGGCTACCCATCAAGTAGTCGTGCATTGTCCGGGTGCGCGCTTCGCGCCCGGCGCGGCGCTGCTCCAGGATGGCCCGCAGCCGTCCGCGCAGATCTGCCGGCTGAGGCAGCAGCTCTACCAGCACGCCGCGGCCCATCCCCTGATAGCCGATAGCGCCAGCGTCGCGCAGCGCCAGCAGCCTCGCCTCCACCTCTGGCAGCGGGCAGCCGAGCAGCGCCGCCAGCGCGCGCATGGGTAGCACCGCCCGCCCGCCCGGCTCGGAGGTGATGCGGGCGGCGAGCGCGTCGCTGGGTAGCCGGGTGACATCCTGCAGCCATACCCGCGCGCTCTCCGGCAGGTCGCAGTGGCGGCGCAGCACACCGGCCATCTCCAGCGCCCCCAACGCCACGCGCGCCGCCGTCTCTGGCGTCTCGCCCGTGGCGATGTCCTGGACGCAGGTGGCCAGCTGCTCTAGCGGCAGCCAGGAGAAGCCGTCCTGTGCGGCGGCGCGTGCCGTCCGGTAGACGGTGTTCATCAGCTCGGGGCTGAGGACATCTTCATTGCCCCACTTCGTCAGCAGCCCCTTGTCGTTGCTGGTCCAGAACAGGATGCAGCGGGCAGGGCGGCCATCGCGCCCGGCGCGGCCCGACTCCTGCACGTACGCCTCCAGCGAACGGGCGGGCTGCAGGTGGGCGATAAAGCGTACATCCGCCTTGTCCACGCCCATGCCGAAGGCGACCGTCGCCACGATCACGCGCGCCTGCCCGGACATGAAGGCGTCCTGTGCGGCCTCGCGGGCGCTCCGCTCGAGACCGGCATGGTAGTGGATGGCGGAGACGCCGTGGGTGCGCAGCATCCTCGCCGCCTTCTCCACCCCTTCGCGGCTGCTGGCGTAGACGATGCCCTGGCCGCGGGCCTCCCGGCAGAAGGTAACCAGGGCCTCCAGCTTCGCGCCGGTGTCCTTGGTGTGGTGCACCTGGAGAAACAAGTTGTGGCGGACGGCTCCGGTGGACAGGAGCCGCGGCGTGCGGCCGAACAGGGTGGCGATCTCCTGCTGGAGCGCCGCGGTGGCGGTGGCGGTCATCAGCAGCAGCGGCGGATCGCCCAGCTCCCGCGCCACGGCCGGCAGAAAGAGGTAATCGGGCCGGAAGGCGTGGCCCCAGAGCGAGAAACAGTGCGCCTCATCTACCACGATGCGCGAGGGACGGGCCTGAGCCAGCGCATGGAGAAAAGAGCGCTGCCGCAGCCGCTCTGGTGCGACGTAGATGAGCTTGATCTGCCCTGCCCGCAGCGCCTCGGTGGCGCGGTCCAGATCGTCTCGGTCCACGGTGCTGTTGAAGACGGCGGCGCGGGCGCGCAGCTCCTCCGGCAGCGACTCCAGCTGGTCCTTCATCAGCGCGATCAGCGGCGAGACGACCACGGTGCAGCCGGGCAGCAGCATGGCGGGCAGCTGGTAGCACAGCGACTTGCCCGCGCCGGTGGGCATGATCGACAGCACATCCTCACCGTCGAGCACGGCACGGACCGTCTCCTCCTGCCCTTCGCGGAAGGCAGGAAAGCCGAACAGCGCGCGCAGGGCGACGAGCGGGTCAGGCAGAGCGGCGGGAAGAGCGAACGGCGGCGGTGGATGCATTGCTGCCAGTGTAGCGCGCGGTGAGGTGGCAGGGGCACGCAACTGCTGCTGGCGGGCAAGGAGCGATGGGGCCGGCTCGCCCGCTACCAGCCAGGGAGGATACCGGGGAGCGGCGCTCCGGATGGCTCACGCGCGTTGCCCCTCGCGGGCGGCGGCGGTGGCGGCCATCAGCTCCTGCTGGGCGATGTGCGCCTGCCAGTAGTGGTGGGTCTTGGCCACGACGGTGATGACGCTCTTGACCTCGTTCTTCAGGTGGAAGTCACGGCAGGCGGGGACATACAGCCGCTCCTCCTCACAGCGGGCGTCTACATTCTCGATGATGATCGAAGCGGCCAGCCAGGCGGCCATCTTGCGCGAGCCGCAGGTGATCACCATCCAGCCCGGGTCTTCGGCGGGTTCGGCAAACAGGCCTGCTGTCTCCCAGATGCCGCGGCGGATCTCGGTCATCGGGTCGAAGCCATCCCACGGCTGCTCAGAGACGGTGGCAGTCTGCGCCCGCCCGGCATCGGGAGCGCGGAGCGTCTGCGCTTCACCGCGGTGAGGCGGGCCGCCATACAGGGCGAGCTCGCAGAAGCCGGTCCACATCTCCGCCCAGTCCGGCCGGCCGTCCTCACGCCAGACAAAGGGGGCCGCACTCATCGTGGCCGTCTTCAGCGGCAGTGGCGCCAGGCTGGCCGGCGGCGGCGCGTCGTTCCACATACGGGTGACGGCGTGGACATCAGCCACGTGCAGCGGCCCAACCACCGCGATATCCACCGGCTCACGCGCGTAATCGGCGATGGACTGCGCCGCCTCCCGGCAACCGTCCAGCACATCCTGGGGCAGCGTGGCATCAGCGAACACGATCACGCGGGCGGTCATGCGGCAAACCTCGGTAGCATGTATCTGCAACTCGTTGCATCGTAGCGGTGGCGGCAGGCAGCGGGCAATGCGCAGTGCGGCCTGGGCGGCGGGCTGGCCCGCACCCCCAACCCCCGCTCCCGCCAGCCGGCGAGGCAGAGCCGGTGACGGCGGTGACGGCGGTGACGGCGGTGACGGCAATGCCCGAAGGGGTGACGGCGAGCGGAGGGAGGGACGGACCCCCTGCCCTTCGGGCATCCCCCCTGCTCGGGGGGTGACCGAGGGCAGGGTTGCCCCTTGTCCCCCTTCATCCTGCAACCGGCATCCCGCATCCTTGAAGGAGAGGAGGCTGTCCCATGCCGGTGTATGCCTTTCGCTGTCCGCAGTGCAGCATGGAGTTTGAGGTGTCGCGCAAGATGAGCGAGGCGGGCAAAGCGGCGACCTGCCCGCTGGACGGCGCCGTCAGCGACCGCATCTTCACCGCTCCGGCGCGCATTGGCCGTGCGGCCGACCCAGCCACGGCGCCACCGGCGCAGCCGCAGCAGCCGGCCGGCGGCAACTGGTCGCATTTCGGCCACAGCCACGGCTTCGGCGTGGGTGGCCACAGTCACGGCGCGCCCCCCCGCCCAACGCCGCCGGCCGGCTCCGGCGAGTCCTAGCTATGGGCGGGCGGCCGCGGCGGCGCGTGGCTCCTCCGGCTCAACGGCGGCGGCTGGTGGCGCGACCTCCTGCGCAGAGCCGGAGGCAATCGCCGCATCCAGCCGCCGCCAGGCGCCGGGCTGGAGCGCGGTGACCGCCAGCACCATGACGAAGCTGGCGATGGCGATCAGGGCGATGGCCGCCTGCACCCCCAGCACGCTGCCGAGCGCGCCGGCTGCCAGCGCTCCCACCGGCATCATGCCGCGGTTCATCATGTAGATGCCCATCACCCGGCCGCGCATGGCTGGCGGTGTGACGCTGAGGATGGCGGCGTTGCCCAGCACCATCAGCACGGTGTTGGCTGCGCCGGGCACGATCTGGAACAGCGAGGCCAGGGCAATGCTGCCGGAGTACGCGAAGCCGGCCAGCCCGGCCGCGAACAGCGCCGAGGCTGCCAGCAGCAGCAGCCCCTTGCCGCGCACGCTGCGCAGCCCCAGCGCTAGCGCCAGTGATGCCAGCACCGAGCCGGCGCCCCAGGCCGCCATGGTTAGCCCCAGCCCCTGGGCATCGGAGCCGATGACGTCCTTCACCAGCACCGGCGCGAGGTTGGTGAACGCCATCCCCAGCCCGGTGATGGCGAAGGTGATGGAGATCAGCCATAACACCACCGGCTCGGAGCGCACGTAGCGCATCCCCAGGCGGATATCCTCGCCCACCGAGCGGCGGGCCCCGGCAGCCGCCGGCCGGGAGCGGGTGCGCATCATCGACACGGCCGCCATCACCGCGATGTACGAGGCAGCAACGACCAGATACGTCCAGCCAACACCCGCCGAGCCGATCAGGAAGCCGGCCAGGGCAGGGCCAACCGCCATCGCGCCGTACATCGCCATGGAGTTGAGCGTGACCGCGGAGGCGATGTGATGGCGTGGCACCAGGTCCGGCACCAGCGCCTGACGGGCGGGCTGGTCGAAGGACATGGCGGCAGAGGAGATCAGCGCCAGGAGTATCAGCACCGGCAGCGTGATCAGGTCCGCCACCACCAGCAGGCCGGTGGCCAGCGCCACGATAAACGACGACGCCTGGGTGAGCAGCAGTAACCGGCGGCGGTCCATGCGGTCGGCGGTGGCGCCGCCGTACAGCGACAGCAGCAGCAACGGCACGCCCCGGGCGAAGCCGGTTACGCCCAGCCACAGCGGCGCCGAGTCTTTGCCGGCCAGCTCGATCACCAGCCACATCTGCGCCACCCACTGCATGGGCATCGCCAGGCTACCGGCCAGCATCCCGCCGAACAGCAGCCGGAAGTCGCGGTGGGCCAGCGGCGCGAATGCGCCCGTGTCGTTCTGCTTTGCTGCCATGGCCGCTGCTCCCCCCACCCCCGGGGCCGCTCCGGGAGGTTGCGCCATGCTACACCCCCATACCGCACGAGCGGAAGGACGCACGCGGAATGTCCGGCCGCGATGGTTGGGGCGGGGTAACTTCTCGCGCCCGGGCTTGCATCTGCGCGCTCAACCAAGTAGACCACCGATGAGAGCAGCACGGAGGGGCAGATGCAGGCAACGGTGACGGCGGTGAGCGTGAGCCCGACGCACACGATGAGCAAGCCGGGCGTGGCGGCCATCCGGCTGCTGGCCGGGTTGGGGGTGGAGGGCGACGCCCACATGGGCGAGACGGTCAAGCACCGCTCCCGCGTGCGGCGGGACCCCACCACGCCCAATATCCGCCAGGTGCATCTGATCCACGCCGAACTGCATGACGAGCTGCGCGCCCGGGGCTTTGATCTTGCCGCCGGGCAGATGGGGGAGAACGTCACGACCCGCGGGCTGGATCTGCTGGCCCTGCCAGAAGGGGCGCGGCTGCGGCTGGGCGCCGAGGCGTTGATTGAGGTGACAGGACTGCGCAACCCCTGTACCCAACTCGACGGCATCCAGCCGGGGTTGATGGCAGCGGTGCTGGAGCGCGACGCAGACGGCGGCCTGATCCGCAAGGCAGGGGTGATGGCCGTGGTGCTGGCCGGCGGCACCGTCCGTCCCGGCGATGCCATCACCGTCGAGCTGCCGCCAGAGCCATGCCGGCCGCTCGCGCCGGTGTAGGCGGGCCGGGCCATCGGGATGCGGCAGCGCCGCTGGCCCGCCTGTGACGTGCAGCGTTTGACGAGAGGGCGCCATTGATGAGCCACGACGAAGGAACCTTTACCGGGCTGCGTGACTATCGCATCTACTATCAGCGCTGGCTGCCGGAGGGGCCGCCGCGGGCGGTGTTGCTGGTGGCGCATGGCTACGCTGAGCACAGCGGCCGCTACACCAACCTCGTCAACTACTTCCTCCCGCTGGGCTACGCCGTCTATGCGCTGGACCACCGCGGCCACGGCCGCTCTGACGGCGAGCGCGTGCAGGTGGACAGCTATGAGGACTACCTGACCGACCTGAAGATGTTCTTTGACCTGGTGCGCGCCGAGCAGCCGGCGCTGCCCATCTACCTGGTGGGGCACAGCATGGGCGCGGCGATCAGCACCGCGTACGCTGCCCGCTATCAGCAGGAGCTGGCCGGGCTGATCCTGTCTGGCGGTGGCATCAACACCGACAAGGCCCCGCCCCGGCCGGCCGGTATGGACCTGTCGCAGATGCTCAGCCGCGACCCAGCGGTAGCCGCAGCGTACGTGAACGACCCGCTGGTGTATCGCGGCCCCGCGCCGTCCGGCCGCGCATCGGCGCTGCTGCAGATGCGTGAACAGCTACCCGCTCTCGTCGGGCGCATCACCCTGCCCATCTTGGTGATGGCCGGCGCCGCCTCACCATTGGGCGATGGCCCGCGTAGCCAGGCGCTGTTTGCGGCCGTTGGCTCCGCCGCCAAGACGCTGTGCCTGTACCCAGACCTGCTGCACGAGATCTTCAACGAGCCGGAGCATCCACAGGTGTTCGCAGATATGGAGCGCTGGCTGACGGCGCGGATAACGGCATAGCCTAGCCGCCCGACCGCCGCCGCCGGTGCCCCCACGCCCGCGAAGCCGCGCTATGCACGGTGTGCACCGGGGATTGCACGCGAAGGCGCGAAGGCGCGAAGCCGAGATGTGCACGGTGTGCACCAGGGATTGCACGCGAAGACGCGAAGCTCCCAGGTGCACGCGAAGACGCGAAGCCGCGAAGCCGAGTTGGGTGGGGACCATGGCCAATCCCACCCTTCGCGGCTTCGCGCCTTCGCGTGAAGCTCCCCCCCACGCGGCCGCGGCGCCCGCGCTGCTGTGCGAGAATGGGTCAGGTAAGGAGGCGCCACCATGGCCAGTGCCGCACGGCTCACCCGGCCTGCTCTCCGCCGGTTCACCGTGGATGAGTATCACCGCATGCTCGATGCCGGCGTGCTGCATGAGGATGACCGCGTTGAGCTGATTGAAGGGGTAATCATCGCGATGGCGGCGCTGGGCGGGCGGCATGTTGGCTGTGTGATCGAGACGAGTCACCGGTTCGCTCAGCTGCTCGGCGAGACGGCCCGCGTCAGCATCCAGAACGCCGTGCGGCTAGACCGGCGCTCGGAGCCGGAGCCGGATATCGCCATCCTGCGCCCTCGCGCCGATGGCTACCGCACCGACCTACCACGGGCCGAAGATGTGCAACTGCTCATCGAGGTGGCCGATACCTC
>WBZO01003980.1_pt1 | contig 16447 bp, 17 predicted proteins | sample 5204261 | NCBI WGS metagenome assembly WBZO01 (sample SAMN12412400, study PRJNA552823) | activated sludge metagenome | isolation source: activated sludge from anammox sidestream of wastewater treatment plant... | place: USA: North Carolina | collected 2017-09 | reverse complement strand
CCGACGCCGCGAGCGGGAGGACGTGAAGCACGCGACCCGATCAACAGCGTGATCGCCTGGCCTACTGCGCATCCTCCAGGATCATCGCCGCCGCCTTCTCCCCGATCATGATCGACGGCGCGTTGGTATTGCCCGCAACGACCGACGGCATGATCGAGGCATCCGCTACCCGCAGCCCGCCGATCCCGTGCACCCGCAGGCGCGGGTCGACCACCGTGTTCGTTCCCGTCCCCATGGCGCAGGAACTCGTCGGATGGTGGTTGGTCACGCCGGTCTCCCGCACGAAGGCGGCGAGGTCGTCGTCGGTCACCGCCTTGGGGCCGGGCACGATCTCCTCGATCGCATAGGGCTTCATCGCCGGCGCCTCGGCCAACCGGCGGGCGAGCTTCACACCCTCGATCATCGCGCGCATGTCGTATTCGCTGCCGAGAAAGCCGAACGTGATCGCGGGCGGCGCCAGCGGGTCGGGGCTGGCGAGGCGCACCGTGCCACGCCCGTCCGGGTTCAGATGCACCGGTCCCAGCGTGAAGCCCGGGAAGTCGTGCGGGATCACGCGGTCCTTCGACCGCTCCTTGGTGCTCCACTCCAGCAGGTTGATCTGCAGGTCCGGCCGTTCCAGGCGCGGATCGGTGCGGGTGAAGATGCCGGCATGGATGCCGTTCGACGCCATCGGGCCGCTGCGGAACAGGCCATAGCGGATGCCGGCGGCGATCTTGCGCGGCCAGGAGTTCTCCAGATCGTTCATCGTGATCGGCTTCGAACAGCGCCACATCAGGTAAAGGCCGAAATGGTCGTGCAGGTTCGAGCCCACCGCCGGCATGTCGCGCACCACCTCGATCCCCATGTCCCGCAAATGCTCCGCCGGGCCGAGGCCGGACAGTTGCAAAAGCTGCGGTGAGCCATAGGCGCCGCCCGACACCACGATCTCCCGCCTCGCGCGGGCGATGCGGCGGCCGGCCGGCGACTGGTATTCGACGCCGACGGCGCGGTTGTTCTCGATCACCAGGCGGGTGGCCTGGCACAGGGGGCGGATCGTCAGGTTCGGCCGGTTCCTGGCAGGCGCGAGATAGGCCTTGGCCGAACTCCAGCGGCGGCGGTTGGCCGTGGTGGTCTGGTAGTAGCCTGCGCCTTCCTGCGTGGCGCCGTTGAAGTCGTCGTTGCGCGGAATGCCGATCTGTTGCGCCGCGGCGATCATCGCCTCGGCCAGCTCCGACTTCGCCGGCTGGTCCGAAACGGTCAGCGGGCCGCCGGTGCCGTGGAACGCGCTGGCGCCGCGCTGCTGGTTCTGTGCCTTCTTGAAATAGGGCAGCACCGAGTCCCAGTCCCACCCCTCGCAGCCGCGCTGCCGCCAGTCGTCATAGTCGCGGTGGTTGCCGCGCATATAGACCATGCCGTTGATCGAGGACGTGCCGCCCAGCGTCTTGCCGCGCGGGACATAGATGCGCCGGCCGTTGAACTGCGGCTGCGGCGCGCTTTCGAACTTCCAGTTGACCGCCGGATTCACATAGGTCTTGGCGAAGCCCAACGGGATGTGGATCCACGGGTTGGTGTCCGGTGGCCCGGCCTCGAGCAGCAGGACGCTGTGCCGGCCCGATTCCGACAGCCGGGAGGCGACGGCGGCGCCGGCCGATCCGGCGCCGGTGACGATGAAATCAAAACTGTCGGCCGTGTCCGTCATGTTTCCCCCGGCGGTTCGTTGCTCCGCGTCGGAGGATGGATAACAGGCGGCGGCGCAACGCGGGAGGGCGGATCGCGCGAGATCCGCGCCCCTTCGGTCAGGACAGCAGGGCGCGCGCGTCGTCCCACAGCGCTGTCACGATCTCGCCGGCGGGTCGGGCGGGGGCGAGGCGTGCCGCCTGGCCGGCCCAGGCCTGCATCCGGTCGAGATCGTTCGCCTTCACCGCCGCGTCACGCATCGGCTGCGTCAGCCCGCGCTGCACCGGATAGGGCGCAGGCGGCGGCGCGTCGGCAGCGGCGGCGGCGCGCGCATAGAATGTGGCGATGCTGCGCCCCAGGCGGCCGGAAAACGCCCGTGTCGCAATCGTATCCTCGGGCTGCGCCCGACCGATCGCATCGGCCCAGGCGGAGGCGATCCTGGCTTCGGGCGCGCGCAGCAGTCCGGTGCCGACCTGCACGGCCGAGGCACCCAGCAACAGCGCTGCCGCGACGCCGCGGGCATCGGCAATGCCGCCCGTGGCGATGACCGGCACGCTGACGGCGTCGGCCACGGCGGGCAGCAGGGCGAACAGGCCGATGGCGGCGCTGTCCGGCCGGTCGGCCTCGAAGGCGCCGCGATGGCCGCCGGCTTCCGCTCCCTGGGCGACGACCGCGTCGGCCCCGGCCGCCACCGCGGCCCGCGCTTCGGCCACCGTGGTCACCGTCGCGAACCAGCGAATCCCGCGCGCCTTCATCCGTTCGACGACAGGCGTGGGATACAGGCCCATGATCGAGGAGATGACCGGGGGGCCGATCTCCAGCATCGCCTCGCTCTGTGCGTCGAAGTCGACCAGGGACGGGTTGCCGGCCTCGGGCGGTACGGCGGGGCCGAAACGGCCGAGGAAGTCACGCACCGCAGCCTCCCGCGCCGGGTCGCGGACCGGCGGCGGATCGGGGATCCAGGTATTGAGCTGGAACGCGCCGTTGCTGGCGGCGCGCATCTCCGCCGCCCAGGCCCGGATGGCGGCGGGCTGCATGGTCAGCACGCCGCATGCCCCCATCCCGCCCGCATTGGCGACGGCGGCGGCGAGCGAGGGCGGGCAGGCTCCGGCCATCGGCGCCATCAGAATCGGCCGGCGCAGGCCGTAAGCGGCGCAGAACGCGTCAGCACGGGCCAGGGCGGGATGCGGGTTCGGCATGGGCGGGCCTCGGGGCGTGAGTGGAACGGCGACGATGATGGCGGGCCGCGGCGGCTGGCCCGCGTGCGACGCTAACCGATCCGCGCCGGGCAGCGGTCACGATTTGATCTGATCGCAGCGATCATGCCCAACGATCGATCAGAGGTCGGCGATGCGAATCCAGGTGCCGATGCCGGCGGACACCAGGGCGCCGGCCAGCAGCCAGGGCGGAGAGGCGGCACCGAACTCGCGGGCGATGACGGTCCACAGTATGAAACCGGCGACGCCGACCGCGATGCCGCCGATCAGGCTCGCCTTGCCGGTCTTGATCTTGCCGCGGGATGGCCCGCCGGCGCCGGCCTGGGACGATCCGCTCATTCCGCCGCCACCACGTGCCCGACCCGCACGTCATCGCTGGTGTTGCGCACCTTCTTCAGGTCGCGCCGCACATGCGTGGTGTCATAGCCGTTGAAGACATGCTTCAGCAGGCCGCATTTCAGGTCGGACGTGCCGAAGAACCAGTCGGCGATCGGATAGGTCAGATTGAAGTTCCGCTCCATCATGATCGCGGTGTTGTGGTGCGCGATGTGATGGCGGCGGATCGAGTTGATCAGCGGGATATGGCGGACGATGCGGTCGTCCTTCACATGGCAGCAATAATGGAACAGCTCATAGTTCAGGTAGAGGCCGACATTGGTGATCAGCAGCAGCCAACCCGCGTTGACAAGCCCGATCACGCCCAGGATCGCCGCAGGAACCAGCGACATCGCCATGAAGGCGACCAGCGCATAGGGCGGGAAGAAGACGATGCGGAAATCGCGGCTGTTGTCGAAGGATGGCTCGATGTCGGTGAAGAACTGATGATGCGCCAGCGTATGGCGCTTGTAGATACCCATGAAGCCCTTGACCGGGCGGTGCATGATATAGCGGTGAATCCACCACTCGAACGCGTTGCTGATGCAGAACGCGATCGGAATGACCAGGAATTCGTACCAAGCCGGGCTGCTGATCTGACGCGCGCAATACCAGATCGCGGCGAAGCCCAGCGTGTAGATCAGCGCGACATGCGCCCACCCGGAATACAGGGGCGCGATCCGGGTGCGGAAGTCGGCACGGAATGCGGCCTGCCGCCGGCTCATGCGGTTCGTGTCCATGGGCGGAACCTCCGCCCCGAAAATACCCGGTTTCCGGGGCGCCGGTAAACAGCGGCGGCGCACCCTCTTCACAGCCGGGACGCCGCCTGTAGTCTGCGTTCCACTTGTGACAGCCAGGAGGAACCGGAGATGCTCACCGTCGAACGCCCCGCCGACATGAAGGCCCATGTGGGCCAGATACTCGGCGTCAGCGACTGGGTGACGATCGACCAGGACAGGATCAACAAGTTCGCCGACGCGACCGGCGACCATCAGTGGATCCATGTCGATGTGGAACGCGCGAAGAAGGAGATGCCGGGCGGCAAGACGATCGCGCACGGGTTTCTGACGCTGTCGCTGGTCGCCGGCCTGGGCGGGCAGACGCACGAGATCCGCAAGCGGTCCCGCGGGATCAACTACGGCTCGAACAAGGTGCGGTTCACTGCGCCGGTGCCGGTCGGATCGCGCGTGCGGCTGCAGCAGAAGCTGCTGAAGGTCGAGGATATCGAGGGTGGTGTCCGGCTGTACTATGAGAACGTGATGGAGATCGAAGGCGCGCCGAAACCGGCCCTGATCGCCGAGACCATCGCGCTCGCCTACGACTGATCAGCCGGGGACGGCGTGGCGCAGCCTCAGACCACGCCGGCCGCCCGCAATGCGGCCCGCGCCGCCGCGTCATAGCCCAGCTCGGCCAGCACCTCATCGGAATGCTCACCCAGCCCTGGCGCGGGGCGGCGGACCGCGCAGGGCGTGGCCCCGAGCTTCATCGGGAAGCCCAGCATGCGCACCGGGCCCAGGCCGGGATGGTCGACGTCGATGACCATGTCCTGCGCCAGGATCTGCGGGTCCTGGAATACCTCGGCCACGCTGTAGACCGGTCCGCATGGCACGCCGGCCTTGTTCAGCACCTCCACCCAATGCGCCGTCGAGGCCGCGGCCAGCTTGCCGCCGACGATCGCATTGATGCGCGCGCGGTTGGCCACGCGGTCGCGTTGCGTGCGGTACAGCGGATCGTCCTTCAGCTCCGGCATCTCCAGCGCATCCGCCAGGCGGCGGAAGAACGCATCATCCGGCGGTGCCAGGGCGATCTGTCCATCGCGGGTCGGGAACAGCCCATAGGGCGCGGCAATCGGATGGTCGTTGCCACTGCGCGCCGGCGCGGCGCCGGTGGCGAAATAGTTCGTGGCGATATAGGCCAGCAGGCTCACCAGCCCGTTGGTCAGGCTGACCTCGACCTGTTGCCCCTGCCCGGTCGCGCGGGCGTGCATCACCGCGGCGGTAATGGACAGCGCGGCGTACAGCCCGGCGACCAGATCGCTGATCGGCAGGCCGGATCGCAGCGGCGGGTCCTCCGCCCGCCCGTTCACGCTCATGAACCCGCTCATGGCCTGGGCGATGAAGTCGAACGCCGGGCGGTCGCGATACGGACCCGTGCTGCCGAAGCCGTTGATCGCACAGCTCACCAGGCTGGGGCGCAGCTCCCTGAGCCGCGCTTCGGTGAAGCCCATGCGGGCGAGGACGCCGGGGCGGAAATTCTCCACCAGAACGTCGGACCGGGCGATCAGCCGCGCGAGAACCTCGCGCCCTTCCGGTTTGCGCAAATCCAACCTGATGGACCGCTTGTTGCGGTTGAACTGCGCAAAATACAACGAGACACCATCCCTCATGGCCCCCTGGCCACGGACCGAATCGCCCTCGGGCGCTTCGACCTTCAGCACATCGGCGCCGAGGTCGCCCAGCAGGGCGGTGCAGAACGGGCCGGACAGCACGCGTGTCAGGTCCAGGACATGAAGTCCGCGCAGCGGCATGTGGTTTCCCCAAGGGTTCGGCAGGACGTCCGGTTTACGGCCTTTGCCCCCGGCGTGGAACCGGGCCGGACGACACCCGTTTCATGCGGGAATTTCATGGGAGCAGGCGTCGGCTGCCACAATCTCGCCGCTGCCTGACCGCCGGGGTGCCGCAATCGCATGGTCTGTTCCCTGCAGCCGGGCGACGCACCAAACGCTCCCGGTGCGAAGGACAGACCATGAACCGCCTTGCGATGTTCGTCGCCTATGCGCTGATCGCCGCCGGCCTGGTCATCATGCCACTGGGCATCCTGCTGGGGACCGGCGGCCACGAGACCAGAGCGCATGTCACCGCGCTGGCGAACACGGCAGCGCAGCCCGCCATGGCGGCGAAGAAGACGAAGGTTGTGGCTGCTCCGCCATTGTCGACACCGGGTTCGCTCAAGACCCCGGGCTGAAACCAGCCACAGCGTCCATCGCGGCCGGACGCGTCCTCCCCATTCCGGCCGCGATGCAACCGACGGGATCCGTGCGGCAACGCACGGGTCCCGTTGCCGTTTCACGGCAGGCGGCGGACAGCGCCGTGTCGATGCGAATCCTCCCGTCAATCATTGCATCATTTTAATTCGTCGATACACATGTTTCCACAATCGTGCCGCGAAGCGTGCACGGCCTCGCCGTAATCGGGTGGTCACATCCGTCTCAGCCGGGACGCACAGACACACGCAACTCACACCCGGTTGAAAGGATGCTTCCATGAAACGCATTCTCCGCACGTCCGCTTCGGGCCTGTTCGCCGCCAGCCTGGCGATCCTGCCGCTCAGCGCCTTTGCCCAGAGCGGCTCCACCCAGGCCGCCAAGCCACACAGCAACGTGCCTGCCGCGTCGCAGTCCAGCGGCAAAGATGCGAAGGCCGGCACGACCGTCATGGCCCCGGCCAAGGATGGGATGAAGACCGACGGCACCAAGGCGGACAGCGCCAAGTCGTCGGCGGCGACGCCGAACGGCTCCAAGGTCACGACCGCGCCGACGGCACCGGCAACCCAGGGTGCCAAGACCGGCGGCTGATCGCCGGGGCGCGCCCTCACCAGACGGGGTCCGTGCCACGGGCACGGACCCCAACACCTTGATCGGGTCGGGCCGACCCGATCGATGCCTGCAACCCCATTCAATCGCGTGAGTCACGCCGTTGCACCGGACAATCACGCGCCGCCCGGTCAGGCCGGAACAGGGTCGGCCAGCCGCACCGACCAGGCATCGTAGCCATAGACCCAGTCGGGATCCGTGGCATCCTTGAGCCAGGTGTTCTGCGCCGACGTCAACTGGATCGTCGATGTCCGCGGCTTACGCGTCGCCTCATAGCGACGGAACGCCGCGGCCACGCCGTCGCGGTCCACACCAGTCAGGCAGCGTGACAGCACCGCCGCATCCTCGATCGCCGTGGCGGCGCCCTGCGCCATGTAGGGCGTCATCGGATGGCACGCATCGCCCAGCAGCACGATGTTTCCCTCGCCCCAGCGCGGCAGCGGATCGCGTACCACCAGGGCCCATTTGTGCACGTCGGGGCATGCGTCCAGGATCGCCCGCACCTGGGGATGAAACTCCGCATAGGCCTTGCGCAGCACGGTCAGATCGCCTTTGGCCGACCAGGATTCGATGTCGAACGCCGGCTCGGGCGTGCTGGTCACGAAATACAGCTCGTCCCGCCGCGGATTGGTGAAATAGCTGACGATGTGGCGATCCGGCCCCCACCATTTCACGCAGGGATCGACCTCCAGCCCGTTCAGCCGAGCGGTCGGAAAGACGGCACGATAGGCGACCCGGCCGGTGAAGCGGGGTTTTTCCGGTCCCAGCAGCGCCTCCCGCACCACCGAATGCACGCCATCCGCACCGATCACCACATCCGCCTCGGCCGTCGTGCCGTCGGTGAAGGTCATCCGCACCGCGCCGCCACGCTGGTCGATCCCGGCCAGCTTGTGGTTCAGGTGAATGATCTCCGGCGGAACGATCGAGGCCAGCATGGCGTGCAGGTCACCCCGGTGCATCAGGAAATACGGGATGCCGTGACGCTCCTCCACCAAGCGGCCCAGCGGCAGGGAGAAGGTCAGCTCGCCGGTGTCATGGACGCGGCTGTTGTTCGCCGCCGGCTGGAAGGCCGTTTCGCGCAGCCGCTGCTCCAGCCCCAGCGCCCGCAGCACCCGCGCGGCATTCGGCGCATGCTGGATGCCGGCGCCCAAGCGGGCGAAGCCACGGGCCTGCTCATGGATTTGTACGTCGATGCCGACCCGGCGCAGGCAGGCGGCGGCGGTCAGCCCGCCGATTCCCGCGCCGATGATCGCCACCTGAAGCCGCCGTCCCGCCATGTCGTCCCTCCATTTCCGCGCAGCTTGCTTGCATCTGCGCCATGGGAGCAAGCTGCCGCCCGCAAAGAAACCGGAGGAGCGAGTCATGGCGAAGCTGTTGTCCCGCCTGCCCGAGCGTCTGCATCATCATGCCTATGTCGTGAAGGACCAGGAAGCGAACCGCGTCTTCTTCGAGGACATCCTGGGCGTCCCCCTCGTCGCCACCTGGTGCGAATCCTATGTCAGCGCCCCGCTCGGCCGTACGATCCCGATGTGCCACACATTCTATGGCATCGGTGACGGCGGCGCCCTGGCATTCTTCTCCTTCGCCGACGAGGAGGCCTATCGCAAGACGCAGGCGGAAAAGCCGGCCGAGATCACGAACTTCGACCACATCGCCTTCAAGGTCGACGACGGCACCTATGACGAGCTGATCGCGCGGCTGAAGGCGGCCGACCTGCCGGTGCGGGAGACCGACCACGGCTATTGCCGGTCGATGTACTGTGCCTCACCCGACGGGCTGATCGTGGAGTTCACCGTCGATCCGCCCGGTGCCGAGCAGATCGACCGGGTCCGCCGCGCCGACGCGCATGCGGAACTGAAGCGATGGATGGCAGGCGATCACCGGCCGAACAACGACCTCAGGCCACACGGCTGAGGGCAGAAGCCCACAGGCGCTGCATCGGACCGTCGGTGCCCGCGACGGGGTCGGCGGTCGGTGCGCGCACGGCGGCGATGTTGCGGCACAGCCGGTCGTGATCGGCCGGGTCGCCGCGATGCGTGTCGGGCCGGGGCGCATTGTCGGGATAGGCGCCGACGATCAGCAGGTCGGCCGACTGGGCCTGGTTGCAATGGCCCACCCCGGCGGGGACCACGATCACGTCTCCGGCCTTCGCGGTCAGCACCTGCCCGCCCGGACCGCCGAACAGGACCGAGACCTCCCCGCGGGCGATGCCCAGCGCCTCATGCGTGTTGCTGTGGAAATGATGGAACGGATAGACGCCGTCGCGCCAGGCGGGTGGCCAGCGGTTCGCGGCAAAGACCCGCTCGATCGCCTCCGGATCGGGTGGCAGCGCGGCGCGGTAGACCAGCAGCGGCAGTTCCGAGTTCGGGATCGTCCCGTCATCGGCAAATACGAAGGTCAGCGGTTCGGTCATCGCATCCTCCCGGCAGCGTCGGCCAGCGCGGTATCGAGGGTGACGAGATCGAGACCCGCCTGCTCCGCCAGCCACAGATAGCTGGCATCATATACGGTCAGGCCGGTCGCGACCGCCAGCGCGAGCACCGACGCCGAATCGATCGACAGTGTCTCCACCGGCAGGCCCGGCATCGTCAAGGCGTCGATCAGCGCCTCCCGCGGGGCGGAGCGGCGGCGGGTCTTGACGAGGCAGACATTGGAAAGCTCGTAGGGCAGCAAGGATGGCGCGACCAGATCGCAATCGCGAATCTGGTCCGCCACCCAGTCCCCCGCCGGTTCGTCGAAGACAAGGGCGGCGAGCGCCGAGGCATCGATGACCTTAACGTTGCCCGCGGGCATCACGGTCGGCCCGCACGATCTCGGCTGACTCATCCGTGGCGTTGAGCTTCAGCGCCTTGATCCGGGCACGGAACGCGTCGAGCGCGCTGGCTTGCTGTTCGGCGGGGCGTACCGCTTCTTCGATGATGGCCATGAGTTCTCCTTGCAGCGACCGATGGTTCCGCGCTGCCCGCTGCCGCAGGCGCTCGACCACATCATCGGGCGCATTCTTTATCGAAAGGTTAACGGGCATGGGTTTTGTCCCTGGGTGTCTTATGGTTCCATTATAGAACCATTTTAGCTTCCTTCCGCCTCCGCTTCAACATCCATCTTCATCGCCGTAGCCAACCAGCCGCAGCGCACGCCCGCGTATGCCGCGCTGCCCGGCGGCATGGATCAGCGCTTCCTCCCGTGGTCGGAAATCACCAGCGGCAGCTCGACGCCACGCGACTTGGCACGCTGCCGCACCCGCATCCAGCCGGAGGCGAGAGCGACGACCGGGTCCTCCATCCGGCGCGACCACCGGTCGGCAATCGAGCCGGGCGGCGCCAGCACGATCGCCCCCTTCAGCTCGCCCTTGGACGCGGCGGCGGCGAGGTGCAATGCGCCAAGCTCGACCCCACAGGCGCGATAGACCTCGCACATCGACGCCAGCGCCCCGTGCAGCCAGATCGGCCCGTCCCAGCCGCCTTGCCGCAGCAGTGCGATCAGGCGCTGGCACTTGCCCAGCGAGTAGCAGCCGACGACGTGCGTCCGGTCCGGGAACAGCGAGACGCTGTCCAGCAGCCGGCGGATTTCCTGGTCGGGCGGCGGGTGCACGAAGACCGGCAGCGCAAATGTCGCCTCGGTTACGAAAACGTCGCACGCCACCGGCTCGAACCCGGCGCAGGTCGGGTCGGCGACACGCTTGTAGTCGCCGCTGACCACGGCGCGGGAGCCGCGATATTCCATGGCGACCTGCGCGCTGCCCAGGACATGCCCGGCAGGGGCCAGCCAGACCCGGACCTCCCCCACCGTCACCGCCTCCCCCCAGGCAAGCGTCTGCTGCACCCGTCCGGCCCCCGCTTCGCCAAGCCGCGCCCGCATCAGGGCGAGGGTCTCGGCGCTCGCCAGCACGGCGGCGTGGCCGGGGCGGGCGTGATCGGAATGGGCATGGGTGACCACCGCGCGGTCGACCGCGCGCACGGGATCGATGAAGAAGCCACCGGGCTCGCAATACAGCCCGGCCGGCAGCGCCTTCAGCCAGGTCTCGGGGTGCGGCATGCCGATCAATGTCGGCCTTCGCTCCGCCCCTGACCAGCCCCGATTGTCGTTGCCGATACGTATCTGATATGAACGGCGGCCGTGGACACGTCACGCCGTCACCTGATCGAGCTTGGTCACGCCGCCTTCACCCGTGGCGAGCTGGCGGCAGCCGAGGGGCATTTCCGCGCCGCCCTCGCCGCCGGCGAGGATCGTGCCGATGTCCGCGACTTCCTGGGCTATTTCGCGCGCCGGCGCGGCGCGGTCGAGGAGGCCGGCGACCACTACGCGGCGGCGTTGGCGCATGCGCCGGCCGATGCCGCAATCTGCAACAATCTGGGCGATGTGCGCCGAGCGCAGAACCGGATCGGGGAGGCGATCGCGTTGTTCCGCCGCGCGGCGACCCTGGCGCCCGACAGGGCGGAAATCCATGCCAATCTCGGCGCGGTCCTGCTGGAGTCGCGACGGCCCGACCTCGCTCTGCCGCATCTGCAACGCGCGCTGGAACGCCAGCCCGATCTGATGACGGCGCCCGACCAGATCGCGATGGCGCTGTGCGCGCTCAATCGCTATCAGGAGGCGCTGCCGCACTACCGCGCCATCCAGCGCGCGATGCCGTCGAACAACGACAGCCGCTACCTCGAATCTCTTGCCCTGCTCGCACTCGGCGACTTTGCCAATGGCTGGCGCAAGCATGAGGCGCGCTATTACGGCCAACTCGGCCGCGGGCATCGCATCAGCCTGCCGGAACCCGCCTGGCTGGGAGAGGACGACATCGCCGGCCGAACGATTCTCCTGCACGCGGAACAGGGCTTCGGCGATACGTGTCAGTTCGTGCGCTATGTCCCGATGGTGGCGGCACGCGGCGGCCGCGTCAGGCTGGTGGTGCAGAAGCCGCTGCATTCGCTGCTGGACGGGTTTCCGGACGTGGACATCGTCGTCGGCTATGGCGACCCGCTGCCGGACTTCGAGCTGCAATGCTCGCTCATGAGCCTGCCGCGCGCCTTCCGGACCGAGCTCGCCAGCATCCCGCAGAACGTCCCGTATATCCACGCGTCACCGGACCGCGTCGTGGCGTGGGCTCGGCGTCTCGGCCCGCCGGACGGGCGCAGGCGCATCGCGCTGGCCTGGTCGGGCTCGGACAGCGTCTGGAACCGCGCGATCCCGCTGGCAAAGCTGGCGCCGTTGCTGTCACGCCCTGAGTGCGTGTTCCACGCCGTGCAGACCGAGATCCGGCCAGCGGATCGCGACATGCTCACGCATTGGCCGAATATCGTCGATCACAGCGCCACGCTGCGGGATTTCGCCGACACCGCCGCCCTGCTGACGCTGATGGACCAGGTGCTGACGGTGGATACGGTGCTGGCGCACCTTGCCGGTGCGATGGCCCTGCCGGTCTGGACCATGCTGCCGCTGGGCGCCGATTATCGCTGGCTGACGCACGGGGGGACCAGCCCGTGGTATCCGACGATGCGCCTGTTCCGCCAGCCTGCGTTTCAGGACTGGGACAGCGTGGTCGAGGCGGTCGCGCGGGCGCTGGACGCGGAACCGTCATGAGCGTCCATACGGCGGCCATGACGGAACGTGCACGCCAGGTGTACCACAGGGCGCCGCTTCGGGTTGCCAAGCGCAGGCGGCGCGATGACCGGACCGCGGTGCCGGCCGAAACCGGCCGGCAGGGCGACGTCCCGCCGGTGCCACCCACGTGACCATCAGCCCTTACGCCGCCCGGATGGTCATCGCGGCAGAAACGGCGATCCAGGCCGGGCATCGGGTGGAGGGGCTGAACGCCCTGAAATTCGTGATCGGCACGACCAGGCTGGATGCCAGGCTGCTGTATCAGCTTGGACATGCGCAATATGTGCTGGGTGACTATCAGCAGGCCGAAGTGGCACTGCGCCAATCCCTGGCGATCGAGCCGCGCAACGCGCCGGCACTGAACGATCTGGCCGTCACGCTGTTCGCCATGGGCCGCGACGCCGAGGGATTGTCGTTCATCGCCCAGGCGCTCGCGATCGATCCGAACCAGCCCGAGGCCGCCGAAACCGACAGTATCTGGCTGCTGCGCCTGGGCCGGTTCCGCGACGGGTGGCGGCAGTATGAGGCGCGGCTGCGCACCGATGCAGCCCGCCCCTATCTGCGCAACTTCCCGCAGCCGCAATGGCGCGGCGAACCGATCGAGGGGCGGACGATCCTGCTGCACGCCGAGCAGGGCATGGGGGACACGATCCAGTTCGCGCGCTATGCACCGCTGGTGGCCGCCCGTGGCGGCCGCGTGGTGCTGGAGGTGCAGGCCGGTCTGCGTGCAATCCTCGGCGGCCTGGCCGGCATCGACCGTGTGCTGGAGCGGGGGGAGCCTTTGCCACGCTTCGACCTGCATTGCCCGCTGCCGAGCCTGCCCGGGGTGTTCGATACCGACCTCGACAGCATCCCGTTGCCGATCCCCTATGTCGCCGTGCCGCCGGATCGGGTGGCGCTGTGGCGGCAAAGGCTCGGCCCTCGGCGCGGGATACGGATCGGCATCGCCTGGTCCGGCAACCCGCACCACCGCGACGATGCTCGGCGCAGCATCCCCCTGGCGCGGTTCGGCCGTCTGCTGGCCGACCGGACCGGCTGCGCGTTCCACGTGCTGCAGACCACGATGCGGGCGCCGGACCGGGAAACGCTGGCGGCCATGCCGCATCTGCGCGATCACGGCCGCCATCTGACGGATTTCGGCGACACCGCGGCGCTCGTCCGGCTGATGGACCTGGTGATTTCAGTGGATACGTCACTGGCGCACCTGGCCGGCGCGATGGACCGGCCGGCCTGGGTGCTGCTGACCGCGGTGCCGGATTGGCGCTGGATGCTGGGGCGGGACGACAGCCCCTGGTATCCGAGCCTGACGCTGTTCCGCCAACCTTGCCGTGACGATTGGGACAGTGTGCTGACAGAGGTGGCGCAACGGCTGGACACTGTGCTTACCTGACCGCATGGCAGGAACATTACCGGAACCGTTCGCCACCTGGTTCGCCGCACGCGGCTGGACGCCCCGGCCACATCAGGTGGCGATGCTGGAGGCGGCCCGCGGGGGTGAAAGCGTGCTGCTGATCGCCCCGACCGGCGGCGGCAAGACGCTGGCCGGCTTCCTGCCAAGCCTGGTGGAACTGGCGGAACGGGGCGCCACCCCGGTTCCCGCGGAAAGCGTGGCCGACAGCACGGGCCTGCATACGCTGTATGTGAGCCCGCTGAAGGCGCTGGCGACCGATATCGCACGGAACCTCATGATGCCCGTCACCGACATGGGCCTGTCGATCCGGATCGAGACCCGCACGGGCGACACCCCGGCCAACCGGCGCGCGCGGCAGCGGGAAAACCCGCCGCAAATCCTGCTGACGACGCCGGAAAGCCTGGCCGTCCTGCTGTCGCTGCCCGATGCGCCGACATTCTTCAGCGATCTGCGCTGCATCGTCATGGACGAGGTCCACGCGATGGCCGGCACCAAGCGTGGCGATCAACTGGCGCTGTGCGTCGCCCGCCTCGCCACGCTCGCCCCTGCCGCGCGGCGCGTCGGCCTGTCGGCGACGGTCGCGCATCCCGACGCGATCCAGGCTTTCGTCGGCGCCACCCGCGTCATCAGCGTGCAGGACGCCGCACCACCCGCGCTGTCGATGACCCTGCCGGCCGGCCGCCTGTCCTGGGCCGGGCACATGGGCCTGGAAGCCGCGCCGCAGGTGATGGAGATGATCCGCCAGGCGGGCATGACGATCGTCTTCGTCAATACACGTGCCCAGGCGGAGCTGATCTTCCAGGCGCTGTGGAAGCTGAATGACGCGACGCTGCCGATCGCGCTGCATCACGGTTCGCTGGAGGTCGAGCAGCGGCGCAAGGTCGAGGCCGCGATGGCCGCTGGCCTGCTGCGCGCCGTGGTGGCGACATCCTCGCTGGATCTGGGCATCGACTGGGGCGGCGTGGACCAGGTGATCCAGGTCGGCGCGCCGAAAGGGGTCTCCCGCCTGTTGCAGCGGGTCGGGCGCGCCAATCACCGCATGGACGAGGCGTCGCGCGCGATCCTGGTGCCCGCCAACCGCTTCGAGGTGCTGGAATGCGAGGCTGCCATCCTGGGTGTCGAAGCGCGTGAGCTGGATGGCGACCCGCCGCGTCCGGGCGGTCTGGACGTGCTGGCGCAGCACTTGCTGGGGCTGGCCTGCAGCGCACCGTTCCTGCCCGACGAAGTCTACGCCGAGGTCGGCCGCGCCGCCCCATACGCCAGACTGACGCGGCAGGATTTCGACGATGTGCTGCGGTTCGTCGAGGATGGCGGCTATGCGCTCGCGGCCTACGAGCAATGGCGGAAGCTGTTCCGCGACGCCGAGGGGCGGCTGCATGTGCGCAGCGCGCGGATCGCTGCGCAGCACCGGATGAACATCGGCACCATCGTCGAGGCACCGCTGCTGAAGGTGCGCCTGGTGGGCAGGAAGCGTTTCGGCCCCGTGCTTGGCGAGATCGAGGAATACTTCGTCAACCTGCTGCGCCCGGGCGACACTTTCATGTTCGCCGGCCGCCTGCTGCGCTTCGTGCGCCTGCACGAGATGGTGGTGGAATGCGCCGAAGGCGGCGACGGGGAACCGATGGTGCCGGCCTATGCCGGCGGGCGCCTGCCGCTGACCACCAATCTGGCAGACCGCGTGCGCACCCTGCTGCAGGACCCGAAACGGTGGGACCTGTTCCCCGAGCCGGTGCAGGAGTGGTTGCGGCTGCAACGCGGCGTTTCCCGCCTGCCCGGCCGCAACGACCTGCTGGTCGAGACCTTTCCGCGCGGCGACCGCTGGTACCTGGTCGCCTACTGCTTCGAGGGCCGCAACGCGCATCAGACCCTGGGCATGCTGCTGACCCGGCGGATGGAGCGTGCCGGCATGGCGCCGCTGGGCTTCGTCGCCACCGATTATGTGCTGGGCATCTGGTCCGCCAACCGCCCGACCGACATCGCGAGACTGTTCGATCAGGACATGCTGGGTGACGACCTGGAAACATGGATGGCCGAAAGCTCCATGCTGAAACGCACGTTCCGCAACGTGGCGGTGATCGCCGGGCTGATCCAGCGACATCTGCCGGGGGCGGAGAAGAATCGGCGGCAGGTGACGGTGAACAGCGATCTGATCTATGACGTGCTGCGCCGGCACCAGCCCGACCACATCCTGTTGCGCGCGACCCGGGCGGACGCCGCCAGTGGGCTGATCGACCTGGAACGGGTGGCGGCGATGCTGGCGCGTGTGAAAGGACGGATCGTGCACATGGTACTGTCGCGCGTGTCGCCGCTGGCGGTACCGGTTCTGCTGGAGATCGGCCGGGAAAGCGTGCGCAGCGGCGCCGATGAGGTCGTGGTGTATACACAACAGGACTTCGAGGGGGAAACGAAGCGCATCACTGGCGGCAAGGGAGTGGATGTCGTTTACGACGGCGTGGGCAAAGATACGTTCGAAAAGGATTTGAATGTCCTGCGTCCGCGCGGATACCTGGTACTGTTCGGCGCTTCCAGCGGCGCGGTTCCCCCCTTCGATCTCATCCGCTTATCGCAGAAAGGCTCGCTCTATATCACGCGCCCTACGCTTAC
>WBZO01003974.1_pt1 | contig 16469 bp, 16 predicted proteins | sample 5204261 | NCBI WGS metagenome assembly WBZO01 (sample SAMN12412400, study PRJNA552823) | activated sludge metagenome | isolation source: activated sludge from anammox sidestream of wastewater treatment plant... | place: USA: North Carolina | collected 2017-09 | reverse complement strand
GAACACCGGCAACTTCAAGAAAGCCTTCGCCGCGTTGTTCGCCTCCGGGGCGCTGGTGCCCGTGGGCCAGCGGGCCGGCACCGGGCGGGTGGGCCGCCCCGGCGACCTGTACCGCTTCTGCGGTCCGTTGCGCGGCACCTGGGGGCGCGAGCTGCCGTGGGAGGGTGCAGGCGGTACCCGGCAACCGGCAGCCGGAGACCGGGGACCGGACGGCGCCGCAGAGCGGCAGGAAGCAGGGCTACGTTCGGTAGCGCAATGACGGCCGGCCATGACCGCCGGCTGCCGGACAACGGGAGCACCGTATGAGCCGCACGTATGCGGGTGACCTGATAGTCGCGGGCTCCGGGGTGGCGGGGCTGGCCGCCGCGCTGGCCGCCGCCGAGCGGGGAGCGCGTGTCCACCTGCTCACCGCTGGGGCGCCGCTGGCCGGCTCCTCGCCGCGGGCACAGGGCGGTGTCGCTGCTGCCGTCGGTGAGGATGACACGCCCGAGCTGCACGCCCAGGACACCTTCGCCGTCGGCGCCGGGCTGAATGATGCCGAGGCGGTGGAAGTGCTCGTGGAGGAGGGCAGCCGCATCATGCGCGCCCTGCTGCACGAAGGTGTGCCCTTTGACACGGGCCCGGCCGGCCCCGAGCTGGGGTTGGAGGCCGGCCACGCCCGCCGCCGCATCCTCCATGCCGGTGGCGCCACCGGCCAGATGCTGACCTCCGCTCTGCTGGAGCGCGCCCTTGCCCACCCACTGATCACCATCCATACCGGCGCCCCGGCTGGGGGACTGCTGTGGGACACGAGGGCACAGGGAAGCGCACCGGCTTCCTCGCCCGCCCCGCAGCAGCGGGGGGCTGGGGAGACCTCGCGGCTGCCCGTGGCCGGCGGCCGGATCACGGGGCTCACCTCCGGTGACCGGCGGTTTGTGGGGCGGGCGGTGGTGCTGGCCACGGGCGGCTATGGGGCGCTGTGGGGGCGGACGACGAACGCGCCGGAGAACACCGGCCAGGGATTGGCGCTGGCCTGGGAGGCGGGGGCGTCGCTGGCCGACCTGGAGTTTGTCCAGTTTCACCCAACAGCGCTGGACCTACCCGGTCACCCCGCCTTCCTGCTGTCCGAGGCGCTGCGGGGTGAGGGGGCGTGGGTGGTGAACGCTGCCGGTGAGCCGGTGTGCGACCCGCTGCTGCCGCGCGATGTGGTGGCGCGCGCCATCCATCGCTACCGCCGGCAGCAGGGGCCGGTGTTCCTCTCCCTCCGCCATCTCGACGCGGAGCGCATCCGTGCCCGCTTTGCCACGATCGCCGCGCAACTGGCGGAGTGGGGGCTTGACCTGGCGGCGGACCTGCTGCCCATCGCCCCGGCGGCGCATTACTGCATGGGCGGCGTGCGCACCGATGTAGAAGGCCGCACGGATGTCCCCGGCCTGTACGCCGCCGGTGAAGTCACCTGCACCGGCGCCCAGGGCGCCAACCGCCTGGCCAGCAACTCGCTGCTGGAATGCCTCGTGTTCGGCGCCCGCGCCGCCGTGGCTGCCCTCTCCGATACCACCGCTGCCCGCGCCGTGTGGGAAGTGGAAGAGCTGGGAGGGGGAGACCTTTCCCTCGGCCCCCAACTCCCGCTGCCGCAGGCAGGCGCGGGAGATGTCCCCGCCCTGATGGACCGCTACTGCTCCGTGGAGCGCACGGCGGAGGGACTGCAGACGCTGCTGGCGGCGCTGGACGCGGGCGGCCCGGCGTGGCTGCCGCGGCTGGTGGCGCAGGCTGCGCTGTTGCGCGTGGAAAGCCGGGGAGCGCACTACCGCGCGGACTTCCCGGAGACCAGCCCCGCCTGGCGGGGACGCATTCACTGGCGCAAGGGCGCGCCGCCGGCGTTGGAGCCCGTCACCGGCGGGCATCCGGTATCCGGCATCCCGCATCCGGAGGGCGAGCCTGCCGCGCTCAGCGCCCGCTGACCGGCTGACACGCTGATTGAGGAGTACCCATGATCACCACCGACCAATGGACCCGTGTCCTGGGAGAGCATGAGCACGACGGCCGGCCGCCGGTGCTGCCGCACACGCCGGAGGTGGAGGCCATCATCCGGCTGGCGCTGGCCGAGGATATCGGCCGGGGCGACATCACCACCGAGGCGACGGTCTCCCCCGAGGCCACCGCCACCGCCGAGCTGCTGCAAAAGCAGGCCGGGGTCGTGTGCGGGCTGCCGGTGGTGGAGCGGGTGTTTGCCACGCTCGATAGCCGGGTGCGGGTGGAACGGCTGGTGGCGGAAGGCGCGTGGGGGGAGCGGCGGCCGGTGGCGCGCATCACCGGGCCGGCACACGCCGTCCTCTCTGGCGAACGCACGGCGCTCAATTTCCTGCAGCGGCTGTCTGCGGTGGCCACCATGGCCCGCCGCGCCGCCGAGGAGGTGAGCGGCACCCGCGCCTGTGTGCTCGATACGCGCAAGACCACGCCGGGGATGCGGGTGCTGGAGAAGTACGCCGTCCGCGTCGGTGGCTGCCACAACCACCGCACCGGGCTGGATGACGCCTTCCTTATTAAGGAGAACCACATCCGCGCCGCCGGGGGCATCACCACCGCCGTCCGCGCCGCCCTCCACCGCGCCGGCCCCGCCCAGATCGTCGAGGTCGAGGTGATGGACCTCACCGAGCTCGATGAGGCGCTGGCCGCCGGGGCAGGGCTGATCCTGCTGGATAACTTCGATACCGCCGGGCTGCGCGCCGCCGTGGCGCGGACGGCGGGCCGGGCGCGGCTGGAGGCGAGCGGCGGTATCACCCTCGCCAATCTCGCCGAGGTGGCCCGCACGGGCGTGGACTACATCTCGCTGGGCGCGCTCACCCACTCGGCGGGCGCGCTCGACTTCTCCCTGGAGGTGCGCGCATGACCGCCCTGACGATCCTCAACAACGCCCTCACCCCGGCGCAGGACATCCCGGCGCTGCACGCCGAGGTGCGCGAGCTGGCGCGCCGGCGCAACGCGGTCATCCTGGCCCACAACTACCAGGTGCCGGAGATCCAGGACATCGCCGATTACGTCGGCGACTCGCTCGGCCTGGCCATCGAGGCGACGCGCACCGACAAGCCCGTGATCGTGATGTGCGGCGTGTACTTTATGGCGGAGACGGCCAAGATCCTCAACCCGTCGCGCACGGTGCTGATTCCTGATGCGACCGCCGGCTGCTCGCTGGCGGACAGCATCACGCTCGATCAGCTCCTCGCCTGGAAGGCGGAGCACCCCGGCGCGGTGGTCGTCTCGTACGTCAACACCACGGCGGACATCAAGGCCGAGAGCAACTACTGCGTCACCAGCGGCAATGCTGTCCAGGTGATCCAGTCCATCCCCGCGGACCAGGAGATCCTGTTCCTGCCGGATATGTTCTTGGGCTCGTGGCTCAAAGACCGCACCGGCCGCAAGAACATGCGTATCTGGATGGGCGAGTGCCACGTACACGCCGGCATCCGCCCGGACGAGGTCGAGCGTCAGCAGGAGCTGCACCACAACGCCGACCTGCTGATTCACCCGGAGTGTGGCTGCACCAGCGCCTGTATCTGGGCCAAAGACCAGGGGATGATGAAGCCGAATGCGTACGTCCTCTCCACCGAGGGGATGATCAACCATGCCAAGCGTTCGGCAAATGACCGCTTCGTGGTGGCGACGGAGACCGGCATCCTCCACCGGCTGCAGAAGGAGGCGCCGGACAAGCGCTTCTACGCCGCCGATGAGGAGGCGGTCTGCCGCTATATGAAGCAGATCACCCTCATCAAGCTGCGCAACACCCTGCGCGATATGGCGCCGGAAGTGACCGTGCCCGAGGAGACCGCCACCCGCGCCCGCCGCGCCATCGACGCCATGCTGGCCGTACCGGTGTAGACGTTGCCGCTCCCCTGCGCCTTTGTACGTGGGGTGCGAGGCCGCTGCGGTGCGGCCTCACCTCCGTTCCCCGCCATGCTCGGCGCCGGCGCGTGGGATCAGCAGGCCCGCTCACAGCCCCAGCAACCGGGCGGCGGTACCGCCAAGGATCACCTCCTGCTGCGGCTCGGGCAGGCCGAGCGCACGGACGGTGACCACGGGCGTCGTGTCGCCCATGTCAAACGGGTAGTCCGTGCCCAACAGCACGTGCTCGGCGCCGAACTGCCGCACCACCAGCGCCAGCATCTCCGGCGAGTGGGTGAGCGTATCGAAGAAGAAGCGGCGGACGTCCGCCATCGGCGGATGGGGCAGGGCCCGCTTGGGCTCCGGGCGGGCGTGCCAGCCGTGCTGCCAGCGGCCGCACAGCGCCGCCGTTGCCCCGCCGCCATGGGCGAGGATGATGCGCAGCTCTGGCAGCCGCGCCAGCACGCCGCCGAACACCAGCGAGGCCGCGGCCACCGCCGTATCCACCGGGTTGCCGATGAGGTTGGTCAGGTAATAGGCGCGCAGGCGGTCCTGGCCAAGGACGTTGTGCGGGTGGATGAACACCGGCAGCCCCCGCGCTGCCACCCGCTCCCAGAAGGGGAACAGCCGCGGCGCATCGAGGTTCTCCCCGGCGACGTGGCTCTGCACCTCCAGCCCGCGCAGCCCCAGATCGTCCGCCGCCCGCTCCAGCTCGGCGATGGCGGCGGCGGTGTCCTGCAGCGGCACGGTCGCCAGCCCGGCGAAGCGGCGGGGATACTCGCGCACCACGGCAGCGATGCCGTCGTTCAGCCGCCGGGCGTACGCCGCCCCCGTCTCCGCATCCAGCTCGTAGAAGAACAGAAACGGCGGCACGGATAGCGCCTGGACATCTACCCCGGCGGCGTCCATATCCCGTAGCCGCCGCTCGATATCCCACAGTTGCCCGGGCGGCGCGGCGCTGCTGGGGTGGCCATCGACATACGTCAGCTCGGCCACCGTGCCCGCCCCATCGATACGGACCCCCACCTCGCGTCCCTGCGGCGTCCGCCCCATCAGCGTCCGGCAACCCGGCGGTACCACGTGGCAATGGATATCGACGCGCATCACGCCCCCCTTTGGGGGAAGGATGAAGGAGGAACGGAAAAACGGAAACCCCCTCACCGTGGCGGAGAGGGGGAGGTGTATGCAGGTGGCCTGCCGCGCGCCTACCCGAGCAGCTCGCGGTTGGCGCTGGCGCCCTGCCGCCACAGGCCGAAATCGGCGGTGAAGGTCTGGCGGTGGCCGTTGAAGTCCGGGGTGAACACCTGGAAGTACTCGCTGATGGAGAAACTGGTAGCGCCCTGAAATGCGGCCTGGCGAGGAAACGGCGATGCAGGAAACATGGGCAGGCTCCTTATGACCACCCCCGCGCCCTCCGGGCGGCCCGCACGCCGCGCGGTGTTCCGTGGGGTACAGCTATCCTGTCATGGCGCAGACACCGCCGGTGTATCGCAGGTTACAGCACCGCTGTCAAACCGCTCACACGTACCCCGCCCCATCCTGCGCGGGTCCCGCCGGGCCGGGGGGGGACGGGCAGGATGGGGGCCGCCGAGACCCCCCGCGCGCTCCGCGCGCGACCCCCCTGCTAGGGGGGTTTAACGGGGGGCGCTCCGCGCGCGGCCCTGCTGCTAAGGGGCTAAACGAGGGGGGGGCTGCGCGCGGCCCTGCTGCTAGGGGGTTATCACGAGGGGGGACGGCGCGCGTGACCCTGCTGCTAGGGGGTTATCACGAGGGGGGACGGCGCGCGCCGTGCGCTGCTAGGGGGGTTTAACCGGGAAGCGGCTGCGCGCTCGCGCCCCCCTGCTGCCAGTCATGCAAGCTCAGGGTCCGGCATGGGCGGCATCGGCGGAAGAGGACCCCCCCGCGCGCTCCGCGCGCGACCCCCCTGCTAGGGGGGTTTAACCGGGAAGCGGCTGCGCGCGCGGCCCTGCTGCTAGGGGGGTTAACGGGGGGGCTGCGCGCGGCCCGCTGCTAGCGGGCGGGGGTGGGCGGTCATGCGCCGGCTGCAGGTTGAACAAGGGGGGGCTGTGCGCGGCCCGCTGCTAAGGAGCTTAACGGGCGGGGTCGCCCCCCCTCGTAATCCCCCCTGACAGGGGGCTGTGCGCAGCCCGCTGCTAGGGGGCTTAACGGGCGGGGTCGCCCCCCTCGTAATCCCCCCTAGCAGGGGGGATGCCCGCAGGGCAGGGGGGTCCAGCCGCCGCAAGGGGGATGCCCGCAGGGCAGGGGGGTCCAGCCGCAGGAAGGTCCGGCAGCCGGGTTGCTTTGTGGTTGTTCCTATCCTCGGTGCGGTACGCCGGAGATGCGGGCCGGGGTGATCTTGACGATCACGCGGCCCTCGGCGAGCAGCCGTTCCCGGTAGCCCGCCGGTGGGGTGGCGTCCGGGCCGCGCATCGCCTTGAGAATCAGGTAGTGCCCCTCCAGTGCCCATGGGTCGGTGGCCACCGGGTGGACCGTAGCGGTGCCCTCGACGGTGACGAAGCCGAAGGGGGCGCCCTCATCCAGCGCCGTGAGGGTGATGCGCGGGTCGTGGCGCAGCGTGCGTGCCTTGGTGCGCTGCTCCGTGGTGGAGAACAGCAGCGTATCCCCCTCCCGCGCGTAGAACACCACGGAGCTGGCGGGGCTGCCGTCCTTGCGCAGCGTTGTCACCACCGCCCACTTGTTCTTGTTGATAAAGCCGTCCTGCGCCTCGGTGCCGATCATACGCGGCCGTCTCCCTTCAGCTGCGCGGCGGCCGGCATCCGGCCGGCGGTCCGCGTGCGGTCCCAGGGGCGTCGCTCACCGCCTGGGCCGCCGTCAGCGTACCAGCCACCCGGCCAAACGCGGAGCACAGGGACCGAACATGCTACACTGACGGCGAACTAGTTCATAGCCGAACGTCCTGTACAATATCAGAACAAGTCGTTGTGAAGCCTGCTTGCCCCGGCAGACGGAGGCCCTCGTCATGCAGTTATCGACGACTTCTCCCACCAACGGGCTGCTGGCGGCATTGCCGGCCGCCGAGCGCGGGCAGCTGCTGTCTCGGTCGGCGGTGGTGCAGCTGCGGCACGCCCAGATGTTGTACGAGGTGGGCGAGCCCATCGCCCAGATCTACTTTCCGCTGACGGCGATGGTCTCGCTGCTGGTGGTGCTGGATGACGGCCTGGAGATTGAGACGGCCGCCGTGGGCCACGAAGGGATGGTGGGGCTGCCGGTGGCGCTGGGTGCAGAAGCCGACGGGCACCGCGGTGTCGTGCAGGTGCCAGGCGAGGCGCTGCTGCTGGAGGCCGGCGCGCTGCGCGAGGCACTGGCCGGGCTGCCTTCGCTGCAGCCGCTGCTGCTGCGCTATGCCCAGTTCTGCTTTGTCCAGGCCGGAACGGCCGCCGCCTGCAACGACCGCCACGCCATCAACGAGCGCTGCGCCCGCTGGCTGCTGGAGGCGCACGACCGGGTGCACGCGGACCGCTTCCCGCTCACGCAGCATTACCTGGCCGCCATGCTCGGCGTCCAGCGCCCCAGCGTGACGGTGGCCGCCGGGATGTTGCAGCAGGCCGGTCTTATCACCTACCAGCGCGGCCATATTACGATTCTGGACCGCGAACGGCTGGAAGAGGCCTCCTGCGAGTGCTACCGGCGGATTGTTACTGAGTACCAACGATTGCTCGGTCACGCGTGGTAATGGTCTGCTACCAGACCGACAGGCAAGAGACAGGCTCGTATCATACATCCAATCATTGCCGCCCCCTGCCGGAGTGTTGCGTGTCGTACTCCACGGTTCCCGCCCCACCTGCGATCCTTGTGATCGATGACGACTACGACCTGCGCGGTCTGTACGGAATGGTGCTCGGCAGCGAGGGCTACGAGGTGGTGATGGCGGCGTCGCTGGCCGAGGCGAAGGCGGCGCTTGGCCGGCCGCTCGCGCTGGTGATCAGCGATCTGGTGCTGCCCGATGGCCTACCCCATGCCGTGCTGGAGCTGCTCTCCGGCTGCGGCCTGCCGGTGCTGCTGTGCACGGGCGCGCTTCACCACCTGGATACCTTCGCCGAATACGTTGACGGCGCCGCCGTGGCCGTGCTCACCAAACCGTTCGATATCGATACCATGCTGGCCCATGTCCAGCGGTACTGCCCGGTGGAGGAGTGGAGAGCGGGCGAAGGATGAACGACCGGGGATGCAGGGGGTTCCCTCGCCCCTACTCCCGCGGCTTGCCGGCAATCGCCACCTGCTCTTCCAGCCAGCGAGCGAACTCCGCGTCGGGATCTTCGACACCCAGATCATCGGCGGCGCGGCGGCGAGAGGTGATGCCCGCCCCTACCAGCGCGCGGGCGTCTTCCACCTGGCGGCTGCGGTCCTGGGGCAGCACGGGCCCCCAGACAATGCGCGTCCGGTACGGCGCGTATGGCTCCCCCGTGAACCGCTCCAGCAGCCGCAGGATCAGCTCGTTGCGGCGGCGGTAGGCGGCGGCGCGGATCAGCCGCTTGCGCTGCACCTTCTTGAGCAGCGGGTCTAGCTCTGTGTTCAGCGCCACGCCGGACAGCCCGCCGCGGTTCTCGCCGAAGGCGGTGCGCGGCGACTCGCCCAGGTCATGCAGCGTGCGGTACACCAGGTCAATGTAATCCACATGCAGGCGCACCCCGCCGCCCTGGAGCAGGTCCAGCAGATATGCCTTGGCGTCCGGCGGGATCTCCCACACGGCGCCAGGGGTGACGGCGATGTCATGCGCGTCGGTGACGTTCTCCAGCACGGCGATGGGATTGCCGGACAGCTCCAGGATCAGCGACAGCTGCGACAGGGCGCGGTTCAGCTCGCGCGCCGGGTCCATGATCGCTGCCAGGTCGGAGACACCCCAGAACGCCTTCGCCTCGCGCAGGTTGGCGTACAGCACAAAGGGGATGAAGCCGTACGGATTGGGGCCGCGCTCCACCAGCCGGTCATCCAGCCACAGTTCCATCTCGGTGTCGGTCCAGCCCTCGACGACGGTGCACGGGGCATCGCCCCGGGGCGTCATGGAGAACAGCGCCGCCGCTTCCTCCGCCGCCAGCGTGTAGCGGGAGGCGACGCGCCACACGCGCGCCGGGTCATCGCCCCGCCACCAGGCAAAGAGCCCCTGCACGTCCGGGGCGGTGACGCGCACCCGCGCTTCGGCCGCGTCCCACGTCACCTTGAAGGCGGCATCGCCGAGGATGGCGGCGTCAATCTCCGTCTCGAAGTCCAGCTGGTCGAGCGCGTTCTGCTCCCACACGCGGCGCAACGCCGCTTCCGTGCGGTTGGCCAGCGCCCGCCCCTCCGCCGGCGCCATCCCCTCCGGCGGGTCTACGGCAAAATCGACGCCGGTGAGCAGGTACGAGGTGATCTTGTCTACCAGCGCGCGGGCATAGTTGAAGGTTAGCCGCCGCTCGCGCCGCCGCGCCGTCCCCGGCCACTGGCGGCCGTGATAGAAGTCCAGGTGCTCGCGGTAGCGCCGCAAGCGCTCGGCATCGCGGTTCTTGATCTGCTGCGGTAGGGTCAACGTCTGCATCCGCGCCTCCTGGTGATATCCGAACACGTGTTCGTTTCCAGGGAGCATACGCGCTCTGCCCTGCCCCTGCCACACCGAAAGGTCACACCGGGAGCACAGGCGCCGCCCGCCGCTCCGGCTCGCCGCGCTCCGCCGGCTTATCGGATACGCCAATCGTGCCGATAGGGAAGGGTAGCGGGTTGGGAGATTGGCCATTGAGACGTCGCTGTTACCCGACCAACGCCCCTTGACGGCCGGAATTATGGTAGCCTCAGGACATGCGGCGCGCCGGGCCGCGGCAAGGCCGGCGCACACCCCGCCGAGCACTTGCCGCCACCGCTTCGCTGTTGTCTCGCGTCCTTCGGTATTGCTCCTGACGTTCCCGGCGCGCGTGCTTGGGAGTGGGGTATGATGCCCGCCGTACTCCCGCCGCGTGCCGTTTCGTTCACTGTGCAGGGACGGCTGTTGTGACCGTATCGCCGCGCTCCGCCACCATTGACCGCTTCGCCTTCTTCTCCTCGCGGATGCTCTCCCAGGCCGGCCAAAGCCTCTTTCTGGCCGCGCTGCTGCTAATCACCGGCGCCAGCGATCACGGTGCGCTCAACCTCAGCGGGGTGTTCGCGGCGATGCTGGCGGCAGCGGTGCTGTTCGGCCTGCCCGGCGGCGCCCTGGCTGACCGCTTCGGCCCTGCGCGCGGCTACGCCTTCGGCGCGGCCGGCCGGCTGGCCTTCATCGGCCTGGCGCTGGCGGTGGTGCGCGAGCCCCAGTATGCCTGGGTGGCCGCATTTGGCTACTCCGCCGTCTCCCAGGTGTTCTCCCCTGCCGAAATGGCGCTGGTGCCGGTCATCCAGCGCGGCTGCCCGGCGCGGGCCCATACGTTGCTAGTGATCCTGCAATACGCTGGTCAGGGGCTGGGAATGCTGGTGCTCGCCCCGGCGCTGCTGCTGCTGGCCGGCGAGCGGGCGCTGCTGGCGGGGGCGGCGGCGCTGTACTTGCCGCTGGTGGCCACCACGCTGCTGCTGGCCGTGCGCCTGGGCCGTACCGGGCGGCTGCCGCGCACTCCGCGCCGCGCTCGCCTGCGGGACACGCTGCGCTTCTTCGCCACCGAGCCGCGTGCGGCCTACGCCACCGGCGTGCTCACCTTCACCGAGGTCGCCTGGAAGGCCGTGTTCATCGCCGCGCCGCTGTTCCTGGCGCGTGACCTGGACCTGTCCCAGCGCGAGGCAGGGTTCCTGGCGGTGATGGGCGGGCTGGGCGTGCTCATCGGCCTGGGCTGGACGGGCCGCGGTTTCGGTGCGGAGGCGGCGCCCCGCGTCATGCGCCTCACCATGGTGGGCATGGTCGGCGCCTGCCTGGGGCTGGTGCTGCTCGGCCGCGGCCTCACCGAGCTGGCCGCGCTCAGCCAGGTTGAGCTGCTGATGGCGGCGGGCGAATCCTCGCGGACGGCGCTGGTGATCGCCGCGCCGCTGACGGTGATCCTGGGTCTGTCGCTGGCGGTGGCGCCCATCGGCGCCCGCGCCGTGCTGACAGCCACCGCCCCCCACGGCGGCCAGGCGCGGGTCTTCGCCGCACAGGCGACCTTCAGCCACACCGTGGTGATCCTGCCGCTGATGGCCATCGGCGCCGGCACGCAGATCGCCGGCGCCGGGGCAACGGTGGGCGCAGTGGGCGCGGCCGGGCTCGGGCTGTTGCTGGCGTTGGAGCAGTGGCGCGCTCGGACCGCTGCCGGCGCTGCGCCTGACACCATCCTCCCCGTCCCCGTCCCCGCCGAGGTCGCGCTGAGCGGAGACTAGCGCGGCATCCGAAGACGCGGCCGTTCGGCGTGAACCCGCGCATGACCGCACGTGGCATACGTGATACGAAGGACGCCCGGCCGGATGCCGGGCCACAAGGGGTGAGGCGTGAGGGCCGAGCAGGATCAGGAGCGCCACGCGTCACCCCGGATGCCGGCTGCCGCGTCCCAGACCGCGCGCCGGCCCTCCTGGCGGGAAGCGCTGTTTGAGCTGGCCGTCTTCGCGGCCGGCTATGCCGTCTACTTCGGCGTGCGCGGCCTGACGGAAGGCAGCCTGGCCGATGCGCTGGTCAACGCCGAGCGGGTGGTGGACTTCGAGCGGGCGCTTGGGCTGTTCATCGAGCCGGAGCTACAGGCGCGCATCGCCGGTCACCTGTCTGCCGTCACCTTCTTCAACTGGGTGTACATCTGGTGGCACTGGCCGGTGATCATCGTCGCCGGTGTGTGGTTGTTTGTCCGCCGCCCGCACGCGTTCTATCTGGTGCGCAATACCTTCCTCATCTCCGGCACCGTCGGGCTGGTCATCTTCGCGCTGTTTCCCGTTGCGCCGCCGCGGCTGGCCGAGCTGGACATCATCGATACCGTCACCCGCTACTCGGATGCCTACCGCGTGTTGCAGCCGCCGCAGTTTGTCAACCAGTACGCCGCTGTCCCCAGCCTGCACCTGGGCTGGAACCTGATCATCGGCCTGATGCTGCTGCGCGAGTCACGGGTGCTGGCGGTGCGCATCTTCGGCGCCGTCATGCCCATCGCGATGTACGCGGCGATCGTGCTCACCGCTAATCACTACATCGTCGATGGCATCGCCGGGATGGCGCTGGCGCTGGCGGCGCTGTGGCTGGCCGTCCGCCTGCACGCCCTGGCCGGCCGGCTGACTGCCCATCCCTGGCTGATGGTGCTCGTGGGACCGCCGCGCGCCGGGTGACGGCCCCCGCGCGCTCCTGCGTTGGGGGGTCCGGCTTCCTCGTCTTCCCGGATAGGATAGGAGGTGGAACACCGGGGGGAGGGATGCATGGCCGAGGGCAAGGAGCCGCCGCCAGCAGACAAGTACCGCGCCTATCTCCAGGGCGAGGTAGACGGCGCGGCGCTGTATCACGCGATGGCGGACGGCGAGCAGGACGAGAATCGCGCCGGGGTGCTGCGCAAACTGGCACAGACGGAAGAGCGCCACGCCGCCCACTGGCGCGACAAGCTGGCGGCGCTGGGCGAGCCCGTGCCGGTGCTCCGTCCCGGTCTCTCCGCCCGGCTATTGGGCTCGATGGCGCGGCGGTTCGGCGCCCGGTCCGTGCTGCCCATCGCCCAGGCGCTGGAGCTAAAAGACGGCAACGCCTACGCCGCCGAACCGGAGGCGGGCAACCTGGCCGCCGATGAGCGTGTGCACTCCCACACCGTTACCGAACTGGCCCGGCCCGGCGCCACCGATGCGGTCACCGGGCGGATCATGGCGCGTGAGCGCTGGCACCGTGGCCGCGACGGCGGTGGCTCGCTGCGCGCCGCCATCTTCGGCGTCAACGACGGCCTGGTCTCCAACCTGTCCCTGGTGATGGGTGTGGCCGGAGCCGATCCCGGCGGCCGGTTTGTGCTGCTGTCTGGCGTGGCCGGGCTCTTGGCCGGGGCCTTCTCCATGGCGGCGGGCGAGTACGTCTCCGTCACCGCCCAGCGTGAGCTGTTCGAGCGGCAGATCGCGCTGGAGCGGGAGGAACTGGCCATCCACCCGGAGGAGGAGCAGGAGGAGCTGGCGCTGATCTACCAGGCCAAGGGCATCCCTGCCGCTCAGGCAGAGGAGCTGGCGGCGCGGATTATCCAGGATAAGGCCGTGGCGCTAGACACACTGGCGCGCGAGGAGCTGGGGCTGAACCCGGACGACCTCGGCTCCCCCTGGGGTGCGGCCGGCAGCTCCTTCGTGATGTTCGCGCTGGGGGCACTGTTGCCGGTGCTGCCGTATCTGTTTACCAGCGGCGCGCCGGCGGTGGTGCTCAGCGCCGTGCTGGCCGGGCTGGGGCTGGCCACCGCCGGCGCCGCCATCACCCTGTTCACCGGCCGCAGCGCCCTCATGGGCGCCCTGCGCATGCTCCTGATCGGCGCTGGCGCCGCCGCCATCACCTACGCCGTCGGGCGGCTGATTGGGGTGAGCGTGGGGTAGCTAACGCCCCGCTCCCCCGCTGCTTGCGGCTCGTCGTCGCCAGGTCCCCCGCTCGCTGCGCCCGCGACCCCCTGCGAGGGGGTTTGAACGGGGGCCTGGCCCTCACTCCCCAATCCCCTCGCCCGTTGCCACTCCCTGTCCTTTAGAACATGTGACCTAAACTGGTTGCCATGCAGAGAACGTTTGTTCCATGCTTCTGTCTAGTTCACCGACAGGAGGTAGCCACTGTGCGCAAGCACCCGGATGTGCTGATGGAGGAGATGCGCGAACAGCTCGCGGAAGCGCGGGCCGAGAGCGAGCGGCTGGCGGAGCAACTGGCCGACCGCGAGGCGCGGGCGCTGCACCTGGAGGAGGCAGCAGGGACGTTGCGTCATCAGCTGGAACAGGAGCACACGGCACGGCGCGCGGCGGTTAGCCGCTATCGAGAGGTGCTGCTCGCGGCCACGCCGGAGCTGCCCGCCGGGCTGGTCCAGGGCGAGACGCTGGAGCAGATCGACGCGGCGGTCGAGCAGGCGCGCGCCACGGTGGAGCACGTCCGCGCGCACACCGCCTTCCCGGCCGTTCCCGCCGGCAGCCCGGCGCGTACCGGGCCGGACCCGGCCGCCATGAGCGCCGCCGAGAAGATCCGGTACGGCCTGGCCCAGCGGTAGCAGAAGCGGCCGGCCAGCTCCCATCCCCTGAGCCCGCCAGGGGTAAGGGCAAACCTCCGCTGATGCGTTCCACACGAACCAGAAAGGAAGCACACGATGGCGCTGACACTGACGGAAGCGGCGAAACTCTCGAACGATGTCGTACTGCAAGGGGTGATCGAGACCGTCGTCAAGGACTCGCCCCTGCTCCAGCGGCTCCCGTTCATCAATATCACCGGCAATGCCATCACGTACAACCGCGAGAACGCGGCGGCGACGGCGGCCTTCTACCAGGTGGGAGACAGCTGGGCGGAGAGCACCCCCACCTTCACGCAGCTCACCACCAGCCTGGTCATCCTCGGCGGTGACGCGGATGTCGACCGTTACCTTGCCACCACCCGCAACAACGTCCAGGACATCGAGGCGGCGGTGCTGGAGCTGAAGGCGAAGTCGGTCCGTCACAAGTTCGAGGAGACCTTCATCTCCGGCGATACCGGCGTGGACCCCAAGTCGTTCGACGGCATTGCCAAGCAGGTGATAGCCGGGCAGACGATCACCGCCGGGGCCAACGGCGCCCAGCTGACCCTGGCGCTGCTCGATGAGCTGGTGGACAAGGTGCGCCCCGGCCGCCCCGATCTGTTGCTGATGAGCAAGCGCAGCCGCCGGGCGCTCAACCAGCTCGTGCGCGCCTCGGGGGCGTTCATGGAGACGCGCCAGAACGACTTCGGCATGTTCCAGGAGTACTACGCCGGCGTGCCGCTCGGCGTGTCCGACTTTCTCTCTGACGCGGAGACGCAGGGCGGGGCGAGCAACGCCAGCAGCATCTACGCCTTCCAGTTCGGCGAGGGCCGGCTTACCGGCCTGCAAGGGGCCGGCGGCCTCCAGGTGGAGCAGGTCGGCGCCCTGGAGACCAAAGACGCCGTCCGCTGGCGTATCAAGTGGTACACGAACGTCGCCATCTTCTCCGACCTGGCGGTGGCCCGGCTGAAGGGGATTATCCCGTAGCGAGCGGCATCCGGTGACCGGGGACGAGCGCGGGGTGTTGACGGCAGCCCCTGGCTTTCGTCTCCGGCTGCCGTGCCGAGAAAGGGGTGACCTGTATGGCCGGTGCGAGAACGGTGGATACCGGCGCCGAGGTGCGGCCGGTGGAGCTGTGGCAAGACTACGGCGGTGTGCCGGTGCGGGTGCAGATGCAGCCGGGCAGCGACGGCGTGCCCTACACCCAGCACGGGCTGTGGGTAGTGAACCAGCCGCACGTGTGGACGGGCGCGGGCTGGGACCGGCAGCGGGAGGCGAATCGGGCGGTAGAGGTGAACACCGCCGTCACGGCCGGCACGCCGGTGACGCTCGTCACTCCGGCGGCGGGCAAGAAGCTGCGAGTGCTGGGCGTGGCGCTCAGCGCCTCGGCGGCGTGTGCGGTGCTGCTCAAGTACGGCGCGGGGGGCACACTCTTGCTGCGCCTGCCCAAGGCCGGGGCAGACCAGCCGGTCATCATCGAGCGGCTGGGCAACGGCCTGGTGGCCGGGCTGGCGAATGATCCGCTCAAGCTGGATGTCTCCACCAGCGCCACCGTCACCGGCGCCGTGCTGTACACGGAGGAGTGAAGGGGGGCCTCACCCCCCAGAGGAGAAGCCCATGCCCCAGACATTTACCCTCAGCCGCGTGCGCCGGGTGGCGGCGGCGGACCTGGTGATTGTGGAGGCGCAGGCGGCTGACGGCAGCCCCGTGCGCGCCGAGCTGTGGTGGAGCGCGCTGGCGCCGCTCACCACCGCCCAGCGCCGCGCTGCTGTGGGCCAGGCGCTCGCCGAATCCCATGCCGCCGGCGTCCCTATTGACCTGGGTATCGCCGGAACCATAACGGCATAGACAAGCATCCGGCCGCCGGAGACGGGCGGCAGGGCCGGATGGATGCGGTCGCAAGACGCATCGGAGCACAGCCATGACGACCATCGCGGATTACCGGACGCGGGTGCTGTATGCCCTGGGCATCGGTGGCTCGTCGTCCGAGCGCGGATTTGACAACAACAGCATCGACAAGCACACACAGCAGGCGGTGGAGGAGTTCTCGCTGTGTGTACCGCTTCAGGCCAGCGCCGATATCGCGGTGGCCGGCGGGGCGCGCAGCTTCTCGACGGTTGCGCTGGCCCGGCTGGTGCGGGTGCGCACGGTGGAGTACCCACCAGACCAGTGGCCGCGGGCGCTGCTGGACTTCTCCGTGTGGGGCAGCACCGTCACGCTAGACATTGCCCCGCCCGCGGGTGGCTACACCGTGCGGGTGTGCTATGACCAGGGGCACCTGGTGGATGGCAGCGGCTCTACCATCGCCGCGGCACACGAGCATGTGATCGTTGAAGGGGCGACGGTGTTCGCCATCCTTGCCCGGGCGATGGGCGCTGCCAACACGGCGGAGACGTCCACCGTCGCCCCCCAGACCTACCAGCATCTGCGCGTCGCCGAAACCCGCCTGGAGCACTGGCGCACCCAGCTCCGCACTCTGGGCGGCGCGCTGGAGCGGCGGGCACTGTATACCGCGTG
>WBZO01003973.1_pt1 | contig 16472 bp, 18 predicted proteins | sample 5204261 | NCBI WGS metagenome assembly WBZO01 (sample SAMN12412400, study PRJNA552823) | activated sludge metagenome | isolation source: activated sludge from anammox sidestream of wastewater treatment plant... | place: USA: North Carolina | collected 2017-09 | reverse complement strand
GAGAACTACCGCACGGTAGTTCTCGACGATGAGCACGTCGGGCATGATCATGAGCTGCACGAGGACGAGCGCGAAGAGCACGTTGCGGCCGGGAAACTCGAAGCGCGCGAAGGCGTACGCGGCGAGCGTCACGAGCACGAGCTGCGCCGCGAGCACCATCGTCACGAGGATCGTCGTGTTGACGAAATACCGTGCGAACGGTGCCGCCTCCCACGCGCGCACGAAATTGTCGAGGGTGAGCGGTGCGCCGAGCGCGAAGCGCGTCGAGAACTCCGCCGGATGGAACGCGGTCCAGAAGGCGTACGCGAGCGGCAGCACCCACACGAGACCGAGGAGCCAGGCGCCTGCGGTCTCGAGCGCATGCGAGGCGCCGCGCGGCGCGTAGACGAGCGATGCGCTCACCGCGCGACGCCTTCCGGAGTGAAGGCGCGGCCGGCGGTCCGCGGCGGCCCGGCGCGCGGCGTGTTGCGGATAGGGCGCCGAAGCCTCATTGGTAGTGCACCTTGCGCCCGAGGAAGAAGAACTGCGCGATGGCGGCGATACCCAGGATCGCGAGCAGCACGACGGTGAGCGCCGCGGCGTACGCGGTGTCCCAGAACCGGAAGCCGATCTCGTACACGTAGTAGAGCAGCAGCGACGTCGCGTTGTCGGGGCCGCCGCGCGTCATCACCACGATGTGGTCGACGAGCCGGAACGCGTTGATGACGGCGTTGATGAGGACGAACAGCGTCGTCGGCATGAGCAGCGGGAACGTCACGCGCCGGAAGAAGTACCAGCGCGACGCGCCCTCGATCGCCGCGGCTTCGGCGAGGTATGGCGACATCGACTGCAACGCGGCGAGATAGAAGATCATGAAGAAGCCCGCCTCCTTCCAGATCGCCACCACCATGACGGCGGGCAGCGCCGTGGCCTTGCTGCCGAGCCAGTTCTGGCTGCCAGCGCCGAAGGGCTCGAGGAGCTTGGCGAGAAGCCCGTACTCGGGCGTGTAGAAGAAGAGCCAGATGTTGGCGACCGCGATCATCGGCAGGATCGTCGGCGTGAAGTACGCGAGCCGCAGGAAGCCGCGCCCGGCGATCTTGCGGTTCACCCAGACCGCCATCAGGATCGCGAGCGCGATCGAGATCGGGATCGTCCAGAACGCATACCAGAAATTGTTCGACAGCGCCTGCCAGAAGATCGGGTCCTCGACGAGTTGCTCGTAGTTGTCGAGCCCGACGAACACCGACGCACGGCTGCCCTTGGCGGTCGAGAAGAAGCTCTGCCACAGCGTTGCCACCGCGGGGTAGTGGGTGAAGAGCGCGAGCAGCACCAGCGACGGCAGCAGGAGCAGCCAGGCGTGGATCCAGTGCGCGGTGCGGGTCATGGAGGCGCGTTGCCAGCCGCTTCTAGCAATCTTCAGGGTGGAAGGAGCCGGCGCGCGGCAGCATCGGCGTCGATGGCGGCGACCTCCGCTGCCCGGCGCGGCACCGGGCAGCGGAGTCTGCGTCTACTTCCGGAACGGCCGCAACAGGCGATCGGCCTCGCGCTGCGCGTCCTTCAACGCGGCCTCCGGCGTCTTGGTGCCGGTCAGCGCTGCCTGCAACGCGTCGTTGAGCGCCTTCGTCACCCGCTGGTTGTCGTGCGTCGAGAGTTCCGCTTTCGCATACGGCAACTGGTCACGGGCCACCGCCGCCGCCGGGAAGCCGGCGACGTACTGCTTCATTGCCGGCGTTTCCCACGCGTCGGCGCGGACCGCGACGTACCCGGTGTCGATGCCCCACTGCGCGGCGCGCTCGGGGGTCGTCACCCAACGGATGAACTTCATCGCGGCGTCACGCTGCGCCGGCGTGGACTTCGCGAAAATGTAGAAGTTGCCACCCCCCGTGGGGCTGCCGCGCTGCTTGTCGGCAGGCAGCATCGCGACGCCGAAGTCGAACTTCGCGTTGTTCTTCACGTTCGTCAGGTTGCCGGTCGTGGTCCACATCATCGCGACCTTGCGCTCGAAGAAGTCCTTCGGCGTCGTGCCCCATTCGACGATGCCTTCGGGATGCACCTTGTACTTCTTGACGAGATCGACCCAGTAGCTCAGCGCGCGCACGACCTCCGGTTTGTCGTAGTACACCTCGGTCCCGGCCGAGTTCATGAGGTTGGTGCCGGCCTGGATCGCGAGCCCCTGGAAGAGCCAGTACGGAAAACCCGACGACGGGATCTGCACGCCCCACTGCGTGACCTTGCCGGAAGCATCGCGCTTGGTGAGCTTCTCGGCGTACTGCGTCATCTCGTTCCACGTCGCCGGTGGCTTGTTGGGATCGAGCCCCGCCTCCTTGAACATCTCCTTGTTGTAGTAGAGGACGACCGTCGAGCGCTGGAACGGAATGCCCCACGTCTTGCCGCCGGTCTGGCTGTTCTCCATGAAGGCCGGATAGAACGACTTCAGCCACGCCTGGTCGGCGGGTGTCTTGAGGAGCGTGTCGAAGGGAATGATCGCGTCCTCGTCGATCAGCGTGAACATGTCGGTCGAAAGCAGGATCGACATGACGGGCGGCTCGCCGCTCTTCACCGCGGTGAGCGCCTTGGTGATCGATTCCTGATAGCTGCCGGAATAGATCGGCTTCAGCTTGATGCCGGGATTGTCCTTCTCGAAATCGGCGGCGAAGCCGTCGATGATCTTGGTGATCGGCCCGCCCACCGCCACGGGGTAGTAGAACGACACCTCGGTCTGCGCCGCGGCACCCCCTGCCACGAGCAGCGTTCCCGCCGCCGCGATCGCGACGGCCAGTCGTTGCCATCTGAAGTTGCGCATCTGCCTCCTCCTCCCTCGAAGAAACGGCGAATCGTCACGCCGTGAGCGTTGCCGGAACCGATGGCGCGGCTGCCTCGTGGCGCCGGCCATCGGCCGTGAAGAAATGCTGGGCGCCGGGCGCCCAGACGACCGAAGCGCGATCCCCGGCACGCAAGCCGACGCTGCCTGCCACGCGCACCGCGATGCGCTGCCCCCCCACCGTCATCGCAAGCAGCGAGTCGCCGCCCAGGTACTCGACGCTCTCGACGGCGGCGGGGACGCCGCGCTCGGTGGAAAGTGCGATGTGCTCGGGACGAACGCCGAGCGAACCGCCCGCGCAGTCGGCGGGATAGACCGCCGGGCCCTGCGTCCCGCGAATCACCGCGCCGCCCGGGCCTGCCACGAGCGCGACGAGATTCATCGGCGGTGTCCCGATGAATCGGGCGACAAAGGTCGACGCCGGACTCTCGTAGAGTTCGGTCGGCGCGCCGTTCTGGGCGATGCGCCCGCTGTCCATCAGGATCACGCGGTCGGCCATCGACATCGCCTCGACCTGATCGTGCGTGACGTACACCATCGTGATCCCCAGCTTGCGCTGCAAGGCGCGGATCTCCTGGCGCATCTCGGCGCGCAACTGCGCATCGAGGTTCGACAGCGGCTCGTCCATGAGGCACACCGGCGCCTGCGCGATGATCGCGCGCCCGAGCGCCACGCGCTGCTGTTGCCCCCCGGAAAGCTGCGACGGCTTGCGCGCGAGGAGCGCGCTCAATCCGAGCAGGTCGGCGACACGGGCCAGCCGCGTGTCGCGCTCTGCCGGCGGGACCCGGCGCACGCGCAGGCCGAAGAGGATGTTCTCGCGCACCGACAGGTGCGGAAAGAGCGCGTAGCTCTGGAAGACCATCGAGATGTTGCGCTGCGCCGGCGCAAGCCCGGTGACGTCGCGGTCGCCGATCATGATGCGTCCGCTCGTGGCCACCTCGAGGCCGGCGATGAGGCGCAGCGTGGTCGACTTGCCGCAGCCCGACGGTCCGAGCAGGACGTTGAAGGTGCCCTCGGCGAGCGTGAACGTGACGTTGTCGACCGCGCGGACCTGCCCTTCGGCAGTCGTCCAGTGCTTGCTCACGTTCTCGACCGCGATCGTCGCCACGGGCCTGCGCCTTCCTCGGATGGGGGTCGCCAGCGACGTCGTGCCGCAAGGCAATGCATGATAGCAAACGCACGACGCGCGCCGCTGCACGCGGCGGGCGGAAAAACTAGTCGAAAAGCGCGGACAGCGCCTGGCCCGGATCGGGGGCGCGCATGAACGTCTCGCCGACAAGGAAGGCGTGCACGCCCTTGGCCCGCATCGCCGCGACGTCGCGGCGGCTCGCGATGCCGCTTTCGGTGACGACGAGCCGATCGGGCGGAACGCGGGCGAGCAGGTTGTACGTCGTGTCGAGGGTGACGCTGAAGGTGCGCAGGTTCCGGTTGTTGATGCCGATGAGCGGCGTGGCAAGACGCAACGCGCGCTCGAGCTCGCGACCGTCGTGGACCTCGACCAGCACGTCCATCCCGAAGTCGCGCGCCGCGGCCTCGAGGCTTGCCAGCTGCGCATCGTCGAGCGCTGCCACGATGAGCAGGATGGCATCCGCACCGAGCGCGCGCGACTCGGCGATCTGGTAGGGATCGACGATGAATTCCTTGCGCAGCGCCGGGAGCGCGCACGCCGCACGCGCAGCGACGAGGTACTCGGCCGCACCCTGGAAGAACGGCTTGTCGGTGAGGACCGACAGGCACGCCGCACCGGCGCGTTCGTATGCCGTGGCAATGGCGGAGGGCTCGAAGTTCGCGCGCAGCACGCCCTTGCTCGGGCTCGCCTTCTTGATCTCGGCGATCACCGCAGGCTTGCCACCGGCGATCCTTTCCCGCAACGCGCGCTCGAAGCCGCGCGCCGGCGGCGCGGCCCGCGCGCGGGCCACCACGTCGGCGTACGGATGCGCCACCTGCGCGGCGATCACTTCCTCCGCCTTCACCGCGACGATGCGATCGAGGATGTCGCTGCTGCCCATCGGCTTCACGCCGCCTTGGGTGCGAGCTTGCGCGTCGTCGCCACGAAGGCGTCGAGCTTGCGCTTCGCCGCGCCGCTTGCGATCGCCGTGCGTGCCCGCTCGATGCCCTCGGCGATCGATGCCGCCACGTCGGCGGCGTACAGCGCCGTGCCGGCATTGAGCGTCACGATCTCGCGTGGGATTCCTTCGACGTTGGCGAGCGCCTCCAGCACCATCTCCTTCGACTCGGTCGCACCGGCGACCTTGAGCCCCCGGTTCGATTTCATCGACAGGCCGAAATCCTCGGGGTGGATCTCGTACTCGCGAACCTCGCCGTTGCGCAGCTCGCCGATCATCGTCGAAGCGCCGAGCGAGATCTCGTCCATGCCGTCCTTGCCGTAGACGACGAGCGCATGCTGCGATCCCAGGCGCTCCAGGACACGCACGTGGATGCCGACGAGGTCGGGATGAAAGACGCCGATGAGGTGGTTGGGCGCACCGGCCGGATTGGTGAGAGGGCCAAGGATATTGAAGATCGTGCGCACGCCGAGCTCGCGTCGCACCGGCGCGGCGTGCTTCATCGCCGCGTGGTGATTGGGCGCGAACATGAAGCCGATTCCGGTCTCGGCGATGCACTCGGCGACGGCCCCCGGGGACAGCTGGATGTTGGCGCCGAGCGCCTCGAGGACGTCGGCGCTGCCCGACTTCGACGACACCGACCGGTTCCCGTGCTTCGCGACCCGCGCCCCGGCGGCGGCCGCGACGAACATCGCGGCGGTCGAAATGTTGAACGTGTGCGCGGCGTCCCCGCCGGTACCGACGATGTCGAGGAGGTTGTGGCGTTCGGCGACGTCGACCTTGGTCGAAAGCTCGCGCATCACCTGCGCCGCCGCGGCGATCTCGCCGATCGTCTCCTTCTTCACGCGCAAGCCCACGGTGAGCGCGGCGATCATCACCGGCGACACCTCGCCGTTCATGATCTGGCGCATGAGCTGGAGCATCTCGTCGTGGAAGATCTCGCGATGCTCGATCGTGCGCTGGAGCGCCTCCTGGGGGGAGATGGTCATGGTCTTCTCTTCGTCGTCAGTTCTGGAGATCGCGCACGCGGCGCCGCGTGACATCGACCATGCAGGCGAGCTGCGCCTGATCGGCGCGCGTGGGGTCCGCGTACATCGTCCGCTCGAATTCGCAATGCGCCTTGCGATAGTCGCCGAAGGCGCGCATCGCCCGCGCGAGCGCCGGCGCGGCGAGCGCGCGGCCCGTCGCCGCGTCGAGCTCGCGCGCGAGGCGCGCGGTCTCGCCCTCGACCTTGTTGAGCTGCTCGCGCGCATCGCGGTCGGCCGCGAGGAGACACTGCTCGACCGTCGCCCGATCGCCGCGAAGCTTGCACTCGTCGAGCACGCCGGCGCTCGCCAGGCTCGCCGCCAGCGCCCCCGTGGTGAGGATCACCGCCATGACCTTCATCGTCTGCCCTCGAGGAAGTTGCCGAGCAGCCGCATGCCGTGCTCGGTGAGGATGGCCTCGGGGTGGAACTGTACGCCTTCGACCGCGAAGTGCCGATGCCGCACGCCCATGATCTCGCCATCGTCGGCGCGGGCGGTGACCATGAGATCGGCGGGGAGCGTGTCGCGGTCGATGGCGAGCGAGTGGTAGCGCGTCGCGGTGAACGGCGACGGCAAGCCGTCGAAGACGCCGCTGCCGTCGTGTGCCACCGGCGAGAGCTTGCCGTGCATGACGCGCTGCGCGCGCACGACCCGCGCCCCGAAGGCCTGGCCGATCGCCTGGTGTCCGAGGCACACGCCGAGGATCGGGATCTCGCCCGCGAAGCGCTCGATGAGCGGCACGGAGATGCCAGCCTCGGCCGGGGTGCACGGACCCGGAGACACGACGATGCGCTCCGGCTTGCGCGCGAGGATCGCGTCGAGCGTGATCGCATCGTTACGGTGGACCTCGACCTCCGCGCCCAGCTCCGCCAGGTACTGCACGAGGTTGTAGGTGAAGCTGTCGTAGTTGTCGATCATCAGGAGCTTCACGGCGCCTCCCCGTCCAGGCCTTGCTGCACCATCTCGGCGGCGCGCAGCACCGCGCGCAGCTTGTTGAGCGTCTCCTGCCATTCGCCGTCGGGCGAGCTGTCGTGCACGATGCCGCCACCCGCCTGCGCGTAGAGCATGCCATCCTTCACCACCGCGGTGCGCAGGATGATCGCGGTGTCCATGTCGTCCTGGAAGCTCAGGTAGCCCGCGGCGCCCGAGTAGATGCCGCGCTTGACGGGTTCGAGCTCGTCGATGATTTCCATCGCGCGTACCTTCGGCGCACCGCTCACGGTGCCCGCAGGAAACGCCGCGCGCAGCACGTCGATCGACGTGAGTCCTGGCTGCAGCGTGCCCTCGACGTTGCTGACGATGTGCATGACGTGCGAGTAGCGCTCGATGATCATCCGATCGGCGACGCGCACGGTGCCCGTTTGCGCCACGCGACCGACGTCGTTGCGACCGAGGTCGAGGAGCATCACGTGCTCGGCGATCTCCTTGGGATCATTGGCGAGCTCGACGGCGAGCGCCTCGTCCGCCTCGCGCGTGGCGCCGCGCGGCCGCGTCCCGGCGATCGGCCGCAGCGTGACCGTGCTGCCCTCCTTGCGCACCAGGATCTCGGGTGAGGCGCCGACGACGTGGAAGTCGCCGAAGTCGTAATAGAACATGTACGGCGACGGATTGAGCGAGCGCAGCGCGCGGTACAGGGACAGCGGAGGCGCGCTGAAAGGCATCGCCATCCGCTGCGAGAGAACGACCTGCATGATGTCGCCGGCAGCGATGTACTCCTTGGCCCGCGTCACCGCCGCCTTGAAATTTTCTTCGCCGAACTGGCTGTGCGGCTCGGTTCTCGCCGTGCCGCGCGCGTGCGGGATCGATACCGGAGCGCGCAGCCTGCCGCGCAGCTCGGCCAGACGCGCGCGCGCCGCCGCGTAGGCGCTGGGTTGCGCGGGATCGGCGTAGACGATGAGCGAGATCCGGCCCTTGAGGTTGTCGACCACGGCGAGCTCTTCGGTCAACAACAGCAACAGATCGGGAACGTCGGCGAGGCCCGGCGCCGGGGGCTTGCCCGTGTGCGCGAGCTTCGTCTCGATATGGCGCACCACGTCGTAGCCGAAGATGCCGGCGAGTCCACCGCAAAAACGCGGCAGATCGGGTGACGGTGCGGCCTTGAAGCGCTGGCGAAACGCCTCGACGAACGCGAGCGGATCGCCGTCGTGCGTCTCGACGACGCCGTCGTCGTCGAAGACTTCGCTGCGCCGGCCGCAGGCGCGGATCCGCAGCCGCGCCGGCAGCCCGATGAACGAGTAACGGCCGAAGCGCTCTCCGCCGACGACCGATTCGAGGAGATACGAATAGCGGGCGTTGGCGAGCTTGAGATACAAGGACAGCGGCGTGTCGAGGTCGGCAAACGACTCGTCGACGAGCGGGATACGGTTGAAGCCCTGCGCGGCAAGCGCCTGGAAGCTGGATTCGCTGATCATTGCGGCAACCTCTCGAAGGCCTTGGACGGCCTGGACGACTTCGAACTCTCTTGGGCGTCGCGTGCCGGACTCGGGTGCGACGCAATGGGCGTGCGGGGGCTAGAGTGGGCGCCGCCAGCGCCACTCGCCTGCACGTCGCCACGCCGCGGTGGCGTGCGTCGGATCGAGGATGAGGTCGGATTGCATCGTCGCTTGCGCCCGCCATGCACCGGCGGACGTCGCCGACTATACCACTGCCGCGGCGCGCTGCGCTACGACGATGCTTGCGACACCGCGGCGAGTTCGGCGCGCATCGCACCGATCGTCGCGCGGTAGTCGGGGGCCGCGAAGATCGCGCTGCCGGCAACGAAGGTATCGGCACCCGCCTCGGCGATCGCCCGGATGTTGCTCACCTTGACGCCGCCGTCGACTTCGAGATGGATCAGGCGGCCGGTGCGCTGCATCGCGCCGTCGACGATCTTGCGCGCCGCCTCGAGTTTGTGCAGCGCGTGCGGGATGAACGACTGTCCGCCAAACCCCGGATTCACCGACATGATGAGCACGAGGTCGAGCTGGTCGATCGTGTGCATCAGCCAGTCGAGCGGCGTCGCCGGGTTGAAGACGAGTCCCGCCGTGCAGCCGTGCTCGCGGATGAGTCCGATCGTGCGGTCGACGTGCTCGGAGGCCTCGGGATGAAAGCTCACGTGGTTCGCCCCCGCCTTCGCGAAGTCCGGCACGATACGATCGACCGGCTTGACCATGAGGTGCACGTCCATCGGGACGGTGGTGTGCGCGCGCAGCGCCTCGCAGACGAAGGGGCCGAGCGTCAGGTTCGGCACGTAATGGTTGTCCATCACGTCGAAGTGGATCACGTCGGCGCCGGCGGCGACGACGTTGCGCACCTCGTCGCCCAGCCGCGCGCAGTCGGCGGCCAGGATCGACGCGGCGATGCGGTAGGGGGTGGTCATGGAGTCAAACCCTCTATAATCGACGCCCGCAGACAGGGCGCACCATGGCATGACGCAGGACAAACGCTACGCGATCGCGGTCGAACCCACGGCGGCGTACCTCGCCGACGAATCCGACCCTGCGCAGGACAAGTACGTCTTCTCGTACACGATCAAGATCACCAACGCGGGCGACGTCGGCGTCACGCTCGTCGGGCGGCACTGGATCATCACCGACGCCGATCACAAGGTCCGCGAGGTCGATGGCCTCGGTGTGGTGGGGCAGCAGCCCGAGCTCAAGCCCGGGGAGAGCTTCGAATACACGAGCGGCGCCTCGCTCACGACCGCGGTGGGCACGATGCGCGGGACGTACCGATTGCGCGCCGACGACGGCACCACGTTCGAAGCACCGATCCCGGCGTTCACGCTGTCGATTCCCCGCACGCTTCACTGACGCCCATCGCGATCCGGCGGCGGTTTGCGCCGTCCCGCCATGGTCCACCCCACGATCGCGATCAGGATGACGAGCGCGACCAGCACTTCGAGAAAGATCCAGCCCATGCGCTATGCCCGTGCCGTTGCGGCTTGCGTCGCTGCCATGGCGCTTGCGGCGTGCCAGACGACACCGCCAGCGCCGCCCGCACCGCCGACTCCGGCGGCGGCCGAGCGCGCCTCGTACGCGCCGGTCGCGTGGGGCGACCTGCCCGGCTTCGCGAGCGACGAGCTTGCAAGCGCCTGGCCCGCGTTCCAGGTGGGCTGCCGCGCCCTCGCGCGACGCTCGACGTACGACGCGATCTGGAAGGCGCCGTGCACCGCGGCCAACACGATCGACGGCGGCGACGAAGCCGCGGTCCGTGCATTCTTCATGACGCATTTTAGCCCGTACCGTGTCGCGGTCGCCGGCGGCAGCGACGTGGGACTCGTCACCGGCTACTACGAACCGCTCCTCGCCGGCGCGCGCACGCGAAGCGAGGCGTACCCGATCCCCCTCTACGGAGTTCCGGACGATCTGCTCGTCGTCGATCTCGCCTCCGTGTACCCCGAGCTCAAGGGCAAGCGCGTGCGGGGCCGGCTCGCCGGCCGCCGCGTCGTCCCGTACCGGACACGCGCCGAGATCGAGGCCGACCCCGCCGCACTGCCCGCGCCGGTACTCGCCTACGTGCGCGATCCGGTCGAAGCGTTCTTCCTCGAGATCCAGGGAAGCGGACGGATCGCGCTCGCCGATGGCAGCGTGATGCGCGTGGGTTACGCCGACCAGAACGGACGGCCGTACCGCTCGGTGGCTGCCGTGCTGATCGAGCGCGGCGAACTCACGCGCGAGCAGGCGTCGATGCAGGCGATCCGCGCGTGGGTCGAGGCGCATCCCGACCAAAGGCGTGCGCTCCTCGACGCCAATCCGAGTTACGTGTTCTTCCGCGAAGTGCCGGCGCCGACTCCGGGATCGCTCGACGCCGCGATCGATGGCCCGCTCGGTGCGCTCGGCGTTCCGCTCCTCGCCGAACGCACGATCGCGGTCGACCCCCGCTTCATCCCGCTCGGCACGCCCGTGTGGCTTGCGACGACCCGACCGCTGTCGAGCGAGCCGCTCGAGCGCCTCACGCTCGCGCAGGATACGGGGGGGGCGATTCGTGGGCCGGTACGTGCCGACTTCTTCTGGGGCTTCGGCGACGAGGCGGGGCAGGAAGCCGGTCGCATGAAACAGGCGGGTCGCCTGTGGATCCTGTGGCCCAAGGGGGCGGCGCTCCCGCGATAACCCGCGCCGCCGCGACGGACATCCCCTACGGCGCGAGCACGTCGTGCGCCTGCTGGTCGGCGTGATACGACGAGCGCACGAGCGCGCCCACGGCGGCGTGCCGAAAGCCCAGCGCGTACGCCTCGCGCTCGAGTTCGGCGAAGGTGTCCGGGTGCACGTAGCGCAGCACCGGCAGGTGATCCTTCGACGGCTGGAGATATTGGCCGATGGTGAGCATCTCGATCCCGTGCGCGCGCATGTCGCGCATGACAGCCACGATCTCCTCGTCGGTCTCGCCCAGGCCCACCATCAGTCCCGATTTCGTCGGGACCCCGGGAACGCGCGCCTTGAACTCCTCGAGGAGTTTGAGCGAATGCGCGTAATCGCCGCCGGGTCGCGCCTGCCGGTACAGGCGCGGCACCGTCTCGAGGTTGTGGTTCATGACGTCGGGGGGTGCGGCCTCGAGGATCGCCAGCGCACGCTCGAGCCGCCCGCGAAAGTCGGGCACCAGCACCTCGATCCGCGTGCGCGGTGAGTGCTCGCGCACGGCGCGGATGCAGTCGACGAAGTGCTGTGCGCCGCCATCGCGCAGGTCGTCACGATCCACGCTCGTGATCACCGCATACGACAGTCGCATCGCCGCGATCGTCTTCGCGAGGTTGGCCGGCTCCTCGCGATCGAGCACCCGCGGCCGGCCGTGGCCGACGTCGCAGAACGGACAGCGCCGCGTGCAGATGTCGCCCATGATCATGAACGTCGCGGTGCCCCGGCCGAAGCACTCGCCGATGTTCGGGCACGACGCCTCCTCGCACACCGTGTGGAGGTTGTTCTCGCGCAGGATCTTCTTGATTTCGAGGAACCGTGGCGACGTCGCGGCGCGCACGCGGATCCACGGCGGCTTCTTGAGCGTTTCCGCCGGGACGATCTTGACGGGTATGCGCGCGGTCTTGGCGTCGCCCTTGTGCTTGACGCCGACGCTGTTCGAGGGAAGGTCCATACCGTAGCTGTCCACCCAATCACGGTCCGTGGACGAGAGATTCTAGCATCGGGGTGCGCGCCGCCTCGCCTGCGTTCAGGGGACCGCGAACACGCGAACGAGATGTGCCACGAGTTCATCGCCCGCCTGCGCGGTCGTGCGTCGCACGCCAAGGCGCGCGAGGTCGGTCACCGCAAGGCCCGGGTAGCCGCAAGGATCGATGTCCGCAAACGGCGCCAAGTCCATCGCCACGTTCACGGCGAGGCCGTGGTACGTGCAGTGATTGCGCACCTTGAGCCCCAGCGCGGCGATCTTGGCTTCACCGCCCGCACCGGGTGGCGCCTCGGCAGCGCCGTGCACGTACACGCCGGGGGCGTGCGGCTTGCCGTACGCGGTGATCCCATACGTCGCGAGCCAGGCGATCACCGCCGCTTCGAGCCGGCGCACGACCTGCCGCACGCCGAGCCGCGCGCGGCGCAGATCGAGGAGGGCGTACGCCACCACCTGTCCGGGCCCGTGGTAGGTGACCTGTCCGCCGCGATCGACCTTGAGGGTCTCGATGCCGTTCGCACGCAGCAGATGCTCGCTGCGCCCGGCAAGTCCCAGCGTGTAGATCGGAGGATGTTCGGTCACCCAGATCTCGTCCGGCGTGGCGGGATCGCGCGCATCGGTGAAGCGCCGCATCGCCTCCCACGTGTCGCGATAGTCCGTGCGGCCCAGGCGACGCACGACGATCGCGGATGAACGCGCGTCGCCGTCAGCCATGGTCGAACGCCTGCGCGGAAAACTCGAAGGCTTCGCGTCGCCGCGCATCGGAGCGTTGCCAGACCACGCGTTCGCGCGTCACCGATAGGATCCACGTCTGCGCGTCGGTGGGTGCGCTCCTCGAAAACGCGCGCCAGTCGAGCACCGCGGCGCAGCCTCCATGCTCGGGATCACGGACCGACTCGTAGCGGATCGCACCGACCCCGGCGGCGCGGGCCACGGCGGCGAAGCGCTGGCAGGCGTCGTAGTCCGCAGGGCTCGTCCACGCGGCGCGATCGCGCACGAACGGCGGTGCGCGCAGGTCGACCGCGGTGCTCGCCACCGCGGTGCGGAACACGGTCTGCGGTCGCGCCGGCATGGCCGTCATGGCGGGGCTGTCGCGCAGATGCCGCCACCGCCAGTAGCCGAGTTCCGCGCACGCCGTGCGCACGGCGTCGGCGCCGTAGAACACGCCCGGATCGACGAGACCGCGAAAGCGCGACCCCCCGGGTGGCGGCGCATAGCGAAACGGCGTGAAGAGGAGGTCATGGAGCCGTGTCGCCCTGGCGGGGATCGGCGGCTTGCTCGCATCGAGAAGGCGCTCGAGGACGAGTTGCTCCTCCAGCGTGTCGACGAGTCCCATCGTGGCCACGACGTGCTGCGCCTCGACCGCACGCCATAGCGCAAACCGTGCGGACGCGGCGCTAGATGCGACTGCGCGCGGCGTCCAGGTAGGCGACGACACGGACGAGGCCTTCCACGCCGCGCACCAGTTCGCGAGGCGCGGCACCGAGCGCGACGTTTTCGCTCGCGAGCCACCGCCGCGCCGTTTCCTCGTGACCCCACAGCGCATCGAGCGAGCGATAGAGCCGCACGAAGAGCAAGGCGAGCTCCCACTCCTTGGCCCGCATCGGATCGAGGAGGTACTTGCCGGCGAAGAACCGCGAGGCGGTCGCCGGTGACATGCCGAGCGTCACCGCGAGATCGCGCTGCGTGAAATCGAGCTGCCGCGCGGCGCGCACGACCGCCTTCGACAGTACGCCCGCGGGGTCCGGCGCCGGCGACGCCGAAATCGGGTGAAGGTGCGCGGGGGTCATGCCGTTCTGCTTTCCATGGAAAGCAAATATTGGATATGTTTCCATGGAACAGACAACGCGTCAACCCGGAGCGCACGGCGCTGGTGCCCGCAGGTGCGACCGGTGGTCTCGCTACAGGACCATCTTCACCATCGGATGCGCCACGAGCTCGCGATACAGCGCGTCGAGCTGCGCGCGCGAGTTCGCATTGATCGTCGCCGTCACCGAGAGCCAGTTGCCCTCTTTCGACGAGCGCATCTCGAGGGCGGCCGGGTCGAAATCGGGGGCGTGCCGCACCACGACCTCGGAGACCGCCTGCGCGAAGCCGTCGCGCGTGCGTCCCAGCACCTTGATGGGGAACACGCAGGGGAACTTGAGCGGCGAGTCCTTCTCCTCGACGTGCAGGCCGTCGAGGGCCGCGGCGCTGTTGGGTTGCTTGTCCATGCGTTGTCTCCTTCGCTCCTGCGCAGGTGCGGGCGACGAGCGACGTCTGCAACCCGGGCCGGGACGCCGTCAGCGTGCGGCGTACATGTACTCGCGCGTCAGCGGATGCGGCAGCGATCCGTCGGGCAGCGGCTTGCCGGCCAGGATCTGCCACAGCGACAGCCAGCCGCGGTCGAAGGCGTGCGCCGAGCCCGCCATGTAGATGCGCCAGACGCGGAAGCGCTCGTCGCCGACCTCGCGAATCGCCTCGTCGCTGTGCGCTTCGAGCCGGTCGACCCAGCACCACAGCGTCCGCGCGTAGTGCTCGCGTAGCGCCTCCGCGTCGACCGCTTCGAGGCCGGCGCCGGCCATCCCCTCGACGACCTTCGACACGTGGGTGAGCTCGCCGCCCGGAAACACGTAATCCTCGACGAACTCGCCGATGCCGCTGCCGAGGCCGGTCGCGCCGAGCGCGTTGTGCGTGATGCCGTGATTGAGGACGAGGCCGCCCGGCTTCAGCACCCGGTAGATCTTGCCGAAGTACTTGGGAAAGCGCGCCACGCCCACGTGCTCGAACATGCCGACACTCGCCACCTTGTCATAGAGCACGTCGTCAGGGAGGTCGAGATAGTCGCGCAACTCGACCTTCACCCGCGCGCCGAGGCCACGCGCCACGATCTCGCGCGACACGTGCTCGAACTGGTTCTTCGACAGGGTGATGCCATGCGCCTGCACGCCATAGTGCTGCGCGGCGTGCAGGATGAGCGCACCCCATCCGCAACCGATGTCGAGGAATGCCTCGCCAGGCGCGAGATCGAGCTTGCGGCAGATGTGGTCGATCTTGTTGACCTGAGCCGCATCGAGCGTGTCGGTCGGCGACTTGAAGTAGGCGCACGAGTACACGAGGCGCTCGTCGAGCCACAGCCGGTAGAACGCATTGGACACGTCGTAGTGATACGCGATGTTGCGCCGGTTGCTGCGCCGCTGGTGCACGAACTGCTTCCACCGCGCGGTCACACCCTCCGGGCCGTGCTCGACGGTGCCCACCAGCGATTCGGCGATGCCCAGGATGTTACGGGCGCTGCCGGTGAAGTCGACGTCGCCGTGCACGTACGCGCGGGCGAGGTTTCCGAGCGCAGGCTTCGAGAGCAGGCGCAGCCCCTTGTGCGTGCGCGCGAACACGTCGACCGCGGGGGTCGGGGACAACGGCACGCGCGCACCGTCGGGGAGGACGAGAGTGATGGGAACGTTGCGACCGGCGTAGCGGTCGGTGATGATGCGCTGGATCGCTGACATGGGACCGGGAGAAGGCAACACCGGGAAACGATCGAACAGGCGAAAGTGTAGCAAGCCCCTTCGGCGGCCAACCCTCCCCGCAGGAATGGCCGGGGGCGGCGGACCCGTACAATCCGGCAACGCCTCGCCACGGCGCGTTGTGGCATCCTTGCCCGCCTTCATGTTCGCTATCGGTGCCGAGGGGTTGCCACGCGCCTTCGCGCCGCGCTGCCCGCCACGACCCTCGCATGATGCCCTCGGGTAACGTCCACCCTCCACCGACGTTCGACAGTCGCCAGTTCCGCGACGCGCTCGCGCAGTTCGCGACCGGCGTGACGATCATCTGCGCGCGGGCGAGCGAGACGCGCTTCGTCGGCTTTACCGCCAACTCGTTCAATTCGGTGTCGCTCGACCCACCGCTCGTGCTGTGGTCACTCGCCCGCACCTCGGCGAGCCTTGCCGTCTTCGAAGGCGCCGAGCGCTACGTCGTGAATGTCCTGTCGACGCGCCAGGCGGACCTCGCCCGTCGCTTCTCGCGACCCCACGTCGACCGCTTCGCGCACATCGCATATCGCCTGGGCTACGCCGACGCGCCGCTCCTGGACGGCTGTGTCGCATGGTTCGAGTGTCGGCACCACACGCGCCTCGTGGCCGGCGACCACGTGATCTTCGTCGGCGAGGTCGTGACCTGCGAGCGTGCACCGGGACAGGGCCTCGTGTTCCAGCACGGCCGCTTCGGCGTGCAGGCGCCGCTCCCCGAATAGCAGCGCGACCCGAACCACGCACGACCGGTGCGTCAACGCGCCTGCGGCTTGTGGCGCTGGAACGACGCCCAGACCTTGCGGAAGACGGGACCCGGCGTCCCGCCGCCAAAGGCCTTGCCGTCCACACGGGTGATCGCGAGGACCTCCTTCGTCGACGAGGAGAGCCACAGCTCGTCGGCGGAAAGCGCCTCGGCCTGCGGAATCGGCCGCGTCACCACGGGAACGCCGACCGCGCGTGCGAATTCGATGGCGGC
>WBZO01003972.1_pt1 | contig 16474 bp, 17 predicted proteins | sample 5204261 | NCBI WGS metagenome assembly WBZO01 (sample SAMN12412400, study PRJNA552823) | activated sludge metagenome | isolation source: activated sludge from anammox sidestream of wastewater treatment plant... | place: USA: North Carolina | collected 2017-09 | reverse complement strand
GCTTTGGTCTTGCCGCCGTCGTGCACTACCTCCTGCGCACGCGCGCGGTCGAGCCGGACACGCAGTCCGTGAGCCCGTACATGCTCTACGCGATGGCCAGGCGGTACGACGAGTGGGCCGGCGAGAGCTACGAGGGGTCGAGCTGCCGCGGCGCGATGAAGGGCTGGCACAAGCACGGCGTGTGCACGCGCGAGCTGTGGGGTGAGGGTGGCGACGCCACGCTCTCGGAGTCCCGCGTCAACGACGCTGCCCGCCGGCCGCTCGGCGCGTACTTTCGGGTGAATCACCGCGACCTCGTCGCGATGCATGCGGCGCTCGCGGAGGTCGGCACGCTCTTCGCGAGCGCGAGCGTCCACGCGGGTTGGGACGCGGTCGCATCGAACGGCCGCATCGTCCAGCACGACGGCACGACGGGAGGGCATGCCTTCGCGCTCGTGGGCTACGACCGGCGGGGATTTTGGGTGCACAACTCGTGGGGTTCCGCATGGGGTGCCGGTGGCTTCGGTCACCTGTCGTACGAGGACTGGCTCGCCAACGGCACCGACGCGTGGGTGGCGCGCCTCGCGGTCCCGATCGAACTGCCGAATCGGGTCTCGACGTCGTCGCGCGTGTTCGCCGGCACGGTGCAGGCGAAGTCGTACCTCTACAACGAGATCCGTCCGCACGTGATCAGCATCGGCAACGACGGCCGGCTCGATCCGCGCGGCAACGTCGGAACCACCCGTGGGCTCGTGCGCGAGATCATCCATCACGACGTCCCGCGCATCACCGCGGGATGGGCGCGCGCGCGCATCGTGCTCTACGCGCATGGCGGGCTCGTCGACGAGGCCGATGCGCTGGCGCGCGTGGCCGAGTATCGCAAGGCGATGCTCCCCGTGCAGTGCTATCCGCTCGCGTTCGTGTGGCACTCCGACGTGTGGTCGACGCTGACCGACGTCCTGGCGGACGCCGCCGGCCATCGCCGCTCCGAGGGTGCGCTCGACGCCTCCAAGGACTTCATGCTCGATCGGCTCGACGACGCGCTCGAGCCCTTGGCACGGGCGCTGGGCGGCAAGCTCATGTGGGACGAGATGAAGAGCAACGCGCTCGGCGCGACGGCGCATCCCGACGGGGGTGCGCGGCTCGTTCTGCAGGAGCTCGCGCAGGCCGGCTATCCGTTCGAACTGCACGTCGTCGGCCACAGCGCGGGGAGCATCTTCCTCGCTCCGCTCGTGCAGCTTTGGACGAGCGCGGGGAAGATCGCGAGCGGTCCCCTCGCCGGGCAACGAGGTTTCGCCCGTCCGATCGAATCGGCGACGCTGTGGGCGCCGGCCATCACCACGGGAGCCTTCGCGGCGACGTGGCTGCCGGCGCTGTCGGCCATCGCGCGCTTCACGCTCTTCACGCTGGGCGACGACGTCGAGCGCGACGACGATTGCGCCGGCATCTATCACAAGTCGCTGCTCTACCTCGTCGCCAATGCCTTCGAAGCGACGGTTCGCATCCCGCTCATCCACCCCGAGGGCGAGCCGCTCGTCGGCCTGCAAAGATCGGTGGTGGCGGATCCGCGGCTCGCAGCCCTGTTTCGCGCCGGCACGAACGCGCAGTGGATCGTCGCGCCGAATGCGCAACCGATCGGCTCTGCGGATGCCTCGCGCGCCCGCCGCCACGGCGCCTTCGACGACGACGTGGCCACGGTACGCGCCACCCTGGCACGCGTGCTGGGCGCGACGATGTCCGCAGCGGCCGCGCCGGGGTCTGCGACGAGCGCTCTTCCCGGTGCGACTGCGGCGGCCGGCGTGGGGTTCGCACGACCGGCGCCGCAAGAGCGCGCGCTGCGCCAGCGCCTCGACCGTCTGCGCGGGGGGCCGCTTGCGCGCTGATGCCGCTTACGTGATCGATGCGGCGTAGATGCTGCCGATGGCCGCGTCGAGCGTCGCGTTGAATTCGTCGTCGGTCTGCTGGGCCGTGAGGCCCTCGGTGAGCGCGCGCGAGAAGCTTGCGATCACGCCGGGGTTGCGGGCGAGGAGGGCGTTTGCCTGCTCGCGCGAATAGCCGCCGGAGAGTGCGACGACCCGCATCACGTTCGGATGCGCGACGAAGTCCGCGTAGAAGCCGTCCACCGACGGCAGCGTCAGCTTCAGCATGACCTTGCGCCCCGCGGGCAGCGCGTCGAGCTGCTTACGCAGCGCCGGCTTGAGAAGGTCCTCCGCGGCCGCCTTGTCGGGGGCCTTGATGTCGACCTCGGGCTCGACGATCGGCACGAGGTCGGTGGCCAGGATCTCGTGGGCAAGCGCGAACTGCTGGTCGACGACGGCGCCGATCCCCGCCGCGTTGGCACGCTTGATCACCGAGCGCATCTTGGTGCCGAAGATGCCCTTGGTCCGGGCGCGCGCCAGCAGGGCGGCGAGTCCGGGCATCGGCTTCATGAGTTGCACGCCGTCGGCCTCGTCGGCGAGTCCCTTGTCGACCTTGAGGAACGGGACGATCTGTTTGACGTTCCACAGGTAGTCCGCGGTGCCGCGCCCCGCGACCTCGCGGTCCATCGTCTGTTCGAAGAGGATCGCGCCGACGATGCGCTCACCGGTGAAGGCGGGGCTCGTCACGATCCGCGTGCGCATCGCGTGGACGAGGTCGAACATCTGCGCCTCGCCGGAATAGGCTTCCGGCTTGATCCCGTACAACGACAGCGCTTTCGGCGTGCTGCCGCCCGACTGGTCGAGTGCGGCGATGAAGCCCTTGCCGGACGTCATCTTCGTGGCTTGTTGTGCGTTCATGGCCAATCCTCACCAAACTTGGGAAATGAGTAAGGATAGAGCATCCGGCGCCGGGCCTCGCGCGGTGGATGCAGATCGCGCCCTCATTGCGCCGCTTGCGATGCCGTATTGCGGAGACCGACGCGGGGTCCGGGTCCGGTCATGTGCAGGCCGTTCTGGACGATGGCGCGCTTGACCTCCGGCGAGGCGAGGATCGCTTCCTTCGCGGCGACGCGCAGGCGATCGACCGCTTCGTCGCTCAAGACGAACGACGTCGGCAACGTATTGAGGTACGCCCGCTCGGCAGGATCCGGGACCGCCGCGAACGAGACGTCGATCACGTGGATGACGATGTTGGGCGCGCGCATCACGCCTTGCAGCTTGGCCGCGAGATCGGGATACGGCGCGATCGCGGCGCGCACGTCGCGCAGCATCGACCAGCGGGACTGGATGTCCTTGAGCGTCTCCACGGTGTCGTACGAGTACCGGTCGATCGGCGTGCCGGTCGCCTTCAGGAGCACGTCGAGGATGCCGGGTGGGCTCTCCTTCTTGTCCCAATCGTTGGGGGGGGTCGCGAGCGAATTGACGACGAAGACGTACATGTTGCGCACGCTGTCGTACGGCGTCTTCTTGCCGGCGATGTGCAAGGCCTCGAAGGTCGACATGACGTCGAGCACGCCACGCATGCCCACGTTGTCGGAGACGCCGCCGTCGACGAGGTGCAGGTACGGACGGGCGTCACGGTCGGCGAAGGCCTGGAGCTCTTCCAGCCGCTTCACGGTCCGTGCGGCCGGCCGCGGCGGATGGGCCACGTCCAGGAAGAGGCGCGTCCACGCCGGCTCCTCGAAGCCGCAGGTGCCGCCGTAGTTGTCGATGGTGATCGCCGAGAGGACGACGGGGACCGCCGACGACGCCGCCGCCGCGCGCGCGAGCCGCATGCTCGAAAGATCGGCGCACAGGACGTCGAAGTTCGCCTGGCTGAACATCACGCGCGTACCGTCGGCCAGGTCGGTGGCGGAGACCAGGATGCGCGGACCGTCTGTCTTGAGATCGCGGAAGGTCGCGCCCTTGAAGAGGATCTCGTCGTAGAAATCGGCCGCGAGCTCGGAGCGACCCCAGCCTTGCGACGCCAGCGCGCCCCAGTTGAAGGGGTTGAGCGCCCGCGCGATGAGCTCGCCTTGCACGTCACGCTTCAAGAAGGCGTGCTCGTAGACGTCGAAGAGCTTTTCACCGTACAGGCCGAAGGCGAGCGCGGTGAAGCTGCCGCCGGAAATGCCGGTGATGACGTCGACGGCATCGAGGACGCGCACCTGGCGACCGCTGCGGCTCGTCGTCACCATGTCGCGCAGCGTTTCGAGGACCCCGTAGGAGAATGCGGCAGCCCGGGTGCCCCCGCCGGAGAACGCGAGGATCACGAGCGTGTCGTTGTCCTCCGCAATGGGCGACGGACGTCCGATCACCTCGACGTGCGCCGGATCGACGTGCGTGAGCGGGGGATTGATCGGGCGACTCGCACAGGCCGCGAGGACGAGGCTCGCGAAGAGCGCCGCGGCGAAGCGGCCAGGCCCGGAAAACGAACGCGTCCGCGCGGGCGATGGGCAGGGCGGAATCGTCGCGCGTTCCGGTGCCTGCCGGCGCGGCTGTCGGCAGCAGTGCGGGTTCGATGCGGTACTCATCGTGCGATCCTCCGGCGAGCGGCGCGCATTGTAGCGCGCCCCCGCTCGCATGCCGATCGGTGCGCCGCGGCGACGTCGCGACGTGATTGCACGCGCGGGACCCCGCCACGAGGAGGCAAGGGTAAAGTGGCGGGATGACGCTGCGCATTCGGCTCCTGGGTTTGTTCATCGTCGCCTGCGGTGCGGCGCTTTGCTACGGCGCGCTCACGCTGTGGCCCGGCGATCCCGTGGGCGACGCGCCGGTCGAGCACGCGATCGTGCCACTGCTGCGGATCGTCGGTGCCACGGTGGCAGCACTCGTCGGATTCCTCAACATCGTCGCGGGCGTTGCGGTCGCCGCACTCAAGCCGGCACGGGAATGAGCGCCACGGCGGCGCCGCCCGATCGCGGCCGCCAGCGCACCGGCCTGCAGTTGCTGCTGGTGACGTCGGCCGGCTGGGGCCTCAATTGGGCGGCGATGAAGTTCCTGCTGACGCAATGGCCACCGCTCTTCGCGCGCGGCCTGTCTGGGCTCATCGCTGCCGTCGCGATCGCCGCCATCGCGTGGACGCTCGGGGAGACGTTGCGCGTCCCCGGACGCAGCGTGCCTCGGCTCGTCGCGAGCGCGGGTTGCAGCGTCTTTGCCTGGATGGGGTTTTCGACGCTGTCGCTCGTCTGGCTCACCGCGGGCCAGGCGGCGATGCTCGTCTACACGATGCCGGTCTGGGCGATGCTCTTCGCCTGGCCCTTGCGTGGCCACCGCCCCCGCGTCGGTGGCGTGCTCGGGCTCGTACTGTGCATGGCGGGCATCGGCTTTCTCGCCGGCGCGCACGGCGCGCCCTTCGGTATCGCCCAGTGGCCGGGAATCGCGTTCGCCCTCCTTGCTGCTGCGCTCTTTGCGCTGGGCACCGTCGCCCTCCGGCCGCTGCCGCTCGGACCCTTCGCGCAGCTCGCCTGGCAGCTTGCCCTCGGCTGCGCGCCGATGCTCGCCTACGGCATCGTCTTCGAGCGCCCGACCCTCGGCGCGCTGTCGCCGGTCGGTCTTGCTGCATTCGCCTACATGACCGTGGTCGCGATGGGCGTGTGCTATCTCGCCTGGTTCGCGGCGCTGCGTCGCTTGCCGCCGTCGACCGCGTCGCTCGGCACGCTCATCACGCCGGTCGTCGGCGTGGTGGCGGGCTCGCTCTTCCTGGGAGAGGCGCTCGGTCCGACGCAATGGGCGGCGCTCGCGCTGGTGCTGGGCGGCGTCGCGCTGGCGCTCCCGAGTACGGCTACGCAGCGGGCTTAGGCGCTTCCGGCATGGCGTCGATCGCCAGCAGCGAGTGCGCGTACGCACCGCCCGCGCGCATCTCGGCGGCGACCCAGATCGCCTCCATGATTTCCTCGGGCGTTGCCCCCTTCTTGACGGCGAGGTCGGTGTGGCCGCGGATGCAGTACGGACACTGCGTCACGTGCGCGACGGCGACGGCGATCAACTGCTTGGTCTTCCCGGGCAGCGCGCCGTCGGCGAACACGCGCTGGCCGAAGGCGCGAAAGGCGTCGTAGATCTCGGGCGCGAGCTCGCGACGCTTCTGCGCGAGTTCCTTCGATGCGGCAGGATAGATCGAGTGGTCCATGAGCGATGCTCCTCGTGAGGTGGCGGGGATGCCGTGGAACAGGGACGCATGCGCGATGCGTGCAGGACGACGCGACGCGCAGCGTCAGTGCCGCGACGGGTCCGGCAGCAGCGGCGCGCGATCCGAACGCGTGGCGACGGGTAAGAGCAGTTTGGCGAGTTTCGGTCGCGACACCAGGAGGTCGGCGAGCGTGTAGCGGTCGAGCGTCGCAAAGAAGGCGTCGACCGCGCTGGCAAGGACGCCTTTGAGCAGGCACGCCGACTCGATGCGACAGGTCGATGGCGTCGGGTCGAAGCATTCCGCGAGCGCCAGGTTGTCTTCCGTGCTCCGGACGACGTCGCCGACGTTGATCTCCTGCGGCAAGCGCGCGAGACGCATCCCGCCGCCCTTGCCGCGTGTCGTCTCGACGTAACCGCGCTGAGCGAGGTGATGGACGACCTTCACGAGGTGATTCTCCGACACGCCGTACGCCTTGGCGACGGCACCGATGGTGCAAAGCCCCTCGTCGTGGACGCCCAGGTACATGAGCACGCGCAAAGAGTAGTCGGAGAAGGTCGTGAGGCGCATCGCGGGACTCGCCGTGCCGATGTATTATAAGGTGTATAGCATATATTGCTTATCGTGGGAAGCCGTGCTATGGTCGAACGGCGCGTTCGGTACCGGCTCCCGATGCGGGTCACCGGGGCGCCACGCCGCGGTCCGCATCTGCCGCGCAGGGCGCAAGGGCCAGACGACGTCCGCGTGCGCACAGCCATGACCTCCACTTCCCGGAACCGGATCCACCTCGCGATCATCGTCCTGCTCCTCGTGGTGATCGGTGGGCTTGTCTACACGTTCGTCGTCGCCGGCGCGACGCAACCCGCCGCGGATGGACGGGTGGCCATCGTGCTCGACCCCGCGGAGCGCGCGCTCATGCTGCGCGAGATGCGCGAATTCGTCGCTGGCGTCGAACACCTGACGGGCGCCCTCGCGCGCGACGACATGCCGGCCGTCGCTGCTGCGGCCCGCGCCGTGGGCAGCGCCAAGGCGCGCGACGTGCCGGTCGGCATGCTGGGCAAGTTGCCGCTCGAGTTCAAGACGCTCGCCTTCGCGACACACCGCGGCTTCGACGCGATCGCCGCCGCCGTCGAGGCAGGCGCGACGTCACGGCAAACGCTGACCGCGCTCTCCGAGCTCCTGGGCCAGTGCGTGACCTGCCACGCGCGCTACGCGCTCGCGCCACCCAGCGCGAAGGCGGAACGCTAGGGATTTTCCGATGCTGGATCCGGCGACCTCCGACGGATGCGCGGCGCGGTTTCGTACCCGAGCGTCCTGACGTGGGTGCGATCGACGCCTGCTTCGAGGGGTTGCCACCCCCGGCGGAGGCTCGGCCGGGCACCGCACCCGACGCGTCGTCGGCCGTGGCAGGCGCCGACGGGGATCGCGGACGCAGCCTCGAGGCCATGGCAGTGTTCGCCGATGTCGACGCCACGAGTCGCGCCCGGCTTGCGCGCGATGCCACGATTCGGCGGCTCGCGGCGGGCGAGGCGCTGTGGATGGCGGGGCAGCGCGCCGACCATCTCACGCTGGTCGGCCGCGGCATCATCCAGGTCGAGCAGATGACCGTACACGGCGAAGGGTTCGTCGTCGGCCTCTTCGGTGCGGGCGACAGCATCGGGCTGCCGACGGTCCTCGAACGGGGGCGCTATCGCAGCGATGCCGTGGCGCTCACCAACGATAGCGAGGTCGTGCGCATCCGCGCCGAACCCGTACTCGCCGCGCTTGCCGAATCACCCGCTCTCGCGATGGCAGTGAACCGCGCGCTCATCCGGCACAGCGGCGTCCTGCGTGCCAAGATCGAGATCGTCACCGCGGGGTCGGTCCCACGCCGCCTCGCCGCGCTGTTCCTCCATCTCATCGCGCGCTTTGGTGACGACATCGGCGCCGGGGGAGTGCGTCTTGGCATTGGGCTCACGCGCGAGCAGATCGGCCGGTACGTCAGCACGCGGGTGGAAACGGTGAGTCGGATCTTGAGCCGCTGGCAGAAGGCCGGGTGGTTACGCAGCGGTCGCGGCACGATCGACGTGCTGCGGGTGGACATGCTGCAACGCATTCTCGACATCTGAGGGGTTGCCCGACCGGTCGACGCCCCGGCACGCCGTCCGTCGTCCTCGTGCGAAGCGGAACGCACGCCATCGCGCTTTCAACGCTCGAGGAGCGCCCGCTTGTCCTTCACCTTGCCCCACGCGTCCGCATCCTCGGGCGGCGCCTTCTTGTCGACGATGATGGGCCACACTTTGGCGAGTTCCTCGTTCAGGGGAATGAAGTCCTGCTGGTCGGGCGGCACGTCGCTGTCCGCGAAGATCGCCTCGACCGGGCATTCGGCGACGCACAGCGTGCAGTCGATGCAATCGTCGGGATCGATCACGAGACAGTTGGGGCCTTCGCGAAAAGCGTCGGTCGGGCAGACATCGACGCAATCGGTGTACTTGCACTTGATGCAGGCTTCGGTGACGACGAAAGTCATGGACGCTCCGTTGGCTTCGAATCCGCTGCCGACGAAGTTGCGTCGCAAACCACGGCACGACGGCAGCGCGAATGCGTGCACGATAGGCGAAGCTGCCGTTTCCGGGAATGACAAATATCACGCGCCGGGAGCGGCGCGATGCGCGAGGTGGAAGCGCTTGAAGTCGCAGTAGCTGCCGATGAACTTCGCCCGGTAGTCGGGCAATGATGCAAAGTGCGCGTGACGATGCCCGCGCTTGCCGTTCGCGAGAACCGCCGCGCGGTAGATCCGGCGGGTGCGATCGCAATAGTCGGCCGCCGCAGCGACCCCATCGCGGGCGCAGAGGAACGCGATGCGCGCGGCTTCGTACGGATAACGCTGTGGCGTCACCGACGCGATGTCGGACGTGTCATGGGGTCGCTTCGTGTCGGCAGGCGTCATGGCGTTCGTAGCGGGTCGTGCACCATCCGCGCGTCGTGGCTCATGCAGCGCGACGATACCAGCATTGCCGCCCGGCATTGCCGATGACAATCGTCATTCCGTGGTCGGCGATGCCGCGCTATGGTTTCACTTTTGTCCTGACGCAGTCACCCGCGATCCTCTCCCATGGTCTCGCTGCCTGAGCGACAGGTTGCCGATGCGGCGCCACGTGCGCATTCGGTCGCGCCCGCGCCCGCACCCCGGGCGTCACTCTCCGGCGAAGATCCGGCACCCGCGTCCGTCGCTGTGCCACGCGTGCGCTTTGCGCCGCACGTCTTCTTCTTCCCGGCAGCGACGCTCTTCGGCGCCTTGCTCCTGCCGTGGTCGGTGGCCGCGATGCTTCGCGTCTTCCCGGCGCCCGGGTCGCTCGCGACCCCGTTCGGACACGCGCACGAGATGCTGCTCGGGTACGCGCTCGCGGTCGTGGCCGGCTATCAACTCCCGCCCATGGCGCGCGCGCGCGCGCTCGGGCTGTTCGCGTTGTGGGTCGCGGCCCGGGTCGCGTTCCTGGCGCTCGAGGGCGTCCTCGCGGTCGTCTTCGACATCGCGTTTGCCGTGGTGCTGGCATTGCATGTCGCGCCGCGCCTCTTCCGGTCGGCAAAGAAGTTGCGCAACCAGGGTCTGCCGCTCGTCCTGACCGCGCTGTGCCTTGGCGCGGTGGGCTTCGACGCGGCATTGCTCGTCGCCGGCGTCACGACGCTGCAGGCGCTTGCGACGGCGGTCGTGCTCGTGCTCACGACGCTCATGCTCTTCATGGGTGGCCGCATCATCGCCCCCGCCGCGGCCGGCCAGCGCTACCGCCAGGGCGAAACGCTCGCGGCACGGGTGCAACCACGCCTGGAAGGCGCGCTTCTCGTCGTCATGGCCATCGCGGTGGCTCTCGTCGCGCTGCCCTCGTGGGACGCGGGGCTTCGCGTGGCGTGCGCCGCTGCGGGCGTGCTTGCGCTCGTGCGTCTCGTGCGCTGGCGCCTGCCTGCGTGCCGCGGCCGCCCCGACCTCCTGTGTCTCGGCGCGGGGTATGCCTGGCTTGGCGTGGGGTTGCTCGCGATTGCGAGCACCGAACCCGGCGCTGCGCGAACCGCCGCCTTGCACCTCATCACCATCGGCGCGCTCGGCACGCTCACCTTGAACGTCATGGCGAGCACCTTGCTCCTGCGCCTGAGGCGCCCGGCGGCAGCCGAGCGCATCCCGATCGCGGCCACGGTACTCATCGGTGCTGCCGCCCTGCTGCGCGTGGCCGCCGCCGCCGATCCATCGCAAGCAACACGCCTTCTCATCGCTGCGGCCACGTGCTGGGCGGCGGGCTGTCTCGCCGCGCTGTGGCTCATCGCCCCTTGCGCACGCGCGGTCGCGAGCCGCGTCCCGAGGCCGCACGACGCGGAGTGACGTTTGCATGCGGAACACGCTGCGCTGTGCAGCCGCGCCAAGATGAGACAATCGCCCCATCACGTCCAGGTTGCAGCGAAGCCATCGAACCTGGATCGGCATGTGGCGTGAAGGGACCGCGGTCCCTCGACGAATGGATTGGCTTCGACGGGAGGTATCGTGAAATCGAGACTGGCTAACCCGGCACTGCTGCGTGAGGCGTGCTACGTCAATGGCTGCTGGATCGGCGAGCCCGCGATCCCGGTCACGAATCCGGCGACCGGGGCGACACTGGCCAAGGTTCCCAAGTTCGGCAAGACCGAGGCAAGAGAAGCCGTGGCGGCGGCCAAGGCGGCGCTTCCCGCGTGGTCCGCGCGGACGGCGCTGGAGCGCTCGTCGGCGCTGCGCCGCTGGTTCGACCTCATTGTCGCAAACCGCGAGGACGTGGCGCTCATCCTGACCTCGGAACAGGGGAAGCCGCTGGCCGAAGCGCTGGGTGAGGTCGACTACGCGGCTTCATACATCGAGTACTACGCCGAGGAAGCGAAGCGGATCTACGGCGAGACGATGCCGAGCCATCGCAAGGACGCCCGCATCGTCACGATCCGGCAACCCTTGGGTGTTATTGCAGCGATCACCCCGTGGAACTTCCCGGCGGCGATGATCACCCGGAAGGTGGGGCCCGCGCTTGCCGCCGGCTGCACCGTCGTGTCCAAGCCGGCGACCGAGACGCCGCTCACCGCGCTGGCGCTGGCCGAATTGGCGCACCAGGCCGGAATTCCGCCCGGTGTCTTAAATGTGATCACCGGCAAGTCGGCGGAGATCGGCGAGGAGTGGACCACGGATCCGGATGTCCGCGGAGTCACGTTCACGGGATCGACCGAGATCGGCAAGATCCTGATGCGGCAGTGTGCCTCGACGGTCAAGAAGGTGGCGCTGGAGCTTGGAGGTAACGCGCCGCTCATCGTTTTCGACGACGCGGATCTGGACGCGGCAGTGGAAGGCACGATCGCCTCGAAGTACCGCAACATGGGGCAGACCTGCGTCTGCTCGAATCGGATCTACGTGCACGACTCGGTCTACGATGACTATTGCCGGCGCCTGATCGCGGCGGTGAAGAAGCTCAAGCTCGGCGACGGTGTGGAGCGCGATGTCACGCAGGGTCCGCTCATCAACATGGCGGCTGTGGAAAAGGTCGAGGAGCATATCGCCGACGCCGTGAGCAAAGGGGCCGAAATCGTGCTTGGCGGGCGCCGGTCGCCGCTGGGCGGCACGTTCTTCGAGCCAACCGTGCTCAAGAACGTGACGCCGGCCATGCTCATCACCGAGGAGGAGACCTTCGGGCCGGTGGCGCCGATCTATCGCTTTCGCGACGACAACGAGGTCGTCGAGCTCGCCAATGCAACGCAGTTTGGCCTTGCCGCGTACTTCTACAGCCGCGATATCGGCCGGGTGTGGCGTGTTGCCGAGGCGCTGGAGTATGGCATCGTCGGGGTGAATACCGGCCTCATTTCCACCGCGCTCGCACCGTTCGGCGGGATCAAGGAGTCGGGGATCGGTCGTGAAGGGTCGATGCACGGCATCGACGAGTACGTCGAGATCAAGTACATCCTGATGGGTGGGATTTAGGGCGCCGGGCTGCGGCGAGTTCCATCACGTGCGCACGTTCAAGGCTTCCATGACGCTCTCATCGATCGTTGCCTCCACCCGGTTCGATCCGGTGAGGCTGAAGACGTGGGTCGACGGCGCGAGGTGGCCGCTGTGACGGCGCGCTCGGATGACGCGGTGCGTGCTTCGGTCTTCGTCGTGATGACGCCCAAGGCCGTCGACCGGGAAGAACTCGACGCGTGGCACGCTGCCGAGGGCGCCCCGAGACCCCTCACCGTCCCGGGCTTCGTGGGGGCGGAGCGGTGGATCGTCGCCGACGGTGAGCCGCGCACGCTGACGATCTTCGACGCTTCGACCGAGGACGCCATCGCGAGACCGGCCTGGCATGCACCCGAGGGCGACGGAATGCCGCTGCGGACGCGGCGCATCTCCGACGCCGCCGCGCAGGATGTCTACGAGGCCGTCATCACCGGCCAGTGGCGCAAGCCAGGACGGCAGGCGGCGCAAGGTTTTCTCTTCATCGCCGTGAACGTGAGTCCGGTGCTCGAGGACGAGTTCAACCGCTGGTACGTGGAGGAGCATGTGCCTCTCCTCTTTGCGCTTCCGGACGTGCTCGAGGCACGGCGCTACCGGTCGGTGCGGGGCAATCGCAAGTACATCGCGACGTATCGCCTCACCACACCCGAGGTGCAACTCTCGGCCGAGTGGAAGCAGGCGGTCGACACGCCGTGGGCCAGGACGATTCGGCCGCAGATTCGCGATCGGTTGCGCCTCGTGTGTCGCTCCCCTCGGCCCGAGGACGCATGAGCACCACCGACGCGGCGGCCATCGCGATCGCAGCCACGCGATGCGCGCTGGTTCTCGTCGACTACCAGGCGCGGCTGCTGCCGGCCATCCACGATGGCGCTGCGGCGGTGCGGGTCGCCTGCGTGCTTGCGGACGTCGCGCATCTCGTCGGCGTGCCGGTCATCGGAACGGTCCAGAATCCGGCGGGGCTCGGGCCCAACGTCGATGCGGTGGCGCAGCGTTGCGACACGATGCTCACGAAGCGGCACTTCGACGCCTGCACCGACGGGCTCGGCGACCTCCTCGACGCTTCGGGCGTGTGCGAGCAGGTGGTGATCGCCGGGTGCGAGGCGCACGTGTGTCTGCTGCAGACGGTGCTGGGCCTCGTGCGTCAGGGCCGGCGCGTGTTCGTGGTGGAGGCAGGCTGCGGCTCGCGGCGACCGGCCGATCGTTCCCTCGCCTTGGCGCGCATGGCCGCGGCCGGGGCGACGCGGGTCGCTCCGGAAATGGTGTTCTTCGAGTGGCTGCGCTCGAACGATCACCCGCGCTTTCGCGACGTCCTCGCCAAGGTCAAGGCACTCGATCCGTGACGCCGCTTCGCGCGCGGTGATCGCGCGTCGCTTCACTCGCGGGTGGCGCCGATCGCCGGGTGCCCTTCCGCGCACCAGCGCAGCATGCCTCCGGCGAGGTTGGCGACATTGGTGAAGCCGGCCTTGCCGAGCAACACCGCCGCCTGCGCCGAGCGCGCGCCGGATCGACACACGGTGACGATCGGCCGGTCGTGCGCGAACTCGCTCACGCGCGCTGCGAGCTCGCCGAGCGGCACGGGCGTGGCCGTGGCGATCCGCCCCAAGGGGCCGGCGAGCTCTGCCGGTTCGCGCACGTCGACGATCTGCGCGGCGTCGAGGTGCTCCTCGAGGGCGGTGGGCGCGATCTCCCAGAGGCCGGCAAAGGTCAAGGTGAGCGGCGCCCAGGTCGGGGCCTGCGGCGGCACGGCGCCGGCGGCCGGTCGCCCGCAGGCGAGATTGGCAGGCACGGCGACGTCGATGAGCCGCGGATGCGGCAGCCCGAGGTGGCGCATGTAGCCGACGAAATCGTCCTCGGTGACGCCAGCGCCGAGTCGGGGATTGAACCGGCGCTCCTCGGCCACACTCGTCACGGTGAGGCCGCGGTAGTCGTGCGCCGGATAGAGGAGGCACGTATCCGGCAGCGAGAAGATCGCGTCGCGCACCGAACGAAACATCGTCCGGGCGTCGCCTTGCTGGAAGTCGGTGCGTCCGGTGCCACGAACGAGGAGGCAATCGCCGGTGAAGGCAAGGCTCGCGTCGTCGAGGACGTACGTCACACAACCATGCGTGTGCCCCGGCGTGGCGCGCACCTCGAGCCAGCGGCGCCCGAAGGTCACGCGCTCGCCGGGAGCAAGGTAGCGGTCCGCTCCCGTCGCGCCGCTGGCGGCCGCGAGCATGATCGCGCTGCCGTGGCGTGCCCGGTGCAGCCACGCCGCGGTGACGTGATCGGCGTGCACGTGCGTTTCGAGCGTGGCGACGAGCTTGAGTCCCAACTCGCGCACGAGCGCGTGATCGCGGCCCGCTTGCTCGAACACCGTATCGATCAGCAGCGCCTCACCCGTTCCGGCGTCGGCGACGAGGTAGGTGTACGTCGAGGAAACGGGGTCGAAGAGCTGACGGAAGACCATGGCGCGCTCGCGAGGCGTCCCATGGTACCCGAGGCGGCGAGCCCCGCCGCGTTGCGAAGCGGACGCGCCGGCGTCCGCTATTGCGGGGCCGACTGGACGAGTTGCTGCAGCGCGCGACGATCGACGAGCTTCACCTCACGACCGCGCACCTGGATGAGGCCCTCCTGGTGGAAGCGCGAGAAGAGCCGGCTCACCGTTTCGAGCTTCATGCCGAGATGACGGCCGATGTCCTCGCGCGTCATGCGCAGCACGACCTCGCTCGCCGAGTATCCGCGCGCCGAGTATCGATCGGCAAGGTCGAGGAGGAATGCAGCGAGACGCTGCTCGGCGCGCATCGTGCCCAGGATCAGCATCGTCTTGCGCTCGCGACAGATCTCGCGCGAGAGCAGCGCGTGCAGGTTGCGCTGGAAGTCCTTGCTGGTGCGGGCGAGCGCTTCGAGGTGCTCGAAGGGCAGCACGCACAGCTCGCTGTCTTCGAGCGCGGAGACGCCGCAGTCGTGGACGCCGTCGGCGATCCCGTCGGTGCCGACGATGTCGCCTGCGATGTGGCAATCGACGATCTGTTCCTGACCGTCGGGAGTGACGAGCACCGACTTGCACGTGCCGCTGCGCACCGCGTAGAGCGCCGTGAACGCTTCACCGGCACGGATCAGCGTGTCGCCCTTGCGCAGCCGCACGCGCGACACCGCGAGCATCCCGTCGCCGGGCAGTCCGGTCGTATGCGTGACGCAAAAGGCGTGCATCGCGCATTGCGTGCAGCGCGCGACCCGGTCGGATTCCCGGGTCGGCGTCGCGACGACACGAAGCACGGGGGCGGCGGATTGGCGAAGCGCGCTGGGCATGGGGAGGTCTCGGGTCGGTGGGCGGTCGTTGCAGGGGATCAGTGCGCGGTGACCTGCAAGCCGCGGATCAACTCGCCGATGCAATGGAATTCGCAGGTCTTGTCGAGGAAGTGATGCGCCCCCGCGGCGAGGCAGGCACGACGGTACTGCGGGTCGGGGTGATTGGTGAGCACGACGAACGTCGTCTCCGGTGTGCGCGCGGCAACGGCACGGAGCACATCGAGTCCGGTGCCATCCTCGAGACGGTAGTCGAGCAACACGCACGTCGGACGCAAGCTCAGGATGTCTTCGATGGCCGTGGCCGGCGTGCCGGCGTCACCGACGACGTGGGCACCGGCGACGCCGGTGACGATCTCGCGCAGGCGATCGCGCATGCTCGGCAGGTCGTCGACGATGTACACGGCGGTGGAGGCCATGACGGCATTGTGGGCGGTGCGGCGTGCCGCCGCCATCGGGCGAGCCCGAGGCCGACCGTCGGGGTTGCCTGATTGTGGGGTAGGGATCGCCTGACCCCTCGGGTTCGGCGCGTGGGTCGTCCGAGCCCCGGCACCGCGCGGGATCTACCCCGACGCCTCGCCCAGGCCGTGGCGCAGCGCGTAGCGCACGAGCTCGGCAGGATTGTCGACGTCGAGCTTCTCCATGAGCCTCGCCTTGTGTGTGCTCACGGTCTTGCTCGAGAGGTTGAGCCGCAGCGCGATGTCGGTCACGCTGACCCCCCGCACGAGGAGGTCGAAGACCTGGAACTCGCGGTCGGACAGACGTTCGTGTGCGGGGCGATGCGCCCCTGGCATCGCTGCGAGGGCGAGCGCCTGCGCGACGTTGGCGCTCACGTGCGCGCCGCCGCCGGCGACCGCGTGCAGCGCATCGACCAGTTCGGTGGCGGCGCGGTCCTTGGTCACGTAGCCCGCGGCGCCGGCCTTGATCGCGCGCACCGCATACTGCGACTCCTCGTGCATGGTCAAGACGAGAATGTGCAGACGCGGGCATTCCGCCTTGATCTGCCGGATGAGTTCGATCCCGCTCCGGCCCGGCATGGACAGGTCGAGCACGAGCACGTCGAAGCCGCCGGCGCGGGCCAGCGCCAGCGCCGCGTCGCCGTCGGCAGCTTCGGCCACCACGGCGACGTCGGCGGCACCGGCGAGCAACTGCCGCAGTCCCTCGCGCAGGATCGTGTGGTCGTCGGCGATCGCGACGCGAATCACGGCG
>WBZO01003971.1_pt1 | contig 16475 bp, 12 predicted proteins | sample 5204261 | NCBI WGS metagenome assembly WBZO01 (sample SAMN12412400, study PRJNA552823) | activated sludge metagenome | isolation source: activated sludge from anammox sidestream of wastewater treatment plant... | place: USA: North Carolina | collected 2017-09 | reverse complement strand
ACGTCCCACCGGGGACGCGTGAGCCCGGCCATCTTGCATGCGAACGAGACCCATGCGTGCGAGATCGGGATGGGCAGCACCACCTCGATCACCGCGGACGGAAGGTTGAGGTCGTCGCGGCTCATGGGGTGCTGCCAATCGACTGCGGGTGATTCATGCGGATCCTCGTGTTCGAGGCGTCCGCGAGCGAGGACGACGACGACGCGTGCACCGCTCGTGCCGCGTGCGGTTGTTACAATCCGACGTGTCACGAAATTGTGAGCAGCAGCCGGGCGCTCGCATGACACCCTCGTCCCATGCGAACGATCGTCCGGAGCGCCATGCTCGGCCTCGCGATCGCCGTGTGGGCCGGTGAGACCAGCGCCGCGCCTTGCGACGATCTCACTGCCGACGGACAGAACAACGGCATCCCCGTCGTGTGGATCGAGAACGGCGACACGCAGGAGCCGCTCCTCAAGCGGCTCGGCAAGCAGCTGATCCAGTCGCAGCAGAAGATTCGGATCGTCTACCGCAACCGGCCGACCTGCGAGCTCGCCGACAACTTCTACGGCGCACGCAACCTCGCGACGGTCGCCAACCGCCCCATCCGGTACATCCCCGAGGACCCGACCTTCGACCCGGCCACCGGGACCACCCCCACCTGCGAGGCGCCGGCGGCCCCGCCCGCGGTGATGCTCGCGATCGGCGCGACGTTCCTCTCGAGCTGTCCGACGCTGCCGGCGAAGCCCGCGGGGGTCACCGTCGTGAACGGACCGAACCAGGCGTACGGCTTCATCGTCAACAAGGCGAGCAGCCAGGTCGCGATCACCGCGGAGGAGGGCTACCTCGCGTTCGGCTTCACCGGCGGAACCGGAGAGGCGGCGCCGTGGCTCGATCAGAACCTCCGCTTCATCCGCGGCACGACCGCGAGCACGACGCTCACGATGTCCGCGGCCATGGGGCTCAAGGCCGGGCAGCTCAAGGCGGCGACGCCGTCGCAGACCTCGCTCATCCTCCTCAACTCGGTCGCGCAGGCCGCGGACGCGCAGGCCGCGATCGGCATCCTCGGCACCGAGCTCTTCGATCAGCACCGAGGCGACGTGAAGCTCCTCGCCTTCAAGGCGTTCGGCCAGCGCTACGCCTACTTCGCGGATTCGACGAGCACCTCCTTCGACAAGCAGAACGTCCGCGACGGCCACTATCTCCCGTGGGCGCCGACGCCGTACATCTTCGAGGACGACGGCACCGGCTCACCGGTCGACGCGAACGCACGGCGCGTCTTCGAGCTCCTGCTCGAGAAGCGGGTGGACGCCGACGTCAACGGCCTGAAGCAGGTCATCGACAGCGGTCTCGTCCCGCAGTGCGCGATGAAGGTGAAGCGCGACTTCGACGGCGGCGACCTCTCGCTGTTCGACCCCCCGGATCCCTGCGGGTGCTTCTTCGAGGCGAACGTGCCGCAAGGCTCGACGAAGTGCACCGCGTGCACCGACGACGGCCCGTGCGGCACCGGCAAGTGCCGCTTCGGCTACTGCGAGGCGCGATGAGAGCCGCGGCGTCGTTCCTGTTCGTCGCCCTCCTCGCGGCGTGTGACGAGGGGTCCGCGGTGAAGGAGCAAGCCCCCTCGCCGACGCCGACCTCGACCGCCGATGGCGGCCCCGGCCCGGGCGCCGACGGCGGAGCAGACGGCGGCCCCAAGGACTGCTTCGACGACCCGAAGACCCACTTCGAGATCATCAACGCGTGCACGAGCGCGACGAAGATCACGAAGAATCCGGTCTTGCCGAAGCTACTGCCGGATGGTGGTCTTCCTCCGCTGAATTGATGCGGACCGCCCTCGTCGTCGCCACGCTCGCGCTCTCCCTCTCCCTGACGGGGCGAGCGCGCGCGGACGAGCCGCCGAAGGCCGCGCCGCCGCCGTCGCCGGTCGTCGTCGGCGGGTTCGTGCACGCCGACTGGACGGTCTTCCGCCAGTCGTCGCAGGACGAGGTGAACGCCGACGGCGAGCCGCTCAACGAGGACCGCTTCGTCCTCCGGCGAGGTCGCATTCGCGTGAGCTCCGATCGGGGTCTCACGTACGCCGCGGCCGAGATCGAGGCGAACACCGTCAACGGGCCGCAGGTCCGTCCGATCAACGTCGAGGCGACGCTGAAGTGGCCCGAGTCGCGGCCTGCGTTCGGTCCCACGGTCGACGTGCGCAAGCTCCCGCAGGAGGCCTGGTTCCAGCTCTCGGCCGGCCTCATCCAGAACGCGTTCGGCTTCGAGCCCATGGAGTTCGCGATCCGGCGGCCGTTCCTCGAGCAGACGACGATGACGACCGCGTTCTTCCCGGGACAGTTCGATCTCGGGGCGCGCCTGCTCGGCGGCTACAAGATCGTCAACTGGGGCCTCGGGATCATGAACGGCAGCCCCATCGGCGACCGCACCTTCCCGGGCCGCGATCCGAACGAGAGCAAGGACCTCGTCTTCCGCGTCGGCGCCGCCGTCGACGTCACGCCCGAGGTGCGGATCGAAGGCGGTCTCTCCGGCCTCACGGGCCGCGGCTTCCACCGCGGACGTCCGGCGACGACCGATCGGCTCGTCTGGCGCGACCTCAACGAGGACACGGTCGTCGATCCGATCGAGCTCCAATCGATCAGCGGCTCGCCCGCCGAGCCGTCCGAGACCTTCCGTCGCTTCGCGATGGGCGCCGATCTCCGGGTCTTCGTCGCGCTGCCGGTGATCGGCGAGCTCGCCCTCCGCGCCGAGATCATCCGCGCGTCGAACCTCGATCGCGGGCTCTACGTCGCCGACCCCGTCGCCTCGACCTACGATCTCCGCGAGCTCGGCTGGTACGTCGGAGCGGTCCAGGAGATCACGCGCTGGGCGCACGTCGGCGTGCGCTACGACCGCTACGACCCCGACGCCGACGCCCGTGAGCGCGAGCCGTTCGCCCTCGTGCCGCGCGATCTCTCCCTCTCCACGTGGTCGTTCATGGCCGCCGCGCGGCTCCCGTTCGGGCGCCTCGTCGCGCAGTACGATCTCCGCAAGAACGCGTTCGGACGCGACGCGAGCGGCGCCCCGACGACCCTCGCGGACGACTCGTTCACCCTCCGCGCGGAGGCGAGGTTCTGATGGGCCGCGCGCTCGTCGTCCTCCTCTGCGTGCTCGTCGCCGTCGTCGCGTGCAACGGCGTGCGTGCGGACGAGGGCCTCGACGCGTCGCTCCACGTCGCCGGCGCGCGCTTCGTCCGCGGCGACATGCCCGCGGAGAGCGGCGGGCCGAAGGTGCGCACCGTCACCGTCGGCGCGACCTTCGCCGCAGGCGCGACGGGGCGCAGCTGCGCCGGTGAGATCGACCGCGAGGGCACTGCGGTGGCGATCGGCATCGCGGGAGACCTCGGCTACTGGATCGTCCGGGCGGACGTCCCGAGCGCGTCGGCGCTCGACGCCCCGACGTTCACCGCCGAGCTGTCCTTCTCCGAGACGATGCGCGCCGGGCCGCGCGATCTCGTCGTGCGCGCGGTCGATCGCGACGGACGCTTCGGTCCGGCGGCCGTGAAGGCGATCACCATCAAGGAGCGCGCGGTGCCCGACGGCGTGCTCGTCGTGTCGCTCGCGTGGGACAACGGCGCGGACCTCGACCTGCATGTCGTCGATCCGCGCGGCGTGGAGATCTTCAAGCGCAACCCGAGCTCGTACGAGCCTCCGCCCGCGGGGAGCCCGGCCGAGCCCCCCGGCACCCCGCACGACGGCGGCGTCCTCGACTTCGACTCGAACGAGGGCTGCGTGCTCGACGGACGTCGCGCGGAGAACGTCGTCTGGAACGATCCGCCGCCGCCCGGACACTACGTCGTGCGCGTCGACACCTTCTCTCTCTGCGGCGAGCCCGCCGCGCGCTGGAAGCTGCAAGCGTTCCTCCGCGGCACGCGCATCGGCGCGGCCGAGGGGATCAGCACCGACGCCGAGACGCGGTGGGCTCACGACCGCGGCGCCGGCATCCTCGCGCTCGAATTCGACGTGCCGTAGATGCGGGCGCTCGTCTCCGTGCTGCTGTCGCTCTCGCTCGTCGCGCTCGCGGCGGACGCGGGCGCGCAGCAGCGCGGGAGCGACGTCGGAGGCCAGCCCGCACGGCGCAAGATCACGAAGATGCCGAAGCTCGTGACGTTCGTCGCGGCGGAGTACCCGGCCCAGAAGAAGGCGGCTGGGGTCCAGGCCTCCGTCTTCCTCACGCTCGACATCTCCTCCACCGGGCAGGTCACCAGTGTCGTCGTCGCCCAGGGCGCGGGCGACGACTTCGATGCGGCCGCCGCCCTTGCCGCGAAGCAGTTCGTCTTCGAGCCCGCGGAGGTCGACGATCGTCCCGCACCCGCGCGCATCACGTATCGCTACGACTTCGTCATCGTCGAGGAGCCGCCGGCCCCTCCGCCGCCGGTCGCGCCGTCTCCCGCGCCCTCCCCTCCGCCGGAGCCGGAGCCGCCGCCGCCTCCGAGGCCCGCGACCCCCGTCGAAGAGGTCGAGGTCCGAGGGAGGCCGCGCGATCGGCGCGAGACCGTCGACTACTCCGTGCGGGCGGAGCGCGCGCGCAAGGTCGCCGGCACGCAGGGCGACGTGCTCAAGGTGGTGCAGAACCTCCCCGGCGTCTCGCGTCCGCCGGTCGCGTCGGGCCAGATCGTGGTGTGGGGATCGGCCCCGCGCGACACGCGCGTCTACGTCGACGGCGTCGACGTCCCGGCGCTCTATCACGGCAGCGGTCTCCGCGGCACGATCAACTCCGATCTCGTCGCGAGCATCGATCTCGTGCCGGGCGCCTTCGGCGCGGAGTACGGTCGAGGGCTCGGCGGCCTCGTGCGCGTCGAGACGCGCGCGCTCCCGCGAGGGACGCACGGCTACGTCGGCATCGACACGCTCGACGGCTCGGCGCTCGCCTCCACCGAGCTGTCCAATCGCGTGCGCGTCGCCACCGCGTTCCGCTACGGCTGGCTCGATCGCGTCCTGCCTGCGGTGGACAAGACCGACGTCGGCGACGTCTTCCCCATCCCGCGCTACCGCGACGCGCAGATCAAGGCCACGATCGACCTCCGGCGGCGCGAGGCGGTCGACGCCGTCCTCCTCGCCTCGAGCGACGAGCTCGATCGCACCGTGCCCTCGGCCGATCCCGCGCGGACGCGCGTCGAGAGCACGTCGTCCGGCTTCTGGCGCGCGTACGCCCGCTACACGAACGTCTCCGAGGACGGAGACACGACGATCGTGACGCCGTTCGTCGGCCAGGATCGGAGCCGGCTCGAGCAGCGCTTCGGAGCGACGCCGGCGACGCTCGACGTCTCGTCCGACCGCTACGGCCTGCGCGCATCCCAGCGATCGCGGCTCGGCAGGAACGTCGCGCTGGTCACGGGCATGGATGCGCTCGGGACGGCATCGGACATCACCCGGCTCGGCTCGCTCACGCTCCCGCCGCGCGAGGGTGACGTCGCGGTGTTCGGGCAGCCGCCGGGCGACGAGATAGCCGCGGACACGTGGTCGACGCACGTCCTCGACGTCGGACCGCACGTCTACGCCGACGTCCGCGCAGGCCCGGTCACGATCACGCCGGGGGCGCGCTTCGACGCGTATCTCATCGAGGGGAGCCGGCGCACGCCTCGCGTCGGCGCCACGCCGTCGATCGGCTTCTCGCGGCTCGAGACCGCGATCGCCCCGCGCCTCTCCGGCCGCTGGGAGGTCGCGCCCCGCTTCGCCCTCACGGCCGCGTACGGCACCTACGCCCAGCCGCCCGAGCCGGAGGACCTGTCGGCCGTGTTCGGCACGCCCGATCTCGCGCTCTCCCGCGCCACGCACGTGACCGTGGGCGAGTCGCTCCGGATCACGAAGACGCTCACCGCCGACGTCGTCGCCTTCCGAAAGACGATGAGCGATCTCGTCGTGCGCAGCCGGCTGCCCAATCCGATCCTCGCGCGCGCGCTCACCCAGAACGGCGAGGGGCGCAGCTACGGCGTCCAGTTCCTCGTCCGCCAGGAGATGTGGAGCGGCTTCTTCGGCTGGGTCTCGTACGCGATCAGCAAGAGCGAGCGCCGCTACGAGGGCGACGAGACGTGGCGCGCGTTCGACTTCGATCAGCCGCACGTGCTCTCGGTCGTCGCCAGCCAGGAGATCGGCCGCTGGACGTTCGGTGCGCGCTTCCGCTACGCGAGCGGCAACCCACGGACCCCGGTGATCGGGAGCGTGGTTGATGCACGTTCCGACCGCTACGACCCGGTCTTCGGCCCGCAGAACAGCATCCGCATCCCGGCGTTCTGGCAGCTCGATGCGCGCATCGAGCGAGTCTTCCCGCTGGGCAAGGACGTCCGCGCCTCTTTCTACGCCGACGTCCAGAACGTCACCAACCACCAGAACGCCGAGGAGATCGTCTACTCCGGCAGCTTCCGCGAGCGCGGGACGATCCGCGGCCTGCCGATCCTCGCGGTGATCGGCGCGAGGGTGGAGCTGTGATGCGGCGCACCTTCGCCTTCCCCGTCCTCGTCGCGGCGCTCGTCTTCGCGTGCCGCCCGGACTTCACGGAGCGCGAGTCGATCGTCACCCGGACGCAGGTCCTGGCCGTCCGCGCCGAGCCGCCGGACGCCAAGCCGGGCGAGGCGATCACCTGGCGCGCGCTCGTCGTGACGCCCGAGGGTGAGCTCGCCGAGCCTCAGGCGAGCTGGGCGTTCTGCGCGACGCCCAAGCGCCTCACCGAGAACGGCGCGGTGAGCGCGCAGTGCCTCGGCGGCGGCGTGCGTCCGATCGGCGACGGAGCGACGGTGAGCGCCGCGCTGCCCCAGGACGCGTGCTCCCTCTTCGGCCCCGAGGTCACCTCGGCCGATCTCCGTCCGCGCGATCCCGACGTCACCGGCGGCTTCTACCAGCCGGTCCGTCTCACCGTGCAGGATGGAGCCGGGCCGACGGTCGCCTTCGGCATGACGCGCATCCGCTGCAACGTCGGCAGCGCCGGCGCGGAGGTCGCGGCGGAGTACCAGCGGCGGTACGTGCCGAACCAGAACCCGGTGCTCCTGCCGCTCGAGGCGAGCGCGCCGCTCGATGCCGTGCCCGCCGGCGCGCGCCTCGAGCTCCGCGCGCCGTGGCCGGAGTCGTCCGTCGAGAGCTACGTCACCATCGACGTCGCGGAGCAGCGCGTGGTCGATCGACGCGAGACGATGCGCGTGTCCTGGTTCGCGACCGCCGGATCGTTCGAGCACGACCGCACCGGCACGCCCGAGAACGCGTGGACCGCGCCCGCCGGCGCCGGCACGGTCCAGCTGTTCGTCGTCCTCCGCGACGATCGCGGCGGCGTCGCGAACGCGAGCTACCGCGTCGTCGTCCGCTGAGCCCGATCAGGACTTCTGGTTGTAGTTCGTGTTCTCGAGGAGGATCACGTTCGACTTCGAGCGCGACTCGCCGACGCTCGTGACGTAGACCGCGGGCTGGTCCTGCACCGGGCAGACCTTCTCGCACGCGCCGCAGCCGATGCAGAGCGCCGGGTCGACGTGAGGCCGCTGGAGCTTGACCGTCTTCATCGCCGGCTGCTCGCCGTTCGGGCCGGGGGTCTTCTCGCGCATGGGCGCCTCGACCTCCTCGACCCAGATCGCCTTCGGCGACGTCGGGCAGAACTCCTCGCAGACGATGCACGGCGTCTGCATGCTCCAGGGCAGGCAGCGGCCGTGGTCGTAGAACGCGGTGCCGATCTTCACCGGCGCGGTGTCGATCCCGAGCTTCTCCTTCTCGGTGATCTTCTGGATGGCGCCGGTCGGGCACACCTGGCCGCAGAGCACGCACGAGTGCTCGCAGTAGCCGATGCGCATGATCATGATCGGCGTCCAGAGGCCCTCGATGCCCGCCTCGAACAGCGCCGGGTGCAGCGCGTTGTTCGGGCACACCTTCATGCACTCGGCGCAGCGGATGCAGCGCTCGAGGAACGCGCGCTCCTCGACCGCGCCCGGCGGCCGGATCACCTTCGAGTGGTAGTTGACGTCGAGGGAGTCGGCGATGCGCGCGGCGGGGATGAAGGCGGCGCCCGCGGCGGTCGTCGCGAGGAGCGTGCGGCGCTGCAGGTCGGGCTTGGTGATCGCGCTCTTGCGGTTCGGCAAGAACCGGAACTTGATCACGTCCTCGGGGCACGCGGTCTCGCAGTTGAGGCACATGTGGCACTCGTCCTGCCGCCACTTCACGCCGCCCTGCGGGGAGTCGGCGCCCTGGCAGTTCACGAGGCACAGGTTGCAGTCCGTGCACTTCGAGTGGTCCTTCTCCATCCCGAAGAGCGCGAACCGGGCGAAGACGCCGAGGAACGAGCCGAGCGGGCAGAGCACGCGGCACCAGAACCGCGGGATGAAGCGGTTCATGAAGAGCACGGCGACGAGGAGGAAAACGATCAGCCACGTCTGGTGGTAGTAGAACTGGTGCGACTGCCAGACGGTGGTCGCGAGCGCGTCCTGCGTGTGGTCGGCGGCGCTCTGGATCGGCCGGAGCGGCACGTCCTGCACCGCGCCGAGGCCGCGGCCGGTGATGTACTGGGCGGCAGGGATGACGCCGAGGCCGATCGCGCGGACGGCGACGCAGATCGGATCGAACAGGCCGCCGATGGCGCTCCCCGCGATCGCGGAGAGGATGAACGCGTACATCAAGTAGTACTTGATGCGCTGGTAGCCGTGCGTCTTGTTCGCCTCGACGCGCGCGGCGCCGCGCCCCTTCGTCGACGGCCAGATCCAGCCGAAGAAGTGGTGGAGCGTGCCGAACGGGCAGATCCATCCGCAGAAGACGCGCCCGAAGACGAGCGTGACCGCGAGGAGCCCGACGCTCCACAAGAGCCCTCGATAGACCGTGTGCGTCGAGAGCACGGTCATCGCGCTCACGAACGGATCGGCCAGCAGGAAGGCCTCGACCGGATACGGGAGGCGGACGGGCGTGTCCGCCTTCGCGGCGAAGGTGCCGCGGAAGCCCGTCTGGAAGAGGAAGTACATGAAGAGCGCGAAGAACGCGGTCTGCGAGAAGCGGCGCACCCAGACCAGCGCGCGGATGATCTTGCGCGCGGGGATGCCCGATCCGGGACGCTTGGGATCGATCTTCTTCTTCTTCGGCGGCGGGACGAACTTCGCCGTGGGCGCGGGGGGCGCATCGCCGTCGGCGGCGGCTTTCTTCTCGACCGGCTTCTGCGAGACCGGCTTCTTCTCCGCCTCGTCGATGGCTGGCACGACGCCGACGTCGCCCGTCTTCCACGGGATCGGCTCGACCGGCGGATGGTGCTCATGGGTCGCGTCGATCGACGCGACGTCGAGCTTCACGCCGGCATGCCCCGGCGGCACCGAGGGCGTGGTCGCCATCAGACCTCCCTCACGCGGAGGTTCTCCCAGTGCATCGTGCCGAGGCCGCGCTCGTGGCCCATCTTCAGGTACGGGAGGTTGTCGCGGTGCTGGCCGATGAGGGTCGCGCCGTAGGCGTCGGCGGCGACCTGATCGGTCGTCGCGAAGACGGTGTTCATCACCTTCGTGTCGTCGATGTTGCCGCCCTGCGGGCCGTTCCGCATGAGCACGCGCATCGCGTCGACGACGACGAGCGTCGGGCGCATGAAGGTGGCCAGATCGGCGATCGACGTGTCGATGTTCTGGTGGAGGCGGTTGCGACGGCCGCCGAGGACGCCGTACCAGTTCTTCATCGCCGCGGTGTACTTCGCGAGGTTGTGGTGCTTCGCGACCGGGACGTTGATCACCTTGTCGGCGTCGACGAGCGTGGTGAAGATCGGCCACTCGTCGAGGACCTCGCCCTTGAGGCGCGTCGTGCGGAAGCGATGCTCCGCGGGCAGCACCACCTCGGCGCCGAGCGCGTAGGCCTTGCGCCAGATGCCCGATCGCTGGAAGCAGCGGTTCGGGTCGTTGCACGAGCCGTCGGCGACGACGACCTTCTTCGCGCCCGCCTCGAGGGCGAGCTGGATGACGGCGCCGACGACGTCGGGGTTCGTGTTGGCGGCGTGGATCGGCATGCGATCCCAGCCGATGTTCGGCTTGATGACGACGACGTCGCCGCGCGAGACGAAGCGCTTGATGCCGCCCATCGCGTCGACCGCACGGCGCACGAGCGCCTCGGCCGACGGGGTCTCCTCGGCTCTCGCCTTCGCGATCGCGAGCTCGGCGTGCTCCGCATCGCGATCCTTGAGGCGGTAGTCGCGGACCTGCCTCGCGCCCACGCCGGTGGCCTGGCCGAAGCCGCCCATGTCGCGGCGGCCGAAGCCGACGGCGGCGCCGGCAGCGAGCACGCCCGCCGTCATCCCGACGCGCCTGAGCATCTCGCGCCGCGAGGGGCGTTCAAACATCGGCGAGACCGCGGGCGAGGGCGTAGACCCTTCCCGAGGGCGGTTCTGGCCGTCCTTTTCGTCCGCCATGCCCCATCTCTTAGCCTGCGGTCGCCGGGTGAGGCAACTCCGCGCTGCCCCTCGGAAATTGTCGAGCCCGCCGGCACCCGGTAACCTACCGAAAGATGGCCGGTCTGCTCGTCACCGCGTTCGTCCCCGACGAGTGGATCGAGCTTCGCAGCCTGCTCGAGGACCTCGTGCCGGAAGGCACCGGCCTCTATCGCTGGGACGAGTGGCGCTTCGAGGACGGCTCACGGCTGCGCTCTGCGGCGATCGTCCGCAACGAGGGAGGGCCGCCGATCGAGACGATCGCCGAGGTCGCCCTCGAGCGCGCGCGGGCGCGCGGCTTCCACGGCGTCGCGTACGAGGAGGCGCACAAGCGATGGAGCCTCGAGGAGGGCGCGACGGGCAAGTTGCTGCGCATCGGACAGGAGCCGCTGCCTCCCCAGGTGGTGATCGATCTCCATGAACCGAAGGCGCCCTTCGACCTGGCCACGTTCCCTGCCGTCGAGGTCATGCTCCACCTGACCGCGAAGGCCGGCGCGACGACGCTCCGCAAGCTCCACCGGCATGCCGAGCTCGACCTCGAGGCGCACGACAAGTTCTTCCCGCCGACCACCGCCCTCACCGTTCGAGGCCCCTACGACCGCGTCGCCATGTGCCGCGCGCTCGAGGAGACCGGCTTCGCCGAGGACGGCGACGCATGGACCCGCGACACGAACCGGGTGCACGCCGAGGTGCGCCTCCGTGACGACCTCGAGATCGCGCTCGTCCCGTCGCTGCTGCGTTCGCTCGTCTAGACCGGAGCACGCCGCTGAACCGCATCGTCGACGGACGCCTGGGGTGGGAGGTCGCGCGCTTCGGGACGCCGCTCGCTCTGGGCATGGCGCTGCAGACGACGTTCAACCTCGTCGACGCGTACCTCATCGCGCAGCTCCCGGCCGGAGAGGTGGGCGCCGCCGTCGGCGCGATCGGCATCTGCGATCAGGTCGCGGCGCTCGGGACGATCATCAGCTACGGCGTCTCGACTGCCTCCGGCGCGATGCTCGCGAACCGCAAGGGCGCGGGCGATCACCGCGGCGTCCAGGACGCGGCCTGGCAGGCGCTGATCGTGATCCTGGCGCTGAGCCTGCTCCTGGGGATCGGCGGCGCGCTCGGAGCGGGCGTCCTCGTGCGGCACGTCATCGGCGCCAAGGGCGCGGTCGCCGACGTCGCGACCTCGTACCTGCGCGTCGCGCTCGCCTCGAGCTTCTCCATCTTCTTCCTCCTCCAGCTGACCAACATCCAGCGCTCGCTCGGATCGTCGAAGACGCCGGTCGCCCTCCTCGTGAGCGGCAACGTCCTCAACGTCTTCCTCGCCCTCCTCTTCATCTTCGGGCCCGGGCCGGCGCCGTCTCACCTCGCCTGGGCGGGCCCGATCGCCGAGGCGCTCCACGTCCCGCGCATGGGCATGATCGGAGCGGCTTGGGCGACGCTGCTCGCGCGCGCGGTGGTGCTGGTCCCGAACGCGATCATCGTCGCGCGACGCTTCGACATCGTGCCGCCGAGAGGCGCGCGAGGGCCGGACCGCCGCGAGCTCGTGAAGCTGCTCGCGATCGCGTGGCCCTCGAGCGCGCAGTTCTTCCTCCGCATCGCGGCGATGCTCCTCGTGAACTCCCTCGTCGCGCGCTTCTTCACGACGCAGGACGACCAGACGGCCACGACGGCGATGGGCCTCGTGTTCCGTCTCGACACGATGGCGCTCTTCGTCGCGATGGGCTGGGGCAACGCCGCGCAGACGTTCGTCGGCCAGAACCTCGGCGCGCGCGAGGACGCACGCGCGCGGCGGAGCGGCTGGCTCGCGACCGCCTACGACGCGATCACCAACGTCGCCCTGGTCCTCCTCGTCTGGCGGCTCGGGGAGGCGGTGCTCCGCGTCTTCGACGACGAAGCGGCGCCGGTCGCGATCGCGCTCGACTACCTCCATGCGGTCGCGCCCTCGTACTTCGCGCTCGGGATGGGGATCGTGCTCGGCAACGCGATGGCCGGCGCCGGGGCGACCCGCACCACGCTCGCGATCGACGCCCTGGTCATCCTCGCGTTCCAGCTCCCGGTCTGCCTCGTGGTGGTGCTCGGGTTCGGTGGCTCGCTCCACGCGCTCTTCCGCTGCGTCGCGGCGACCAACGTGGCGAGCGCGGTCGTCTACGCCTTCGTGTACGCGGACGGCTCATGGGCACGAGCCGCCCGGACGACGCGCTGATCGACTAGACTGCCGCGGCCGTGTCCGATCGCGACGACGTCTTCACGCAGGCTCGAAGGACCCCTCTCACCCGGCCCGCGGTGACCGAGCTCGCGGCCCGCATCGGCGGCGCTCGCCTCCGCGAGCACGCTCCGGCCGCGCTCGCGGCCGCCGGCCTGCACGTGGCGACGGTGATGGCGTTCGCGCTCGCGGCCGCGAAGGAGCCGCTCGACCCCGTGTTCACCGCCGGGCTCCTCGCCGAGCTCGATGCGGACGAGCACGTCGGTCCCCTCGCCCGCGCCGCCGGCGACGCGGCCGTTGAGGCGCTCACGCTCGTGCTCGACGACGCGGACGCGACGAGCCACCGGAAGGCGCTCGCGCTCCTCGTGCTCGCGGACGTGCTCGAGGGCGAGCCCGCCCCGGAGGCCGCGATCACCCACGCGCGCCAGCTCTGCCGCTATGCGCTCGAGGCCGACTCCTCCGTGCTCCTCGGCGCGGCCGCGGCCCGGCTCGGCGACGAGGGGCTGGCCGCGCTCGCCGCTCCCTTCGTGAAAGCGGCGAAGAAGCAGCGCAAGACGATCGACGACGTGCTCGAGGCCTCGCGCATGCCGCCGCTCGACGCGCTCGCGGAGACCGCATCGCGCGGCATCGCCGTCGGCTTCACCGTCCGCCGGGAGGGCCCCGCGCCCGGTCGCAACGACCCCTGCCCTTGCGGCAGCGGCAAGAAGTACAAGAAGTGCTGCGGCCTGAACGGCGACGCACCGAGCTTCGAGCCCGGTCGCATCGACGAGGCGACGCTCGCCGAGGAGCAAGCCGAGGCCCTGCGCGGCTCGGAGCTCGCGCAGCTCGACGTCGAGCGCGTCCCGAAGAAGGCGTTCGTCGCGGCGTACCGGCGCGCGGTGGCGATCCGGCAGTGGGACCTCGTCGAGCGGTTCGTGGCCACGGCCGAGAAGCGCGGCGACCTCGGCGACAAGGTGCTCGAGGACATGCGGTTCTTGGCGCTCGAGGCCGCGCTCTCCGCACGGGCGCCGGACATCGCGGAGCACTGGCTCGCGAAGCTCCCCGAGAAGTACGAAAAGGCGGTCGAGCTCGACATGGCGTTCCTGCGCGGCTCCCCCGGCCTCCTCGAGCGCATCGAGGAGACCGCGATCGACGCGCTGTCCACCGAGAACGACGGAGCGATCGCCATCGAGCTCGCGCATGCGCTGATCACGTACCGGCCGGCCCTCGGCATCCTCGTCGCCCGCGGCGCGCTCCACGAGGGCCGCGTCGCCGAGTGCGAGCGGCTCCTCGAGAAGATGGAAGATGCACGCGATCGGCTGCTGCTCACCCCGTTCGAGCCCTGGTGGGACTTCTACGAGGCGATGATCGACGAGGCCGCCGAGCAGCGCGAGGAGCGCGCGCGTGCGGCCGGCGAGAAAGAGCTCCGTGCCGAGCTGCGCCGGGCGAGGCAGGCCGCGCGCAAGGCGAGCGCGGAGGTCGCGAAGCTGCAGGAGCGTCAGGCGGAGGTCGAGGAGGCGCTCGCGGCGAAGCCGGCGCCGAAGAAGACGGCGGCGAAGACGACCGCCGCCCCTGCCCCGGCCGCGCCCGTCGTCGAGCGCCCCGCCGAGCTGGAAGAGGAGCGACGACGCCTCAAGGCCAAGATCGACGAGCTGCAGCGGATCATCGGCGAGGGTCAGGAGGAGCGTCGCGAGCTCCGGCGGAAGCTGGCCGACGTCGTCGAGGAGGGCGAGAAGCCCGGCCCCGTTCGCACCGGGCGCGGCGCGGCCGACGAGCAGGAGGAGGCCGAGGCCGAGGACGACGAGGCGGGGCCCGGCGTCGACGTCCCTCGCCAGGTGCTCGTTCCACGCTTCGCCGATCGCGCCGCCAAGTCGGTCGCCGACATGACGGCGAGCGTCGCCGACGGCGTCTTCTCGGTCGTCGCGGGGCTCGCGGCCGGACGCCCGAACGCCTGGAGCTACGTGAAGCAGCTGACGAAGGTGCGCGGAGTGTTCTCGGCGCGCGCGGGCATCCACCACCGCATCCTGTTCACGACGCCCTCCGAGAGCGGCCAGCGCACCCTCGAGGTCCTCGACGTGATCCATCGAAAAGACCTGGAACAAGCGGTCGAACGACTAACCGTTTCGCGGTGATTTCGACTAACCTCCACCCGCGAGGATGGCGAAGGTCTCGCAAGCGGCCAAGATCGGCATCTTCGTCGTGATCACGGCGGGCGCGGGCTATCTCGTCTACCGCACCATCCACACGTCGACGGGAGCCGGGGGCGGGTACGTCGTCCACGCCTACCTGAACGACGCGACCGGCATCGCCAAGCACTCGCGGGTCACCATCGCCGGCATTCCCGTCGGCTCGATCCAGGACATCCGCCTCGAGAACGGCAAGGCGCGCATCGACGTCCGCGTGAACGGCGACGTGAAGCTCCACGCCACCGCACGCCTGGGCGTGAGGTCGGCCTCGCTGCTCGGCGAGAACGTCGTCATCCTGACCGAAGGCGTCGGCGAGCCGGACAAGAAGGACGGCGACCTCGTCGAGACGATGCCCGAGGCCGTGTCCGTCGAGGACATCAAGGGCCAGGTCGCACGCATCGCCGAGCTGATCGAGAAGGTCGCGCAGCAGCTCGCGAATTCGATCGGCACCGACCAGGGCGGGCAGAACATCAAGGCGATCCTCCAGAACCTCGCCGATGCCACCGAGGCGGTGAACCTGACGATCCGCGAGAACCGCGAGGTCGTCCGCGAGACCCTGCAGAACATCGACCGCATCACGGCCCGGGGCGGACCGGAGCTGCAGCAGATCCTCGTCAACATCCGCGCGATCACCGAGGACGTGAAGCAGATGACCGCCGCGCAGGGCGGCGCCGGCGGCCAGTCGGGCGAGCTCCGGCAAACGATCGAGCGGGTGAACCGCGCGGCCAAGAGCCTCGAGAGCGCGCTCGGCCACATCGACAACGTCGCCGGCCGCGTCGATCGCGGCGAGGGCACCATCGGCCGCCTGACGAAGGACGAGGCGCTCATCAACGAGGTGCAGGGCGTCGCCGAGGGAGTGAACGACTACGTGGACAGCCTGCGCCGTCTCCAGGCGATCGTCGGCCTCCGCTCCGACTACAACTTCCTCGCGAACACCATCAAGAGCTACGTCGAGCTGCGCCTGCAGCCGCGCGAGGACAAGTACTACCTCATCGAGCTGATCAACGACCCGCGCGGCCTCACGACCTTCTCCCAGACCGACGTCGACACGACGAACCCGAACGATCCGGCGCACTACCGCACCGTCACGACCACGACGACGAGCGCCTTCCGCTTCAGCATCCAGTTCGCGCGTCGCCTCGGTCCGTTCACCGGCCGCTTCGGCATCAAGGAGTCGACGGGCGGCATCGGCCTCGACACCCACCTCCTCTCGGACCGCTTCGAGATCGTGCAGGACCTCTTCGGGTTCGGCGAGGAGATCCAGCCCCGCTACCGCCTCTGGCTCGGCTACGAGTTCATCCGCCGCCTCTGGCTCATCGGCGGTGTGGACCACATCTTCCTCCCGAACCGGCGCGACTACTTCCTCGGCCTCCAGCTCCGGTTCACCGACGACGACCTGAAGACCATCCTCCCGTTCTCCGGGGGCGCCGGGTCGATCGCGCGCTGAGCACTGAACAAGGAAGGGGTCTGCCCCGTCTGAGCGTAGGACATCCACGCGCCGGCCCTGCGCCCGCGCACGAGGAGGACACGGAATGAAGGTTCGTCACTTCGGAATCGCTGCCGGCTCGATCGTCGCCATGTGTGGGCTCGTCATGGCGTGCTCCGACGACAGCACCAGCTCGTCGTCGTCGGGAGGCTCGAGCAGCGGCGGGGCGAGCTCCTCGTCGTCCGGCGGCTCGAGCAGCGGCTCCACCAGCTCGTCGTCCTCGTCCTCGTCGGGAGGCGCGAGCCAGTGCGAGCTCGCGCCC
>WBZO01003970.1_pt1 | contig 16476 bp, 16 predicted proteins | sample 5204261 | NCBI WGS metagenome assembly WBZO01 (sample SAMN12412400, study PRJNA552823) | activated sludge metagenome | isolation source: activated sludge from anammox sidestream of wastewater treatment plant... | place: USA: North Carolina | collected 2017-09 | reverse complement strand
GGCGGGGCCGCCCGGGTCGTGCGGCCGGGCTGAATAGCTCCTAGAATCGGCGCTGCCAATGGCCACCCCCGGCACGCCCGGCGCCGAGCAGCTCATCGGCGCCCTCGAATCGCCCGCGCTGCGCGAGCTCGCGGCGCGCGGCCGCATCCAGCAGTACCGCAAGGACGTGGTGATGCTGCAGGAGGGCGACCACGGCGACACCCTCTTCATCGTCCTCGCCGGGCGGGTGAAAGTGTTCGCCACCGGCGCCGACGAGCGCGAGATCGTGTTCGACATCCACGGGCCCGGCGAGTACGTCGGCGAGATGGCGCTCGACGGCGGTCCGCGCTCGGCCTCGGTCATCACGCTGGAGCCCACCACCTGCTCGGTGGTCACGCGCGTCACGCTGAAGGACCACATCGCGCTGCATCCGGAGTTCGCGTTCGAGCTGCTCGCGAAGGTGATCCGCCGCGCGCGCCGCGCCACCGAGAGCGCGCGCGACCTCGCGCTGCTGGACGTCTACGGCCGCGTGCGCCGCCTGTTCGACAGCCTCGCCGTCGAGCGCGAAGGCGCGCGGCACATCCCCGAGAAGCTGACCCACCAGGAAATCGCCGATCGCGTCGGCTCGTCGCGCGAGATGATCAGCCGGCTGCTGAAGGACCTGACCGAGGGCGGCTACATCTCGGTGGCCGAGAAGCTCATCACCCTGCGCAAGCCGCTGCCTCCGAACTGGTAGCGCGCACGCACGGCGTGACGCCCGTCACGCCCCGGGCCGCCCCCGGGTCCGTCCGGTAACTGGATCACAAAGCGCGCGCCAATACTGGCGACTCGCGCGTCCCCTGCCCCGCCATCATGGGCCCATGCCGATCGCGTCGATCGGCCCCGGCAACAGGAGGAGATCCGTGAACCCAGGGATCAAGTTGTCGATCGCCGATCTCCTCGGCAAGGCCGCGGTCGTCGGCGCGCTTGCTGCGGGCGCGCTCGTGATCGTCGCCTGCAACGACGCCATACCGCCGATCGTGTGGCAGGCCATGGCCACGCCGGTGAGGAGCTGAACCCGCCGCTTCCGGCCGACCGACTTCCGGGCCTCCTCAGCCCAGCAACCCCCGACCTGGGGGCTTCGCGGCCCCTCCCCTGACCGGGAGGGGCCGCTTTCTTCCTACTGCGGCTTCACTTCGAGCACGATCTTGCCGATGTGCGTCGAGCTCTCCATCAGCGCGTGCGCGGCCGGCGCCTCGGCGAGCGGGAAGGTCCGATAGAGGTAGGGCTTGAGCTGGCCGGACTCGAACAGCGGCCAGACCTCGCGCGCGAGCGCGGCGGCGATCGCGGCCTTCTGCTCCACCGTGCGCGGCCGCAGCGTCGACCCGGTGTAGGTCAGGCGCTTGAGCATCAGCGGCATGGCGTCGAAGTCGGCGATCTTGCTGCCGTTCAGGACCGCGATCTGCACCAGGCGTCCCTCGAGCGCGAGCGCGCGGACGTTCTTCATCACGTAGTCGCCCGCGACCATGTCGAGGACGACGTCGACGCCGCGCTTGTTCGTCAGCCGCGCGGTCTCGGCCGCCCAGTCCTGCTCGCGGTAGTTGAGCGCGACGTCCGCGCCCATCTTGCGGCAGTACTCGGCCTTCTCCGCGTTGCCGACGGTCGTGTACACGGTCGCGCCGGCGAGCACCTTCGCGAGCTGGATCGCGGCCAGGCCGATGCCGCTCGAGCCTCCGTGCACGAGGATCGTCTCGCCCGCCTTCAGGCGGCCGCGCGTCATCACGTTGTCGTAGACCGTGAACCAGTTCTCCGGCAGGGACGCCGCCTCCTTCACCGTCAGCCCCTTGGGCACCGGCAGGCAGTGCGCGGCGGGCGCGGCGCAGTACTCGGCGTAGCCGCCGCCCGGGGTCAGCGCGCAGACGACGTCTCCCGGCTTCCAGCGCGCGACGTCGGGCGCTACGGCCGCGATCCTTCCCGCGACCTCCAGCCCGAGGACCGGCGAGGCGCCCGGAGGCGGGGGATAGCCGCCGGATCGCTGCAGGACGTCGGGGCGGTTCACGCCCGCATAGGCGACTTCGATGACGACCTCGCCGGCCTTGGGCGCCGGCTGCGGGGCGATCGCGATCTTCATCGCGCTCGCCGCGCCGCCCGGTCCGTGGTCGATGTAGCGCATGGCTCGGGTTCCCGGAAAAGGCGCAAATGGTAGCCCAATCGGGGCGCGCTCCCTAAGATGCGGGCTGGGCGCAACGGAGGAGACCCATGAGCGAAGCAGACGAACTGCGCGTGCAGCTGAAAAACGCGATGAAGGCGCGCGCGATGGTGTACGCCGCCTTCTACGACGAGCTCGAGGCGGAGCTCGGGGCCGCGAGGGCCGAGGAGATCCTGAAGCGCGCGATCTACAAGCGCGGGCTGGCGATCGGTCAGCAGTTCAAGCGCTTCGGGCCGAACGACATCGCCGGACTGCGCGCGGCGTTCCTCGCGTTCGTACCCGACGGCGGCCGGGTCTTCCAGCCGGAGGTGAAGCGCTGCGACGCGGGGGGCCTGGACATCAAGTTCCACGCGTGCCCGCTCAAGGAGGCGTGGCTCGAGGCGGGACTGAGCGATGCGAAGGTGGCGAAGCTCTGCAGCATCGCCGGGGTCGTGGACGACGGCACCTTCGAGGCTGCGGGCTTTGCCTTCAGCGCGGACACCTGGCGTCCCGGCGAGGAGGGCTGCTGCTTCCTGCACGTGCGGCCGGGCGGCTGACGCCGCGCGGCGCGGTCAGGGCCGGGCGAGGACCTGCTCGACGAGCGTCGCCCAGTAGCTCGCGCCGATCGGGAGGCCGCGTCGTACAAGGGGGCGACGCCCCCTTGTAGATCCCCCAAGTCAGATCGGCGCGAGGACCTGCTCGACGAGCGTCGCCCAGTAGCTCGCGCCGATCGGGAGGATGTCGTCGTTGAAGTCGTAGCGCGGGTTGTGCAGGATGCAGCCCGCCTCGCTGCCCCCGCTGCCGAGGAACGCGTAGCAGCCGGCCTTCGCCTGCAGCATGAACGCGAAGTCCTCCGCGCCCATCGTGGGCGGCAGGTCGGTGCGGACGTTCTGCGCGCCGACCACCGCGGCCATCGCCGCCACCGCGATCCCGGTCTCGCGCGGATGGTTGATCGTGGGCGGGTAGCGGCGCTCGTAGCGCACCGACGAGCGTGTGCCGTGGGTCGCGTCGATCCCTGCGCACACGCGCCGGATGCCGGCCTCGATCTGGTCCTGCACCGTCGGGCGGAACGCGCGCGTCGTGCCGCGCAGGATCGCCTGCTCGGGGATGACGTTCCAGGCGTCGCCCGCGTGGAACTGCGTCACCGTGACGACCGCGGGCTCGATCGGGTCCAGGGTCCGGCTGGGGATGGTCTGCAGCGCCTGCACGAGCGCGCTCGCCGCGACCACCGGGTCGACGCCGGTGTGCGGCATCGCGCCGTGCGCCCCGCGGCCGGTGACGGCGATCTCGAAGACGTCGGAGGACGCCATCATCGGCCCCGGCAGCACGCCGAACGTTCCCGCCGGCAGGCCGGGCCAGTTGTGCAGGCCGTACACGCCCGCCATCGGGAACCGGTCGAACAGGCCCTCCTCGACCATCGCGCGGCCGCCGCCCTCGTTCTCCTCGGCCGGCTGGAAGATGAAGTAGACCGTGCCGTCGAAGCGCCTCGTCTCGGCGAGGTAGCGCGCCGCGCCGAGCAGCATCGTGGTGTGGCCGTCGTGGCCGCACGCGTGCATGCGGCCGGGGTGGCGCGAGCGGTGCGCGAACTCGTTCTGCTCGTGGATGTGGAGGGCATCGAGGTCGGCGCGCAGACCGATCGCGCGCTCGCCCGTGCCCGCGCGCAGCGTGCCCACCACGCCGGTCTTCGCCAGGCCGCGGTGCACGTCGACGCCGAAGGAGGCGAGCCTCTCGGCCACCAGCTGCGCGGTGCGCGTCTCCTCGAACGCGGTTTCGGGATGCGCGTGGATGTCGCGCCGCCACGCGGTCATGTCGGCGTGCAGGGCCTTCAGGCGGTCGATGAGCGGCATCGCGTCTCTGGGGGTGTGCAGCGGCCGAGTGTAGATCAGTGTCCTCGCCCCGGGGTCGATGCTGCGTCGCAACAGCTCTCGCGTATCATTGCGCGTTCACCGTGGAGCGGATTTTCCGGAATGCGACAGCACATCCAGGGCATCGATCACGTCGTCGTGGTGGTGCGCGACCTCGACGCGGCGCGGGACGCGTTCCGGCGCATGGGGTTCGCGGTCACGCCGCGCGGCGTTCACACGCTCGGGTCGCAGAACCACTGCGTGATGTTCGGGCGCGACTACATCGAGCTCCTGTGGAGCCCCGAGGGCGCGCCGCATCCTTCGCGCCAGTACTACACCGAGTTTGCGCGCGCCGGCGAGGGCCTGGCGGCGATCGCCTTCGGGACCGACAGCGCGAAGGGCGCGTACACCGAGATGCTGTGGGCGGGCTTCGCGCCGACCGACCCGGTCGAGTTCGCGCGTCCGGTCGAGCTGCCCGAAGGCAGGCGCGAGGCGCGGTTCCGCGTGTCGATGGCGGCGCTCGATCGCACCCCGGGCGGGCGCGCCTTCGTCTGCGAGCACCTGACCCGCGCGGTCGTCTGGCGGCCGGAGCATCAGCGTCACGCCAACGGCGCGACCGGGATCGCCGCGGTGGCGTTCGTCGGTGCCGACGTCGCCGGGACGGCGCGCGCCTACGAGCGGCTGCTGGCGACGCCGGCCGAGCCGATTGCCGAGGGACTGGTCGTGCGCACCGGCGATGCAGCGATCGCGTTCGCCACCACGCGCAGCCTGTCGGCGCGCTTTCCGCGGATCCGCCTGAGCCCGCGGACCGAGCCGCTCATGGCCGCGCTGTTCATCCGCGTCGCCGACCGCACCGCCGCCGCGGCCGCGCTCGCAGCCGGGGGCTTCGCGCCCGCTCCCATGCCCGACGGCTCGTTCGCGCTCGGCGCCGACGAGGCCCACGGGGTTGCACTCTTTTTCGGCTAGGGGGTTATCGCGACGCGCGGGGTCGCCACCCCTCGCCCGCCTCGACCCCGGGAAAACCGTTTCGCGGTTTTCCGCCTAGGCGGTTCGTGCGTTAATTGCGGCATGCGCCGCAGCGATCGACTCCTCCTCGCCGCCGCTCTGGTCTCGGTCGCAGTGCATCTGCTTGCGCTGTTCGGCGCCGGCCCCTTCCGGCTCGGTGCGGCGACCAGCGAGTTTCCCGCACCGCCTCCGATCGAAGTCCGGCTCACCCCGCCGCCTCCTCCGCCGGCGCCGGTGGCACAGTCGCGCAAGCGAGTCGCCGAGGCTCGGCGCGCGAGTCCGCGGGCTGCGAAGCTGCCATCGCGTGCGCAGGAGGCCGTGCTGCCTCAATACGAATCCGCCGAGGTCCCGATCGAGTATCCGGTGGGACCGTTCGACGCGGTCGCGTCCGGAGATGCCGGCGCCGCACCGACGCAGCCGGCCGTGTCCGAAGCGGAATCGCCGCCGGCCGTCGAGACGCCCCCGCCGGTCGAGTATCCGCTGCGACACGCGACGCTCGTCTTCGACCTCTACTACGGCGCCGGAGAGTCTTCCCCCGTCGGCGAGGTCGTCCACACCTGGACGCAGGACGGCCGCGAGTACCGCATCGAGACGGTCGCGGAAGCGGTCGGCTTCGTGTCCTGGTTTCTCGGTGGCCGGCTGGTGCAGCGTGCGCGCGGCGCGCTCGTCCCGGGAGGGCTCGAGCCGGCCGCGTATCGTGCAGAGCTCGGCGCGCCTGGACGTGCCGAGACCGCGCGCTTCGACTGGGGGGCGCACAAGCTCGCGCTCGCTTCGAAGGGCGAGGAGCGGCTGATCGACCTGCCGGATGGCGCGCAGGACCCGCTGTCGATGCTGCACCAGCTCTACTTCCTGACCCCGCTTCCCGACGCCGCGCCGCTCGACATCGTGACCGGACGCAAGCTCTATCGCTACGTCTACCGGACGGTGGGCGAGGCGCAGCTCGAAACGCCGCTCGGTGTGGTCCGGGCGCTGCACATGCATCGCCAGGACCCGGACGGCGCGTCGATGGACGTGTGGCTCGACCGCGAGCGCAGCTTCCTGCCGGCGCGCATCCACGCGGTGGATCGCAAGGGCAGGCTGCTGCGGCAGGAGATCCGCGCGGCGCGGCTCGAGCGCGCGGAGCCTGCGCGCGAGTAGCGTTCGCCTACGCCCGCATCCGGGCGAGGAGCCGCGCGGCGTCGCGCGCGAAGTAGGTCAGCACGCCGTCGGCGCCCGCGCGCTTGAACGCGAGCAGCGCCTCGAGCACGCATTTCTCCTCGTCGAGCCAGCCCTGCTGGAAGGCCGCTTTCAGCATCGCGTACTCGCCGCTGACCTGGTAGACGAACGTGGGCGCCTTGAACTCGTCCTTCACGCGCCGCACGATGTCGAGATAGGGCATTCCGGGCTTGACCATGACCATGTCGGCGCCCTCCTGGAGGTCCAGCCCGACCTCCCAGAGCGCCTCGTCGCTATTGGCCGGATCCATCTGGTAGGTGAGCTTGTTGCCCTTGCCGAGGTTCGCCGCCGAGCCGACCGCGTCGCGGAACGGGCCGTAGAAGCCCGAGGCGTACTTGGCCGAGTACGCCATGATCCGCGTGTGAATGAAGCGGTGCTCGTCCAGCGCGGCGCGGATCGCGCCGATGCGCCCGTCCATCATGTCCGACGGCGCGACGATGTCCACGCCCGCTCGCGCCTGCGTCAGCGCCTGCTCGCGCAGCACCGCGATCGTCTCGTCGTTGACGATGTAGCCGGCGTCGTCGATCAGCCCGTCCTGCCCGTGGCTGGTGTAGGGGTCGAGCGCGACGTCGGTCATGACGCCGAGCTCCGGAAAATGCTTCTTGAGCTCGGCGACCGTGCGCGGGATGAGGCCCTTCGGGTTCAGCGCTTCGCGGCCGTCCGGCGTCTTGAGCGCGGGCTCGATCGCGGGAAACAGCGCCATCGTCGGGATCCCGAGCTTCAACGCGTCCTCGGCGACGGCGAGCAGCCGGTCGGGCGTGTACCGCACGACGCCGGGCATCGACGGCACCGGCTGCTCGGCGTTGCGCCCCTCGAACACGAAGACCGGGTAGATGAGGTCGTCGGTCGTGAGCCGGTGCTCGCGCATCATCCGGCGCGTGAAGTCGTCGCGCCGCATGCGCCGCATGCGCACGGCCGGGTAGCTGCCGTAGAGGTTCATGGCTTGGACTCCAGTGAGGTCTTTGCAGGTTACCGCGTCCGCGCAGGTCGGGCGACCCGACGGGGGCACGGAACCTTTGACGGCGCGGAGGCTCTCAGCAGAGGACGGCTTCGGCCGTCTCCCGCTTCTCCTCCCTGAGCGGGTGCCTTAAATTCCTTTAAGGCCTTTAGCCCCAGGCTTCCCCCTTTGGCTTGGGGCTTCTTTATTTCCGGCGCCGGCTGCGGCGAGCCACCCCGCGATCACGCGCTCGGCCTCGGCGACGCCGGCCCGGCCGGGACTGGCGAAGAGCTGGGCTGTCGCTCGTTCACTCAACGCTCCAAGCTTTGTGCGGACTTGTTCGAGTGTGAGCGCTCCCTCACGTCGCGTGAGCTTGTCCGCCTTGGTGAGCAGCACGTGCACCGGGCGGCCGGTCGGCAGAAACCATCGCAGCATCATCTCGTCGCGTTCGGTGAGGGGATGCCGGACGTCCATCACCAGCACCAGGCCGCACAGCGTCGGTCGGGTCTGCAGGAACCGGCTCAGGATCTCCTCCCAGTGCCGGCGAAGCGCGTCCGGGACTTTCGCGTAGCCGTATCCCGGCAGGTCGACCAGCAGGCCGCCGCGCGCGAGGCGAAAGAAATTGATCTGCTGGGTGCGGCCGGGCGTCTTGCTGACGAACGCGAGGCGGGTGCGGTTGGCGAGCGCGTTGATCGCGCTCGACTTGCCCGCGTTGGAGCGGCCGGCGAAAGCGACCTCGGGCTCGCCGGGCGCCGGGACCTCGTCGAGACGGTGGGCCGACGCGAGATAGGTTGCGTTCTGAAACAAGGACATCCGGTCGCAACGGCGCGTCGAACGCGGTTAGAATAACAGCTTCGCCAGGGCGCACTGCCGCACTCGCCGCGCCGGGAAAAAACGAGGGGAAGACCATCCATGAAGCTCCGCTGCGCGCTCATCGTCGCCGCGCTCGCGAGCGGCGCCGCGCTCGCCGCCCAGCCGCTGCCGAAGGCCGATCTAGCGAAGGGACAGCAGATCGCCACCCAGGTGTGCGCGGCCTGTCACGGGCCCGACGGCAACAGCACCATAGCGGCCAATCCGAAGCTCGCCGCGCAGCACCCCGACTACCTCGCCAAGCAGCTCGCGAACTTCAAGCCCGGGGCGGGCGGCAAGCCGGCGGAGCGCGAGAGCGCGATCATGGCCGGGTTCGCCGCCACGCTGTCGTCGGACGACGCGCGCAACGTCTCCGCCTTCTTCGGCGCGCAGAAGCTGATCCCCGAAAAGGCGCGCAACAAGAACACGATCGAGCTCGGCCAGCGGATCTTCCGGGCCGGCATCGCCGATCGCGGGGTGGCGGCGTGCGCCGGCTGTCACGGGCCCCGCGGCGAGGGAATTCCGGGCCAGTTCCCGGCGCTCGCCGGGCAGTTCGCCGACTACATCGATGCGCAGCTGCAGGCCTTCCGCTCGGGCGCGCGCGCGAACGATCCGAACGCGATGATGCGCATGACGGCGGCGCGCATGAGCGACGCGGAGATGAAAGCGGTCGCGGACTACATCGCGGGACTGCGCTAGCCGCCCCCGCCGCACGCCGGCGGGCGCGCCCGCGCCGGCCACCGATCCCGCGATGACGGCGCGTCGCACCACCGACCTCGTCGTCATCGGCTCCGGCCCCGGCGGCTACCGTGCCGCGGTGCTCGGCGCGTTGCGCGGCCTGAAGGTCGCGCTCGTCGAGCAGGGGGTGTGGGGCGGCACCTGCCTCAACCGGGGCTGCGTGCCCAAGAAGGCCTGGTACGCCACCGCGCGGCTCGTCGCGGCCAACGCGCACTTCGCCGAACGCGGCCTCGCGGGCCGGCTGACTCCCGACCTCGGCGCGGCCTGGCGCCATCAGCGCAGCGTCGTGGACGCGGTGCGCGCGAGCTACCGCGATTACCTCGACCGGCTCGGCGTGACCGCGCTCAGCGGGCGCGCGACCCTGCTTCCGGGACGGAGGGTCGAGGTCGCGGGTCACGGCGTCCTGTCGCCGGGCGCGATCGTAGTAGCGACCGGCTCGTCGCCCAGCGTGCCCGCGGGGCTCGCGCTGCATCCGGGGCGGGTGCTGACGAGCGACGAGCTCTTCGACGCGCCGCCGCCGGCGGGGCGCCGCGTCGCGCTGCTCGGCAGCGGCGTCATCGGCACCGAGATGGCTTTCATCCTGACGATGCTCGGTTGCGAGGTGACGTGGCTGGTGCAATCCGAGCCGCTCGCCCGTGCGGGATTCACTCCCCCCGCCCGCGCCGCGCTCCGCGCTGCGCTCGCCGGGCACGGCGTGAGTCCGCGCCGCGCCGGCCGGCCGCGCGCCTGCGCGGTGGACGCGGGCGGCGTGACGCTGCAGCTGGCCGACGGCACCACGGAGCGCGCGGACTGGGTGCTCGCGGCGAGCGGCCGCCGGCCGAACGTCGCCGGCATCGGTCTCGACGCGGCGGGGGTCGCCCTCGGCGCGGACGGATTCGTCGCCACGGACGAGCGCACCATGACCGCGGCGCCGGGCGTGTACGCGATCGGCGACTGCGCGAATCCCCGCATGACCTCGAACCACGCGCTCGCCGAGGCGGCCGTCGCGATCGCCGACATCGTCGCGCCGGGGAGCGCGCTGCGGGACCCCGACGCGGTGCCTGCAGTCGTCTACTCGGCGCTCGAGCTCGCGCGCGTGGGCTGGTCGGAGGCGCGCGCCGAGGAGGCGGAGCGCGACCCCGCGACCGGCTTCGCGTCGCTGCAGTCCAGCCCCGCGGCGCTCGCCGGAGGCGACGCCCGCGGTTTCGTGCGCGTCGTCGCCGACCTCGAGTCGGGCGCGCTCCTCGGCGCGGAGGCGGTGGGCGCGCACGCCGGCGAGTGGATCCACGTCGCGGGCGCCGCGCTGCGCGCGCCGGACGGGCTCGCGCGCCTCGCCCGCGCGCGCTACAACCATCCTTCGCTCGCGGAGGAGGTCCTCAACGCGACCGAGACGCTCGCGGCCAAGTGGGGCCTCGGTGAGAGAATCTTCGCGCCCGGCCCGGGCGCGCGGGAATAAGCGCCGTGCGCCGCTTGTTTGACGGACGGACGGCGCCGCCCGGGCGCCGCGCGCCGGCCGGGCGATCGGGAGTGCGTCCAATGAGAGGAACCCTCGCGGCCGCGGCCGCGCTATCCCTCGCCGCAGCCGCCGGCTGCGCCAGCCTGCGCGGGCAGAGCGCGCCGGCCGAGTACAGCGGCGGCGTGCTGGTCGACCAGGCGAAGAAGATGACCCTCTACACGTTCGACCGGGATCCGCGCGGGCGCAGCGCGTGCAACGGCCCGTGCGCGGCGAGCTGGCCGCCGTTTCTCGCCGCCGCGGGCGGCGACGCGGAGGTCGCGGGCTTCACCAAGGTGCAGCGCGACGACGGCGCGCTGCAGTGGGCCTACAAGGGCAAGCCGCTCTACTTCTGGAGCAGGGACCAGAAGCCCGGCGACCGGAGCGGCGACGGGGTCGACAACCTCTGGCGGGCCGCAAAGTAGGCGCCGGCCTTGGATCTGCACGCGATCGCCCCGCACATCCCGCGCCTGCGGCGGTACGCGCGCGCGCTCGCGGGCGATCAGCACGCCGCGGACGACCTCGTCCAGGACACCCTGGAACGGGCAATCAACAAGCGCCATCTGTGGCGCCCGGACAGCGATCTGCGGGCGTGGCTGTTCGCGATCATGCACAACGTCTTCGTGAATCAGCTCCGTGCGCGGAGCGCGCACCCCGAGGCGGCACTCGCGGATGACGACCTGCCGCCGGTTCCGTCCGCGCAGGGCGCGCGGCTGGAGATCCGCGACCTGGAGAGCGCCCTCGCGCTGCTGCCGCCCGAGCAACGCGAGATCGTGCTGCTCGTCGGCCTGGAGCAGTTTTCCTACGCGGAAGTCGCGCGCGCGCTCGACATCCCGATCGGCACCGTGATGTCGCGACTCTTCCGCGGGCGCGAGCGGCTGCGCACGCTCGTCACCGGCGCGCTTCCCGCGCCGGCGCTCAAGGCGGTCAAATGAAGGTCACCGAGCACGAGCTGCATGCGTACGTCGACGAGGGGCTCGCGCCGCCCGCGCGGCGCGAGGTCGAGGCGCATCTCGCCGAGCACGCGGAGGACGCCGCGCGCGTGCAGGCCTATCGCGAGCAGAACGCCGCGCTGCGCGCCGCGTTCGATCCGGTGCTGAACGAGCCGATCCCCGACCGCCTGCGCCGCATCGACACGACTCGCCGGTCGACGCGGATCGCCGTGGCCGCGGGCTGGCTCGCCGTCGGCGCGGCGGTGGGCTGGTTCGCGCATGCGCTGGTGGGCGTCCGGGGCGGGTTGACGCCGCCGTCGCTCGCGCGTCAGGCCGCGATCGCGCACGCGGTGTATTCACCGGAGATCCGGCACCCGGTGGAGGTCGGCGCCGCCGAGCAGGAGCACCTCGTCAACTGGCTCTCGAAGCGCCTCGGGGCGAAGCTGAAGGCGCCGCTCCTGGCGGCGGAGGGGTTCGAACTCGTCGGCGGGCGGCTGCTGCCCGGGCCGGGCGGCGCGGTCGCGCAGTTCATGTACCAGGACGCCCGGGGCAAGCGCCTCACGCTGTACGTCACGCGCGTCGAGAGCGCGCAGCGCGACACCGCGTTCCGGTTCAGCCAGGAGGACAGGGTCGCGGTGTTCTACTGGATCGACGGGCCGTTCGGCTACGCGCTCTCGGGCGAGTTCGCCAAGTCGCAGCTCCTGGAAGTCGCCACCGCCGTCTACAAGCAGCTCAATCCCTGAGCGCGTGCGTGGCTGCGCCCGCGACGGCGTAAGGAATCCGTCCGGCCGCGCGACTCGTACACGAAGGATCGCACCCGCTCGCACGCGAGGACCCCCCATGCTGATCAGGCGCCCCGACCACATCCGGCCCGCGGAGATCACGCCCCGGCCCTTCTACGAGCGCCGCCGCGCGCTGCTCAAGCTCGCGGGCGCCGGCTCGGCGCTCGGCGCGGCGGGGTTGCTCGCCGCGGCGGGCCGCGCCGCGGAGCCGACGCTCGGGCTCGAGAAGCTGCCGAACGTCGCGCGCAGCGCGCTCAGCACGACCGAGCCCGCCACCGCGTACAAGTACGTGACGACGTACAACAACTTCTACGAGTTCGGGACCGACAAGGACGACCCGATGCAGTACGCGAAGCGGCTCAAGGTGCGGCCGTGGACCGTCGCGGTCGAAGGCGAGGTCGAGCGCCCGCGGACGTTCGCAATCGAGGACCTGCTCAAATTCCCGCTCGAGGAGCGCGTGTACCGCCTGCGCTGCGTCGAGGCCTGGTCGATGGTCGTCCCGTGGGTCGGCTTCGAGTTCAATGCGCTCGCCAAGCTCGTGCAGCCGACGTCGCGGGCCCGGTTCGTCGAGTTCGTCACCGCCTACCGCCCCGAGGAGATGCCGGGCGTGCGCCTGCCGGTGCTCGACTGGCCGTACGTGGAAGGGCTGCGCATCGACGAGGCGATGCACCCGCTCACGATCATGGCGGTCGGGCTCTACGGCGAGGTGCTGCCGAACCAGAACGGCGCGCCGGTGCGGCTGGTGGTGCCGTGGAAGTACGGCTTCAAGTCCGCCAAGTCGATCGTGCGCATCCGGTTCGTCGCGCAACAGCCGAAGACGGCCTGGGAGAAGGCGGCGCCGAACGAGTACGGGTTCTACTCGAACGTGAACCCCGGCGTCGACCATCCGCGCTGGAGCCAGCGGCGCGAACGGCGCATCCCCGAGCTGTTCGCCAAGCGCGAGACGGTGCTCTTCAACGGCTACGGCGACCAGGTCGCGCGCCTGTACGCCGGCATGGACCTCAAGAAGTTCTACTGAGCACGGCGATGGCGCTCTCCGCACGCTCGATGTCCGCGCTGAAGGCGGCCGTCTTTCTCGCCGCGCTCGTCCCGGTCGCCCGCATCGGCTGGGCGCTCGCATTCGATCCCGATGCGCTCGGCGCGAACCCGGCGGAGTTCATCACCCGCTCGACCGGGGACTGGACGCTGCGCTTCCTGCTCCTCACGCTCGCGGTGACGCCGCTGCGCAAGGCGCTCGGCTGGCACTGGCTGGCGGGCTGGCGGCGGATGCTCGGTCTGTACGCGTTCTTCTACGGCGTGACGCACTTCGCGAGCTTCGTCTCCTTCGACCACGTCTTCGTGCTCGCCGAGATCCTGAAGGACATCGTGAAGCGGCCGTTCATCACCGTCGGCGTCACCGCACTGGCGCTGATGCTGCCGCTGGCGATCACCTCCACCGACCGCATGGTGCGGCGGCTGGGGGCGAAGCGCTGGCGCGCGCTGCACCGCCTGGTCTACCTCATCGCGCCGCTCGGGGTGCTGCACTTCTGGTGGATGGTGAAGGCCGACCTCACCGAGCCGGCGATCTACGCCGCGCTCCTGACGGTGCTGCTCGGCTACCGGGTCGCGGCCAGGCTGCGGGAGGCGAAGCGGAAGGCTGCGCGCAACCGGCGCGCGCCGCTGCCGCAGCCGAACGCGTGAGGCCGCGCCCCCGCGCTCAGGTCGCGCGCGCCGGCAGCCAGCGGCGCAGCGGCCGCGCGATGTCGCGCGTCTCCACCAGCGAGTAGGCCGCGGGCACCACCACCAGGGTGAGGAGGGTCGAGGTGATCATGCCGCCGATCACCGCGACCGCGAGCGGCTGATTGGTCTCGGACCCGGAGCCGAACCCGAGCGCGGCGGGTGCGAGCGCCAGCACGATCGTGGCGGAGGTCATCAGGACCGGCCGCATCCGGGTCGGGCAGGCGTCGCGCAGCGCCGCGTCGACCCCCATGCCCCCGGCGCGCCGCTGATTGGTGAGGTCCACCAGCAGGATCGAGTTCTTCGCCACCAGGCCGATCAGCAGCACCAGCCCGATCATCGAGAAGATGTTGAGCGTGAGCGGGGTGACCTCGGCGCCGAGCCAGGTCGCGAACTGCGCGATCGGCTGGCTCACCCACAGGGCGAAGATCCCGCCGATGATGGCGAGCGGCACCGCGAGCATGATGATCAGCGGCTGGACGAAGGAGTTGAACTGGCTCGCCAGCACCATGAACAGCAGGATCGAGCCCACCACGAACGCGAACATCACGTAGCGCTCGGTCTTGCCGAGCTCCGCCGCCTCGCCGATGAACTGCACGCGGTAGCCGGGCGGTAGCGCCGCCGCCGCCTCGTTGACCTTCTCGATCGCCGCGCCGAGCGTGACGCCCGGGACGTTGAAGAAGGTCGCGGCGTACTCGAGGTCGAACTTGCCGATCACCGCCGGGCCGAGCACTTCCCTGAGTGTCGCGACGCTGTCGAGGCGGATCAGCTGCCCCTGGCGGTTGCGCAGGTAGATCTTCGCGAGATCGCGCTGCTGCACGAACTCGCCGTCGGCCGCCTTGACGCGCACGTCGTAGCGCTGACCGTCCCCGGGGTCGTCGTTGTACTTCGCGATGTCGATGCCGCCGGTGAGCATGTTGAGCGCCGACGCGACGTCCTGCGCGCTCAGGCCGAGCGCCTGCGCCCGCGTGCGGTCCGGAGCGAGAACGTACTGCGGCAGCTCGAGCTGCAGGTCGGTGTCCATGCGCCCGATCGCCGGGTCGGCCTGCAGCTTGCGCTGGAGGTCGGTCGCGAGCCGGCCCATCTCCATCAGGTTCGGGCCGGAGACGACGAACTGCAGCGGCTCGGTGCGCTGCCCCTGGAACACGCCGAACGGGCGCGGGAAGGCGCGGATGCCGGCGACCTGCGTCAGCTCCTGTCGCAGCGCGGCGAGCACCTGCTGCTGCGAGCGCATCCCGCCCGCGCGCCGCTCGGCCTTGGGCAGCATGCGGATGACGAGCGTCGCCTGGTTCACCTGCTGCGCGCTGCCCAGGCCGATGATCGCCCACTCGGTGACGATCTCGGGATAGGTCTTGGTGATCGCCTCGACCTCGCGCAGCTTGCGGTCGGTGTACTCGATCGAGGACCCGAGCGGCGTGCGCATCGAGATCAGGAAGCGCCCCTCGTCCTGCTGCGGCGCGAGCTCCTTGCCGACGTTCTTGAAGAAGTACTGGCTGGACAGCACGACGAGCAAGGTCGCGCCGAGCACCTTCCAGCGGTGGCGCAGCGACTGCTCCAGGCACCAGCGGTACCCCCTGTCCATCGCGGCGAAGAACCGGTCGAGCGCGCGGTGCACGCGCCCGTCGTGCTTCTGCACGCGCAGGAAACGCGAGCACAGCATCGGGGTGAGCGTGAGGGCGACGAACCACGACATCAGCACGCCGAACGTCACCACCACCGCGAACGACTTGAAGAACTGGCCGATGATCCCGCCGAGAAAGATCACCGGCGCGAAGATCGACACCAGCGCGAGCGTGGCCGCGAGCACCGCGAAAGTCACCTCGCGGCTGCCGTTGATCGCCGCCGACACCGGGTCCGGATCGAGGTGCTCGCGGTGCCGGAAGATGTTCTCCAGCACCACGATCGAGTCGTCGACCACCACGCCGATCAGCAGCAGCAGCGCGAGCATCGTGACCGAGTTGAACGTGTAGCCGACGAAGTACATCACCGCCACCGACCCGAGCAGCGACACCGGGATCGCGATCGCGATGATGACGGTCGAGCGCACGCTGCGCAGGAAGAACAGCACGACGAGCGCGGCGAGGATCGTTCCCTCGACCAGGTGCTCCTTGAGCGAGTTGATGATCTCGCCGATGAAGACCGCGTCGTTCTGGACGACGTCGATCTGCAGTCCCGGCGGGAGCGAGGGCAGGATGTCGGTCTCGAGGCGCGCGCGCACCTTCGAGATGATCTCGACGGTGTTGGTGTTGGGGATCTTCACGATGCCCAGCCCGACCGCGTCGCGGCCGTTGTAGCGGCCGAGCTGGCGGAAGTCGGACAGCCCGTCGACGATCTCGGCGATGTTCTCGAGCCGCACCGGCGCGCCGTCGCGGTAGGCGACGATCATCCGCCTGAGCTCGTCCAGGTTGTGGAACTCGAGGTCGAGCTTGACCAGGTGCTCGGTGCTGGCGCCGACCACGAAGCCGCCGGCGAGCTGGAGGTGCTCGCGGCTGAAGGCGTCCTGGATGTCCTGCGCGGCGATCCCCATGGAGGCCATGCGCGCGGGCAGCAGGTTGACGCGGATGGTGCGGTCGCGGCGCCCGCCGATCCGCACCTCGCCCACGCCGTCGATGGTCTCGAGCTTCTTCTTGATGACGTTGATCGCGTACTGGTTGAGCTGCTGCTGGGTGCGGTCGCCGGACAGCGCCATCCAGAAGATCGGCGAGGTGTTGGTCTCGACCTTGGCGACCACCGGCGGGTCGGCGTCCTTGGGGAGCCGGCGCAGGATCTGGTTCACCTTCGCCTGCACCTCGTTGAAGGCGACGTCGATGCGCTTGTCGAGGTTGAAGGTGATGTTGATCT
>WBZO01003969.1_pt1 | contig 16480 bp, 17 predicted proteins | sample 5204261 | NCBI WGS metagenome assembly WBZO01 (sample SAMN12412400, study PRJNA552823) | activated sludge metagenome | isolation source: activated sludge from anammox sidestream of wastewater treatment plant... | place: USA: North Carolina | collected 2017-09 | reverse complement strand
CATGAATATTATTTAATTCTTGTGGATCTTTTGCTTTTTGCAGGGATTATTTATTCATGAAACGATAACTGCTGTACGTTGAAAAGGAAAACGATTTTACACAGATTAATTCAAAGGCGGAAGATGACTTGATGAAAGAGCCGGTTGAAGATTGTTTTTCATTCGCTGCAAGCAACTTCTTATTACTTTTGCCAATAACAATATAGTAAAATGGATCAAAGTACATTGGCTTTTATAATTTCAATTATCGCCATATTAATTTCTCTGATCACCATTCTTTTAGTAAATCAGCAGCAAAAGAAAACCGGCAAAGGCACACCTGCGTTTGATACACGGCCTTTGCAACTGCAGGCGTATGAAAGACTGGTGATGTTGACAGAACGCATTTCACTACCCAACCTGGTGAGCAGGGCCAATAAACCGGGTATGGATGCAAGGGAAATGCAGTTACTGTTGCTCGAATCCATTAAACAGGAATATGAATATAATACCACCCAGCAGATTTATGTGAGTCCCTTAGCCTGGGAGGCTGTTGAAAACCTGAAGGAACAAAATATGCTGATCATAAATCAGATTGCTTCTACATTACCCGGAGGCGCCAGTGGGCTGGAATTGAATAAAAGGCTAATGGATTTTGTGTTGAATCATAAAAAAGGTACTCTCCACGCCATTGTGCTGGAAGCGTTGAACTATGAGGCGAAGAAATTGATGAAATAAGAAAGTGTAAGATGATAGTTAAGTATTAAAGATTGATCATGCCTGAGAATAAAAAATATACAGATAGCGGGATCGAAATAAAGGAAGTTTATACTTCTGAAGAAACCATGAATGATCCGCCGCTGGAGATGCCGGGAGAAATTCCTTTTACCCGTGGTATAAAGCAGGACATGTATCGGGGAAAGTTGTGGACAATGAGGCAGTATTCCGGATTTTCAACCGCTGAAGAAAGCAATAAAAGATATCACTACCTGCTATCACAGGGCGTGATGGGATTGAGTGTGGCTTTTGATCTTCCCACTCAAATCGGTTATGACTGCGATCACCCGTTAGCAGAAGGCGAGGTTGGTAAAGTGGGAGTTTCTATCAGTTCCATTAAGGACATGGAAGCCTTGTTCAAAGGTATCAGGCTGGAAGATGTTTCCACCTCAATGACGATCAATGCAACCGCTTTTATTCTTCTTTCCCTGTATGTAGCTATTGCAAAGAAACAGGGCGCTGACCTGAAGAAGATATCAGGTACGATACAGAATGATATCCTTAAAGAATATGCTGCAAGAGGGACTTACATTTACCCGCCCAAACCTTCCATGCGCATCATCACCGATATTTTTGAATGGTGCAGCAATGAATTGCCCAAATGGAACACTATTTCCATTTCAGGATATCATATCCGTGAAGCGGGAAGCACAGCAGTACAGGAAGTGGCTTTTACCTTAAGCAACGGCAAGGCCTATGTAAAAGCAGCATTGGATAAAGGACTGGATATTGACGTATTCGGAAAACGCCTTTCCTTTTTCTTCAATGCACACAATAATTTATTTGAAGAGATCGCCAAGTTCCGTGCGGCAAGAAGGATGTGGGCTAAGATCATGAAAGAATTTGGTGCAAAAGATAAGAAGACAATGATGCTTCGCTTTCACACTCAGACAGGAGGCAGCACATTACTTGCACAACAGCCGTTGAACAATATTTCAAGAGTGACGTTGCAGACAGTGGCCGCTGTACTGGGAGGCACTCAATCCCTTCATACAAACGGATATGATGAAGCATTAAGCCTGCCTTCGGAAGAGGCAGTGCGTATTGCATTGCGTACACAGCAGATAGCAGCTTATGAGAGCGGTATCACGGATACCGTGGACCCTTTGGGTGGCTCTTACTTTGTGGAAGCATTGACCAATGAAGTGGAAGAAAAAGCGTGGGAACTCATCAATAAGATCGACGCCATGGGTGGCAGCGTACCTGCCATAGAATCTAATTTTATCCAGAATGAGATAGCACGCAGCGCTTATGAATACCAGCGGAAGATAGAAACAGGGGAGAAGATCATTGTAGGCCTGAATAAATTTCAAACGGAGGAACATAAGAACATACCTCTGCTGAAAGTGGATGATAAGATCAGGCAGGTGCAGTCAGAAAAACTGAAAGCATTGCGCAACAACAGGGACCATGCAAAATGCGACAACCTGTTGCAGCAATTGAATGACAAAGCAGTGAGTGGCGAGAACATGATCCCTACGGTGATTGAAGCCGTGGAGAATTATTGCACGTTGGGAGAAATAGCAGATGAGCTGAGAAGAATATTCGGAGAATACAAATAAAAACAAATCAAAGATGAAAACGATCATAGTAACCGGCGCATCGGGAAACCTGGGCCGGGCAGTTTTGAAAAAATTTTTATCCGAAGGTTATCATGTTGTCGGCACCGTGGTTCATGATGACCCCGCTGCCATGGATGTAAGCCATCCTGAGTTCGAAAAATATGTCGTTGACCTGATGAGTGAAGAAGACAGTCAGAAGTTTGTTGACTCGGTGGTTTCCAGGAATGGAAGCATTGATGCAGCCGTATTGACGGTCGGAGGATTTGCCATGGGGAAAGTGACGGATACAAAAACATCGGATATCCTGAAACAGTATAAGCTGAATTTTGAAACGGTTTATAATACGGCACGGCCGATCTTTAACCAAATGATGAAGCAGAATGCGGGACGGATATTCATGATCGGCTCAAGGCCCGGATCGGACATGCGGCACAGTAAAGGGATGGTAGCTTACGGGCTTACCAAGTCTCTGATTTTTCGCCTGGCAGAATTAATGAATGATGAAGCAAAGGATCATAATATCGTCACCAGCATAGTGGTGCCTTCAACGATTGACACTCCGCAAAACCGCAAGTCAATGCCGGATGCTGATTTCAGCAAGTGGGTGAAGCCGGAAGCCATCGCGGATGTGATCTCGTTTTATTGCAGCGATGAAGCAAGGATACTCAGGGAGCCGGTCATTAAAGTTTACGGGGCGTCATAATATTTTTTCACTTTTTAAAATTTTCCAATGCGGATCATGAAATGGGTGGGGCTTGCAGCAGCTTTAACTTTGGCAGTGGCTTGCTTTCTTCCCTGGGTCATTATCGAATCCAGAAATATAACGGTCACGGGTATTGATGCCACAGGTACTGCTTTCGGCAAGCCGGGTTATTTTCATTTTTTTTCGATTGTCTTTTTTTTGCTGTTTAATTTCATACCCAGGGTGTGGGCCAAAAGAGCCAATTTGTTTATAGTTGCTTTGAATCTTGCCTGGGCTATCCGCAACTATTTTTTAATATCTACCTGCCAGATGGGAGAGTGTCCTGAAAAGCAGACAGCTTTTTATATGCTGATCCCCGCTTCCGTGCTGATGCTGGCAGCCGCCTTGTTTCCTGATATAAGAGAACAAAAGAAAAACAAAGCTGTAGTAAATTAAAAAAGCCGGCAGGATCTGATCCTTGCCGGCCGTTTTTAGGTCCGTCCTCAAACTAAGGTTAGTGTCTCTTTTAGTTATTGCCTGCAACAATTATTTTTTCAACGCTGGATTCGTTGTTCGTTCCGATAGTGCGAAGGCTGTACATACCCGGGGTCAGGTTGTCAATTTGCAGCGAGCTGTTTGAATAGCTTCTCCACTGTCTTACCATTCTGCCAGACATATCCACCAGCATGATGTTTCTGAGTGAAGCATCAGGATAAGAAACGGTCACTCTGCCATTGCTGCTCGGGTTAGGGAATACTACCGTTTTTGCCATTTGATTTTGTCCCTGCACAGCGCAAACTTTAGAGTATGAGAATTTACCGTCGAAGTCAGTTTGCTTGATGCGGTATTGGGAGATGGCATTTGAATTATTCTGATCGGTGAATTGATAGGTCAGTTTGCCGTTGCTGTTTCCGTTGCTTGCCTGTGAAGGAATAAAGGCAACAGATTCCCATGTGGCAGATGCAGTATTGTAGCGCTCAACGTTAAAGCCGGTGTTGTTCGATTCAGTGAACGTTTCCCATTTCAATGAAACGGATGAACTATGGCGCACTGCAGTGAAGTCACCGAAAGTTACAGGAAGCGGGCTTTCGTTGAAGGGGTGATAAGTTGTGGTGCAACTGCCGATTTTTATCCAACCGAAAAACCAAATCCAAGTTTCAGAATTAATTACGATATCGATCTTGGTAACGTCATTAGCAGTGAATGTTCCTGATATAAAAGTGTAAGTTTGGTCGATAATATTAAAGCGATGATCAAACGTGCCGGATGTAACTGTAACACCATCAACCTGGATCTCAATTGTTCCTGATTTGAGTTGTGCATTACTGTAATCAAAAGTGACCGTCTTGGGATTACCTGAGATCGGGGTTACTTTTACTGAAGGTTCGTCAATCTTGATACAATCGCCCTGTGCTTTTACGAGGAGTGTTCCCAGGGCCAGAACAACAGAGAGTACAATTCTTTTCATAAGGTAATTTTTTTTGAGTTTACGGATCCGGATTCTACGGTTTCACTTGTGTGTTTTTCCCGCAATCCGAGCGTAAAAGTAGCAGCCGGTTTTCGTATTTGCAAGCTTTTTAAAATGAAATTTCCCGATATGATCCGGGAAATTAACTAAGTAAAAAAACGAAGCTCCAGTTTAGAAAGTTGATTTTCAGAATGGTTATCCAATGAGATTTTAAATGTTTTGAAAAGATTTTTTTTAAAAATTTTTTGTAGAAAAGAGATCAGCGAAGGAGGGATCATACGTACAAAAAAGAAACTCCGGTTTTTCGATGTCATTTCTACGAAGAAGAAGATGACGGAATTTACCGGGAAAATTCAGAAGATTATTAGTTAAAACATCAGGAAAAAAGCTTTGCCACTCCAAAGGCAGCAGCAGCGGCCACAGCGCCGATCAACATTACCCTTATGGCTCCCCACCATGCATTCACACCTGTGATCCTGCTCTTAAAATAACCGAAAATAAAAAGGCAAAGAAGGGTGACTACCACTGACCATTTTAATCCATCTATGGGTGCGCTAACAAAGAAATAAGGGCTTAGAGGAACGAGCCCGCCAACTATATAGGATATGCCGATATTAAGGGCAGATTTCCTGGCTCTTGCCGGGTCAGGTTTATCGAGGCCCAGTTCATATTTCATCATAAAATCCACCCATTGCTTCTCATCTTTTGCGATCTCTTCCGTTGCTTTATTCTGAAGTTCTTCGCTCAATCCAATGCTGGCAAAGAATTCTTTTGTTTCTGCCACCTCCCTGTCGCGAAGATGTTCCACTTCATACATCTCTCTTTTTACTTCACTGTTGTAATGATCCAGTTCGGTCTTTCCGGCAAGATAGCCACCAAGCCCCATGGCTATGGAGCCGGCGCATATTTCAGCTATTCCTGCAATGAGAATGATATTTGTTGACGATACAGCGCTGCTTAACCCTGCTGCCAATGCAAACGGAACGGTAAGCCCGTCGCTCATGCCGATAACCACATCGGTCAGCAAAGCGCTGCTTTTTAAATGCTGCTCTATATGCGGAGACTGATTATCCTCGCTCATAAACCTGAAATGAGATCTTTATTTTCCCGGCTTCGTTTAATCGAGGCAAGATAAAGATTTCCTGATGATCTCCACGCTTTCCAGTATCTGCTCTTTATTGATGATCAATGGCGGCGCCAGGCGTATGCGATCGTTATGGGTAGGCTTTGCCAGCAAACCTTCTTCTTTCATACGAAGGCAAAGTTCCCATGCCGCATCTTCTTTGGCATGAGCAATGACTATTGCATTCAGCAATCCTTTTCCTCTCACCACACTGATATGTTCCGAATGGAGCGCTTTTATTTTTTCCCGGAAAAGTTCGCCCATTGCCAAAGCATTCTCAGCCATCTTTTCATCTTTCAATACCTGCAAAGCCACAATGGATGTCTTGCATGCCAGTGGATTCCCTCCATAGGTGGATCCATGCTCACCGGGTTTCAATGTCATCATGATCTCATCATCAGCAAGCACAGCGCTTACAGGCATCATTCCGCCACTCAAAGCTTTGCCTAAGATCAGCATATCAGGCCGTACATTTTCATAATCGCATGCCAGCATTTTTCCGGTTCTGGCCAGCCCGGTTTGTATTTCATCGGCGATGAATAAAACATTGTGCTGCTCACAAAGTTTTTTTGCAGCAGAGAGATAACCCTGATCGGGCACGATCACACCTGCTTCGCCTTGTATGGGTTCCGCCAGGAATCCGGCAACATTTTTATCGGCCAGCGCTTTCTCCAATGCATGGATATCGTTGTAAGGAATTATTTCAAAACCCGGGGTGTAAGGCCCGAAATCGTCTCTTGCTTCAGGATTAGTGCTTAATGAAATGACCGTGATGGTTCTTCCGTGAAAGTTATCTTCACAAACAATGATTTTAGCTTTATCATGAGGGATGCCTTTTACTTTATAAGCCCATTTACGGCAGAGCTTGAGCGCTGTTTCCACGGCTTCCGCGCCGGTGTTCATGGGCAACACTTTGTCATACCCGAAATAACCGGTTATGTATTTATCAAATTCACCCAGGCAGTCATTGTAATAAGCACGGCTGGTAAGAGTGAGTTTTTGTGCCTGCTCAATAAATGTCTTTACTATTTTGGGATGACAGTGCCCCTGGTTCAAAGCAGAATAGCTGCTGAGAAAATCATAATATCTTTTTCCATCCACATCCCATGCATAAACTCCCTCGCCGCGGCTCAGCACCACGGGCAGCGGATGATAATTATGTGCGCCGTATTTGTCTTCCAGTTCAATATAATGATTGGCTTTTTCTGATATGGTAATTACATTTTCCATAAAAAGATCTTTTAAAAGTGATAGAATAGAAAATCAGGCCGGAATGCTTCCGGCAAAAAAGGAGGCTTATCCTCGGTGGTTGAGGAAATCAAGGTTGGAAGAAAGAAACCCTTTTATTGCAAACTCATTTCGTGTCATTGCATCGCAAGTTACGAAATATTATACAGATCACTCCCCGTTGTAGATCACACCGGTGGTTGCGGTTTCTTTTAATTCTATTCTGTTAAGAGAGGGCAGGGCGGATTTAATCCGTTTCCAGAGCCAGAGGGAAATATTTTCTGCAGTGGGATTTTCAAGCCCTTCAATATCATTCAGCAGTTTATGGTCCAACTGGTCAATAATGGGAGCGATCACATTCTTTATTTCTTTAAAATCCATGATCCATCCGATCTTATTATCAGGTTCTCCTTTTATGTACACACGCAATGTGTAAGTATGTCCGTGCATCTGCCTGCATTTATGTTCTTTGGGAACATTGGGTAGAAAATGTGCCGAATCGAAACTGAAATCCTTATAGATCTCCATAGTGTAAATTTGTGCGCAAAGATATGTACAACTCAACCCTGTAGGATATAATGTTCATTAAAATCACAGCTCATGGAATACAAAATACCTGAGGGCACGAGGATCGGACATGTTCATCTGAAAGTTTCTGATCTGGAACGCTCGATGAAATTTTATCATGATATTTTGGGATTTGAGATACAGCAGCGTTATGGCGGCAGCGCCGTATTCCTTTCTGCCGGAGGTTATCATCATCACATCGGGTTGAACTCCTGGCATAGCAAAGGCGCAGAGCCAGCGCCCGCTTTTTCCGCAGGATTATATCATTTTGCCATATTATATCCGCAGCGCAGAGACCTTGCCGTAATTTTAAAGAGATTGATCAACGCTGATTATCCTTTGACCGGAGCTGCCGATCATGGCGTGTCGGAAGCAATATACCTGGATGATCCTGACGGTAATGGTGTAGAGTTGTATTGGGATAAGCCAAAAGAACAATGGCCGAAAGATGAACAGGGAAATCTGCAAATGGTGACAGATCCTCTGGATATTGAAGAATTACTTCAACTCGCCGGGTAATTCTTTTACATAATAATGTGAAGGGAAAGAAACTGAGATAGTTGCTTCATTTTTAAAAATTCCAAACACTGAACTGCCACTTCCTGACAAGGCTGCGTATAAAGCTCCCGACTCATATAATTTTTCTTTTACTTTCCAGGTTTCAGGATGGCTTTTGAAAATGCTCTTCTCAAAATCATTGATAAGATTTTCTTTCCATGATTCAACGGGCTGAGAGATAATATTCTTTAAAGAATCTCCTTTTCCCGAAGTAATAATTTGAGAATAAGCCATTGCTGTATTGATATGAATTCCCGGATACACCAATAGTATTTTATAACTGCCCAGGTTCAATTCCGCAGGCTCAAGGATCTCGCCTCTGCCGGTTGCCATGCAAGGTTTATTCAAAATAAAAAAAGAACAATCGCTGCCTAAATGTGATGCATAGGAAATGAGGCGTTCTTTGCTTAACCCCAGTCCGAATTTTTCATTCAGCATCTTTAAGGTAAATGCTCCGTCGGAACTGCCGCCACCCAGGCCGGCGCCGGAAGGTATGAGTTTATGCAAATGCATTTTGATGGAAGGTAACTGAGGGAAATCTTTTTTTAAAAGAAAATAAGCTTTTACACAAATGTTCTCATGGGGTTCTACTTCAACAGGTATTCCGCTTGATGAAAACAGAACCGGGTGATCAGATTCATTGCTCGTGTCAACAATTGTTTCCAATGCATCTTTCAAAGGGATCGGATAGAATACCGTTTCAATTTCATGATATCCATCCGTTCTTTTTCCAACGACACGGAGGCCGAGATTGATCTTACAGTTTGGAAAAACGATCATGTATCTGGAATAAAAAAATAACAGTCAAAAGTAAAAAGTGAAATAAAAGGAGTATGTTCAACGAGCGCTTTATTTCTTTTTACGGTTGTTGATCTCATCACGGATGGCAATAGCCCGGATATAATCTTCTTTCTCCAGCACTTCGTTCAAAAGGCTATTCAACTCTTCAATGGTCATGGATCTCAGATCGGATTTTTCAGCGGTTTCTTTTTCGACAGGTTCTTCTTTTGATTTTTTCTTTTTCCCGGGTGGATTATCTTCCATCAGAATGCCGGCGCTTCCCAGGATGTTTTCGTACGTATAAATGGGGCAGCCAAAGCGTACTGCCAGGGCCAGGGCGTCAGAAGTCCTTGAATCAATTTCCACCGTGTCATTTTCTGAAGAGCATACCAGTTTGGAATAGAAAATGCCTTCCTGAAGATCGCAGATGATGATCTCATGAAGTTCTATCCCGAATGCGTTCATGAAATTTTTCATCAGGTCGTGTGTGAGGGGACGGCTGGGATTCATTTTTTCCAATGCCACTGCAATAGCCTGCGCTTCGAATCCACCGATCACAATCGGCAAGCGGCGAAGGCCATTGACCTCACCCAGCACTACAGCGTAAGAATGAGTTTGGGTAATACTATGTGATAAAGCAACGATTTCCAGTTCTATCTTCTTCATTATACCGTCTTTAATAAGGGCTGGCCCTGCTTTGACGTACAAATATAAAAATTAAAGCCTTCAATTCTGAAGGCTTTTCAAATCATTTACAATCTTATTTTGCACAATTTTTATGATGCCACTCCTTTTAGTTTTTTAATAGCATCAGTCAGTTTAGGAACGACCTCGAAAGCGTCTCCGACTATACCGTAATCTGCCGCTTTAAAGAATGGCGCTTCAGGATCTTTGTTGATGACCACAATGATCTTACTGTGGTTCACACCGGCAAGATGTTGTATGGCGCCGGAAATGCCAACGGCAATATAAAGATTGGGTGCAATGGCTACACCGGTTTGCCCAACGTGTTCGCTGTGCGGCCGCCAGTGAGAATCAGCAACCGGACGGCTGCATGCCAGGGCCGCATGTAAAACTTTTGCAAGGTCTTCCAGCATCCCCCAATTCTCAGGGCCTTTCATGCCCCTTCCTCCACTTACCACTATATCGGCTTCTGTCAACGGAATGTCACCGCTTGCTTTTGTAGTTTGAATCACTTTAATCTTACCGGCAGTTATGTCTGCATTGAATGGGACGACTTCAGCAGTGCCTTCCCCTGCTTCGGTCTTATAAGCATTGGGATTAAGAGCAATGATCTTAGTCTCTGTCTTTACCGAAACATTTGCTGATGCTTTGCCGGAAAAAACAGTTTTCTTTACGATGAAATCCGGACCGGAGATCTCCGGTAACGAAATAGCGCCGCTAACCAGCCCTGCTTTTAGCCGGGCAGATACTCTTGGTGCAATGGATTTCCCATTTACATTATTAGAAAATATGATCGTTTTAGCGCCTGTTGCCTGCGCCACCTGTGCTATGGCTTTTGCATAAAGCTGTGAATCGGTGTGATTCAGTAAGGCGTTGGAAATGTGGTGGATCTTTTTCACTCCATATTTCCCTAATGCAGCAAGGTCATCTTTTACTTCACCCAATACCACTCCTTCAACTGAAGTCCCTGACATTTCAGCCACTTTAGCGCCGTAACAGATCGCTTCCAAAGATGATTTTTTTACCTGGCCATCAGCTGTATCAATAAATACCAAAACAGACATATAGTAATTTTATTTTTTTAATGAATTAAAATGCTTTTGCTTCTTCGTGTAATAATCTTACCAGTTCTTCCGGCTGATCCGCAGGCACCAGTTTCACTCCGGCCTTTGCAGGAGGTAATTCAAAACTGACATATCCGGTCAATGCTTCGGCCGCAACGGGGTCCACAACTTTCAAAGGCTTTGTGCGTGCCGCCATGATACCACGCATATTGGGAATACGCGGCTCTGCCACACCGGCCTGGCAGCTTACTACCAACGGAAGGTCCACTTCACATGCCTCTTCTCCGCCTTCAATCTCACGGGTGATTGTAGCTTTAGATCCGGACAGTTCAAACTTTGTTGCCAGGGATACAAAAGGCAGATCCAGCAATTCTGCAACCATCCCGCCAACGGATGAGCCGTTGTAATCAATGGTCTCCTTTCCGGTAAAGATCAGATCATAATTTCCCTGTTTTGCCCATTCTGCTATTTGCGAAGCTATGTAAAACCCGTCATTGCTTCCCGTGTTGATCCTGATGGCTTCATCGCCGCCAAGCGCCAGGGCTTTGCGGATGATGGGATCAGCATCTGCTTCGGCTACGGTCACCAGGTGAATGACGGTGGAAGCATCTTTTTCTTTTAGCTCAATGGCACGGACCAGGCAATACCATTCATCATAGGGGTTGATGATCCATTGTACGCCGTTTGTATCGAATTTCGTGTTGTTATCAGTGAAAGCTATTTTTGCCGTGGTATCCGGCGTTTTACTGATGCAGACAAGTATCTTCATGAATGACTATTTGGTATGAATAAAAAAGGTTGTTTATGCAACCAACGCAAAGATAAGGGAAACACCTTTTAAAAATGAAAAATTGAATTCAAAACTATACACTGCCGGAAATTACGGGCATTTTCTTTCCCATAGCCTCGTTGCCGGTTATTTGTAAACAGAAATTTTATCATGGAACTGCTTCAGCGATATAAAGAGTTTATCAAAAACAACAGCCTGTTCCAACCGGGCGATAAACTTTTGCTTGCTGTGAGCGGCGGGGTGGATTCCATGGCGCTTTGTGAACTTACCAGGCTTGCCGGATTTGAATTTGTGATCGCACATTGTAATTTCAAACTAAGAGGCGAAGAGAGTGAAAGAGACATGCGTTTTGTAAAAGAACAGGCCCAAAGGCTCGGAGCGGAATGTTTTATCAAAGAATTTAATACGAAAGAATATGCTTCCGGAAAAAAGATATCCATTCAGGAAGCTGCACGGACGCTGCGCTATGATTGGTTCGACCAACTTCTTGATGAGAATAGTTCATTAAGTTGTATAGTGACTGCCCATCATTCCGATGATAATATAGAAACAGTTCTGCATAATTTTTTTCGTGGCACCGGCATTAAAGGATTGAGAGGAATAGAAATGAAACGCGGAAAGATAGTAAGGCCGTTACTATTTGCCCGCAGGGCAGAACTGGAAGAATTTGTTTCCGGTCATGGGTTGGGTTATGTTACCGACAGCAGCAATCTTAAAGAAGATTACAGCCGCAATTATCTCCGGTTAAGCGTCATTCCCATGTTGGAAAAGATTTTTCCTGATGTTTCGGGCAATATTTTGCAGAACATTGACCGGTTCAGAGAAGCAGAGATGCTGTACAGGGAAGCGGTTGACCGGCATAAAAAGGATTTGCTGGAATACAAAGGGGAAGCTGCTTACATTCCGGTCTTAAAGCTGAAAAAATCAAAACCATTACGGACACTGGTTTATGAGATCACAAAAGAATGGGGATTCGGGCCGCACCAGGTTGATGATATCATTCATTTGCTGGATAGTGAAACAGGAAAATATATCAGTTCTGCAACGCACCGTATTCTGAAAAACAGGAATTGGATCATCATTACTCCTTTGATAAAAGGTCGGCCTGAAATTTTTGTGATCGAAGAAGGGGAGAAAACATTGGCCATTCCCATGAATGAAAAAGAAGAACAGGTTTTGACATTTGAAATTATTCCCGCTTCTCAATTTGAAATCTCAAAAGATAATTTCACGGTGTTCCTGGATATAAAAAATATTCAATACCCGCTATTGCTGCGTAAATGGAAGACAGGAGACTATTTTTACCCGTTAGGAAATAAAAAAACAAATTCAGAAAAAGTGGGGAAGAAAAAGTTATCCCGTTTTTTCATTGACCAGAAACTTTCCAAAGCCGATAAAGAAAAAGCCTGGGTGCTGGCAATGGATCAGAAAATACTTTGGGTGGTTGGCTATCGGATGGACGACCGATTTAAAGTAACGGAGAACACAAAGTCTGTTATGAAGATCAGCCTTTCTACCCGCCAAACTGTATGAATTGTTTCGGATCAGCATTCAGGATCTGATCAATAAAGTTTTTCAGCAATGGATATTCCGAAAATGCCTGGCAAACTACGACCGTGAACACGATACCGAATAAGGCGCCATAGATATGAGCCGAATGATTGACATTTCCTCCTCCCCGTTTTTCGAGCCATTGAGATATTAAAAGATAAAGGATCCCGAAGATGAAACCGGCAATAAAGACCGGGATGAAGAACAGGCCGATGCCGACCAGGGGATTAAAAAGTATGCTGGAAAAGATCACGGCAGATACCGCACCGGAAGCGCCCAGGCTGCGATAATAGTAATCGTTTTTGTGTTTGGAAAAGGTAGGGAGCAGGCTGAAGAACAATGCAAGTACGTAAAGCAATATGTAAAGAAGTTTGCCTTTATCACCAAACAGGATTGTAAAATCCTTTTCTACGATCTCTCCGAAAAGATACAAGGCAAGCATGTTGAAAATAAGATGACCGGCATCTGCATGGATCAATCCGCAGGTAAAGAAGCGATACCATTGTTTTTGCCGGGTGATGGCAGGCGGATAGAAGATCAGGTCATCAATAAGCCTTTTGTTGCTGAAACCACCAAATGAGACCAGGGCTGTGATGATGACAATGATCAATGTGATTGAAAGGTGCATTCGAGTACATTGAAAAATTCAAAGCTAAAGGCTAATTCCTGAAATGAAAATTTATTTATGATGATATTTTTCATTATTCAGAATCGTACAGGCACGGTACACTTGCTCTGCCAGGATAAGCCGTACAAGCTGATGAGGGAATGTCAGGGAAGAAAGGCTCCATACCGTTTTTGCTCTTTTTAAGACAGAAGCATCAAGCCCGTAAATGCCACCGATAAGAAAGATCAGGCTTTTTACACTTTCATTGGCTCTTTTCTGAATGAATTTTGCCAGCCCTTCCGAAGTCATTTGTTTTCCATGTTCATCCAGTGCGACCAGGTAGTCACCGGGCCTCAGCCATTCAAAAATGATCTCAGCTTCTTTTTTCTTCAGGTCCATCTCGCTAAGCATGCCTGCATTCTTCGGAAGAGGAATGATGTTCCATTCGACCTTGTAATAATTGGAGATCCGTTTTGTAAAATCTTCCACTCCTGCTTTTACAAAAGGTTCATTGTTTTTGCCGATGGTCCAGAATGACAATTTCATCTTAAGAAAATTGAATGACTTTCTTTAATTGACCTGATTAATACTCTTTTGTGCTTCTGCCGGTATTGTAAAAATAAAAAATGTTTACTGTAAAATAAGTGATGATAGTCGTTAAGCGCTTGTCAATCGCAAAAACTTTCTGAAATCTTTAGGTCATTCTTTCAGAAATGAACTTCATTTACATCTGTGCTAAAAAATTTTAAATAAACAGGTGCTGATCCGGATATGATCTTGATCTGAATGTAAAATAAAATGAGCTTTGCCGTTTTATTTCCATGGCGCGGGCAATCCGCTCAGCCGGCCGTCATTTCCTCCACGAAGGATCAGGCTGAGTTCAAAAGTGTGCATACGTTGCGGAGCTTGTGTCAATTTTGAAATTGTGAGATCATAAGAGAGGCCTAATTGAAGATTACCGTAAGTGTATCCTATATAGGGGATGATCGCATTGTTGGACCAATACCAAAGACCGATGTTTGCCATTTGAGTGAAGTTTTCATCATCGGTAACATAATAGCCTATGCCACCGCCTATTGAGAAATAACTTGCACCGGATTGATATTGATAAATCCCATTGGTATTAAGTACCACCTGATCTGAAAGTGATCTTTCATAATTAGTATGGGCCACATATCTGGGAGCCAGAAATTCTTTGTCATTATCCAGAACAGTTTGCCTGGGTTTGTTGATGTGATATGCGGAAACGCCCACATCAAGATTCACAAGATCGTTAGAATAGGAATAAAGCAATCCGGCATTCACCGACAGGAAGGGCTTCATATTGGATAAGCCGGATTCGCCACTGGGCAGGCTGGCGTTAAACCCGATGCCATCAAACTGATTTTCGAAAGTAAGCCTGCTGTAATCGAGCCACCGGTTTCCATAACTTACCCCGATCCCTGCACCCAGTCTTTGTTCTGCAGCAAGATCCATTTTTATTTTACTGATATGCCGGATCTTAAAACCATTCAGTTCATTCCCGTTTCCTTGCTTCAGAAGCACATTGCCGGAAATATTGAAAGAAGCGTAAGTGCTTTTAACGGCTCCTGCCAGAGTCTGATCATAAAGCAACATTCCTCCGACTCCAATACGTGTGATCTCATCAACATAGTTATCTATCGTGTTCTGAAATATTTTACTGTCAAAAGAAAGCGTTCCGGTAGTATAGGGATTGTTAGGGCCGATCCATTGATTACGGTAATTGGAAATGGCACGCCACTTCGAATTGATCTGCGCAGTGAGCGCCGGGTTCACATTCAATGGCGAAGAAAAAAATTGTGAAAAGCTGGGATCCTGTGCCAATACACTTCCGCTACCGGTGAGGAAGGCAAGAGCAACAATGATTATTTTTAGCCTTTTCATCATTTAAAGATTTAACGTAATAAAACTGAGTTACCGGTCCGTTTAATGACAGCTCCGCTGACGCCAATACCTTCCGCAGTCCATGTATAAGTATCCATCACCTGAGGTTTGCCTTTATAAATACCATTCCATCCTATTCCGTTTGTATTGGTTTCATAGACCAGCTCGCCCCAGCGGTTGAATATTCTGAAATATTTCAATTCTTTCACATTGATCAGTATCGGACGCAGTACATCGTTCTGTCCATCTCCGTTAGGCGTCCATGCTTTCGGAACGATGATATCTTCATGCAGGCCCTGTGCGTCATTAGGCTTGATGTTGACCATCAAAGTATCGGTTACGCTACAGCCTTCCGGTGAAGTGATACTGATCAGATATTCTGTTGGCTTGTCGTGTTTGAATACCGGGTTGATTACGGTAGAAAGATCCAGCCCTGCCGGAGGCGTCCACTGGTATGTGAAGTTTGTTCCCAGGTTTCTTGCATTCAGCTGGGTGGCTGTGTTGGCTGTTACGGTCAATGTCGGATAACGAACCGGTGTGATTGCCGACATCACTGTTATCGTTGCAGAACTCAGGTTTCCTGTGGAAGAGCAATAAGCATCGGTCACGCTGTTGATCGTATAAGTAGCATTGGTCTCCGGTGCTACAGTGAATTGGTAAGTGGAAGAGGTGATAGGCCCGACATTATAATCAGCCACGCCATCTGTATAGCTGAACCGGAACGGAGCGGTTCCTGTCAGTGTTACGGTTATCACTGCTTTCGAACCGGAGCAGATGATAGTGCTTCCTCCCATAACAACTGTCGGAGGATTATTCACGGTTACTTTTACCGGTTTGATCTGTTCACATCCGCTTGCATTGGTTGCTTTGATATAATAGATACCGCTTGTTGTTATCGCACCCGGGTTACTCAATGGTGAAGTGGCAGCAGCATCAGTCCAATAAGTATAGGTCAATCCTGCATCGCTTCCCGCAGTGATGGATGCGTTGGTAATATCCACGGTTCCCGGAGAACATACGCCGGCAGGGTCGGTGATTATGAGGTTGATGGAAGCATTGATCTCAATATCCATAGTGGTCACTGCAGCACAGGGATCAGTTGGTGTAAAGGTATAAGTAGTGGTACCAACAGTTGCTGTATTAATAGTTGCGGGTG
>WBZO01003968.1_pt1 | contig 16491 bp, 10 predicted proteins | sample 5204261 | NCBI WGS metagenome assembly WBZO01 (sample SAMN12412400, study PRJNA552823) | activated sludge metagenome | isolation source: activated sludge from anammox sidestream of wastewater treatment plant... | place: USA: North Carolina | collected 2017-09 | reverse complement strand
GTGATGACTATCAAATGGCATTCTCCCGTGTTCAGGAGCGGCTCAAGAATATTGATAATGTGCTCGTCGCTTGGCAGGAGGGAAACAAGGACGAACGATTGGCGGAACTTGATCGGAAGCTGGCCGATCAGAGCGAATGGACGGCGCTGAATGAACGTATCGAGAGATTACAGGCGGCGGCCGATGAGGCGCGCCAACAGGATCAGATTCTCAGGCAGATAGAAACACAAATAACCCATGACAAGGCACGGTGTGAGGGACTGGAGCGTATTCGCGATGAATGGGGTTCTCGGGGACAACCCGCGCTTGAAGAGGCGGAGCGGCGCCTAGCTCAGGGCGATTTTGCCAGGATCGAGCGCGCCGCATTGGCTGAAATGAAGACAAGACAGGCGACTATCGCCTATGACGCAGTCGCCCACACGGCCGTTCGTTCCCGATTGAGCCAACTATCCGGCGCGTCCGAAGATTATCAACAACTTCAGCGAGCCGAAGCAGCAGTTAAACCTCTCGCAGAGAGTTTGGCCGAACTAACCCGCCAGCAAGAGAGGATGGCGGCCAAGGCCGGCGAGTTTCAGCGCCAGCGCCATGAGAGCGAGCTGCAGCTTCAGATGCTGGAAGCCGGCATGATCGATCTCCGCGCGGCCGAGTTCGAGCTTCAGCGACTGCGCGAGGAAGTGGTCGCTGCCAGCCGCGCCGAAGGTGGGGCACGGCAGAGGGTTGAGGTACTTACTGTCCGACGAGAAGATCATAAGCAGCTAACTGCTCGTAAAACAGCTTTGGCGCGCCAAATCAGTCTGCTGAAGCAACTGGAAGAAGCTTGTGGCCACAATGGCGTTCAGGCGCTCCTCATCGATGCCGCCTTACCGGAGATCCAGGCCTATGCTAATGATCTGCTTTACCGCTTGTCGGGCGGAGATATGGATGTCAGACTCAAAACCCAACGAGCGGCCAAATCAAAGGACAGTCTTATCGAAACGCTGGATATCGCTATAGCGGACAGCTTTGGCGAGCGTCCATACGAGAACTACAGCGGAGGGGAAAAATTCCGCGTCAACTTCGCCATTCGCCTGGCCCTGTCGCAGGTATTGGCTCGACGAGCGGGCGCGCGATTGCGCACGCTGGTTATCGATGAGGGATTCGGCAGCCAGGATCCCGAGGGGCGACAGCGTTTGGTTGAGGCTATCAATACCGTCCAGGATGAATTCGCCTGCATTCTGGTTATTACTCATATCGAGGAGCTACGCGATAAATTCCCGGCTCGCATCGATGTTGAAAAAACTCCGGCAGGGTCTCGTTTCTCTGTGGTCACCCCCTGAATCGAAGGCGCTGTCCCTGGCCGGCCACGCGGTATATCGACCAGAGTTTGCTCAGGCGTAGATGTAACCTGAAGCGCGCAGACCGAACTGGATCATGTCGCTGATGGCTTCTTGCCCCTCGTGTTCCTTTCCGGGCAGCGAGAGCAGGTTGAGCATGATCTCATCGAATCCTCCGGCCAAGCCTTCGGCTGTGCGACGTACATTCTGGGGCATGATTTCCTGATGTTCCAGCGCTGTCGCCAGTGTTCGTTGCCAGGTGCGGATCAATTTCTCGCGGTACCCGGACCGTCGTTCGACCAGTGCCGGCACCGATCCTACCCCGCCGATTAGCAACAACTGGACGACCGCTGGCTCATAGAAGGCAATATTGACATAAGCTTGAACGGCCGCTTCCAGTTTAGCGGCAAAGGTTGTCCGGCTGTTGAGCGCCTGTTCCAGAGTCTGGAGCATGAAGGTAGCGGTCTCCTCAAACAAATGATTGAAGAGCGTCTCTTTGTCGGGGAAGTAGAAATAGAACGTGCCAATTGCTACGTCGGCTTCGGCAACGATATCGCGCACCGTCGCCGCATGATATCCTTTTTGCGCGAAGACGCGGACAGCTGCCTGCATCATGGCTGTGCGTTTGGCGTCTTTTTTGCGTCGTGTGTTTTCGGTACTCCGATATGGCATAATGTTTGCCAATCATACTGAAATGTGTGGGGAGTCGCAACGTGACCCTACGATTATCCATCGACAAGCAGGATCCCGAGCCTGTCTACAGGCAGGTTTACAATCAACTGCGGGCTGCCATACTGTCCGGCGAGCTTGCGCCTGGATCACGTCTTCCACCTATCCGACATCTGGCGCGCGTAGCGGCCGTGGCTCGCGTCACGATCGCCCATGCTTACGAACAGCTGGAGGCTGAGGGTTTCGTTGAGAGCCGTGCCGGTTCGGGCACGTACGTCGCCTCGGGCGTTCACCCGTCGCCGGCGGCCGATGCCGCTATCGATCGTTCTTTTCTCCCGACGCTGACTGAATGGGGCCGTGATGCTTTGGCGCTGGAGCGGCCGGCCGAACGCAATTACGAGGCCGATCGGCCTGAGATCGATTTTGGGTTCGGTCGATCCTTCGCCGAACGCTTCCCTTACGATATCTGGCGTCGCCTGCTGAGTCGTTACCTATCGACTGACGACGCGATGCTGTCGCGCTACGGCTCGGCCGCGGGTTTCTTTCCATTGCGACAGGCGATTGCCGATTATCTTGTTCGCGCTCGCGGTGTGCGATGCCGTCCCGATGATGTTGTCATTGTGAGCGGCGCTCAGCAGGCGCTGGATATTCTGGCCCGTTTGTTGCTCAATCCGGGAGATGAGGTATTGGTGGAGACTCCCGGCTATCGTGACGCGTTCGCTCTATTTCGTCTCCACAGGACACGGTTGATCTATCTGCCTGTGGACGGCGACGGTCTGCCCGTCGACCGCATACCATCCGACTGCACGGCTCGATTAGCCTTTGTCACCCCGACGCATCAGTTCCCCAAGGGCGGTACAATGCCTTTATCGCGCCGCCTGGCCTTGCTGGAGTGGGCCAAAGCTGGGGATGCAATCATTGTTGAAGACGACTACGACGGAGATCTGCGTTATGATGGCGGCTCTCTGGCTGCCCTGCAGGGTCTGGATCGCGATGGTCGCGTCGTCTATCTGGGCACCTTCTCCAAGGTGCTGTTTCCCGCGCTGCGTCTTGGCTACCTGGTGTTACCGCCGAGCCTGAATACACCGTTTGTCCGTGCCAAGAGTCTGGTCGATCGGGGCGCGCCGACGCTTACGCAGGCGGCTGTGGCTGATTTTTTGTCCGAGGGCCATTTCGAGCGCCATCTGCGCCAGCTACGCCGGCAATATGGCGAGAAACGAATGATTCTGGTCGAGGCGCTGAATGAATACCTGGGTGAGCGGGTGAGCTTTTCACCGGTGGCCGCCGGACTACATATCATGCTGTTCGCCCAATCTGGCGTGGATGAAGCCGAGCTGGTTAGAGAGGCGGCCGAGCGTGGAGTTCGAGTCTACGCCGGCGCGCCGTATCATCTCGAGGCTTCGCCGCCGCCCTCTATCCTGCTTGGATTTAGCGGGTTGAATGAGTCAGAGATCGTTGAGGGGGTGCGCCGGCTGGCGGCCGTCTGGCCTGATGGGCATGGCTAGACCAGCCAACTGCCCTCCATCCTGAGCAACTGGGCTTTTGTCTCGATGCCGCCCCGCGCGCCATAGCCGTGGAGCTTGCCGTCAGAGCCGAGGATGCGATGGCAAGGGATGATGATGGGGATGGGGTTGGTTGCGTTGGCCCGACCTACAGCGCGTGATGCTCCGGGTTGGCCGAGTTGCTCGGCGATGGCGCCATAGCTGGTTGTCTGGCCGTATGGGACGGCACAAACAAGTCTGAGAGCCTTCTGCTGGAAGGTTCTCATGATGGACCAGTCGATGGGGGATGTGAACTCGTGCAACTCGCCGCGGAAATAAGCATCCAGCTCGGCCAGCGCAGCCGTGACAAGGGGACCAGGGGCGGCGGAAATATCAGGAGCTTCACCGACCAGGCGGGTGACGTCGTCGATAAAGCGCTGTTCATCATCCCACAGGCTGACAGCCACTAATCCCTCTTCATTGGCCGCGACCCAGATCGCGCCCACAGGCGTATTCTCCAATTTGCCGATGGTGACCATAATAACCTCTATCGTATGGTAGAGTATAGCACGAACCCTTTTCAGCGTTTCGGAATTTATCGTGAGGCCGCTTGAGGCGCCATGACGAATTGCAGGTAGTAGGCGGCAATTCCAAATGCCACGGCCGCGTTCAACGATGTTTTTTGGCCGGCCATCGGCAGGCTAAAAATACCATCGCACAGGGCCAGAACGCCAGGATCGACCCCGGCTCGTTCGTTGCCCACCACGAGAGCCAGGCGCTCGGGACGCTCTTCTTCGGTATCGGCGGTCAACTCGTGGTACGGCAGGTCATGTGCAGTCGTACGCTCTAGCGCCCAGATACAGTATCCTTCTGAACGTAGCTTGAGGGTCATGTCAATCGCATTGGTTGCGTACGACCATCCCACAGTTTCGTGTGCACCTAATGCCGCTTTGGCCAGCTTCGGGTGTTCAGGTGTGGCTGTGATGCCCGCCAGGTACAGATGCGCCATGCCAGCGCCATCGGCCGTGCGGAACATTGAGCCGACGTTGTGAATGCTGCGGATGTTGTCCAGTAGGCCGACCAAGGCGCGACCGGCGCTGGGTAGCTCCCTCATTGGCGGCCGCTTATATTCAGCCTCGGCTACGACGATGACCGGCCCGCGACAGTGCGGGCAGCGTGCCGTTTCCGCTTCTACAGTCGAGGCCGGAAAACGGAAGCGACACGCCTCATCCACACATTGTAGAAAGAGATACGTCAACGAAAGCTAACCTTCGAGCGCGCTCAACAGCGCCGGAAGCAGTTGTTTCTTGCGCGAGACGACGCCTGCCGCCCGCAATGTGCCGTCCGGCAGCTTCGCATAGGGAAGGCCACCCAGGCCCGGTACGTCTGAAGTCAGCAGCAATCGGCTGGAGCCTCGTACTACATCGGTGACCATGAGAACAGCGAAGTTTAGCCCCTTGGCATCGCGCAGCTTGATGAGGGCCTCGAGTAGATCATTGAGGTGTTCATCCAGCTCGACTAGCGATGTCACCTCGACCTGTGCCACACCAAAATGCATGGCGGCCGCTTCGTAGAGCTTGAGATCCGCGCTCACGATTTCTTCTGCGGTGCGCGTTCCCAACCCGGTTCCCGCAGAGATAACCTTCTCGCCGTAGGACTGGATGGTCTCGCCGGCAAGTGGCGAACCAGCAACACACGCCCACCGCGCCAGGCGAGCGGCTTCTTCCCGGTCGCGCTCTGTTGTTGTGGGCGAAGTCAGGATGAGCGTGTCCGATAGAAGACCGGCCAACAATAACCCAGCTAATTTCGGCGGCGCGCTTAATCCGGCATCGTAGATCCGCTCCGTGATGAGCGTCGACGTGCTGCCAACGACATCAGCGGTGAAACGGATCGGCATGCGCGTCGACATATTGCCCAGACGATGATGATCGACGATTTCAAGTACGTCGGCCTCATCGATGAAAGCAATGGCTTGCCCCGGCTCGTTGTGGTCGACCAGAACGAGCTGTAACCGGGGCGGATTAAGCACCTCACGATGGTAGCAAATGCCGACGTAACGGCCGCTCTCATCAACGACCCAGAAATCTGTGCCCTCCTCTCTTAATATCCGGTTTAGTACGTCACGGATGCGCGTACTGGCCTGGAACTGAAGGACGTTATTGTCGGCTGCCTCGTGACCGGGCATATCCATCAGCTCTCCAACGCGCATTTCTTCGCGGCGCGGGTGGGTGCCCAAAGTACGACTCAGAAAATCGAACAAGCTGAGAACTGTCACCAGGCCGTAAGGCTTCCCGTCGCTGTCGACAATAGGCGCGACACCGCCGGTGCGGCTGACGATCGCCCATACCTCACGTAGAGGATCATCCGGCGCGGCTGTGTTAAGCCGGTGAGAAATACTCGAGAAACGGGGCGACGCATCGGTCAACAGCACAGGTGGCTCGATCCCCAAGTGTTCGAGCACCCAGGTGGTTTGCGGATTTAAATGTCCCGCGCGAGCGGCGACTGCGTTCTGCCCTTGATCTCGTAATAGCCAGGCATACCCCATCGCCGCAGCGATAGAATCGGTGTCCGGGTTGATATGCCCGACGACGTAGATAGCGTTGTCCTTGTTTCCCGTCATTAGCTATTTCCTGAATAAACTATATGTGGCCCGTGAATGGGTCGTATTGTTCAAATAATTAGCGAAAAACACGATAAGGCGAATAATGGATCATTTGGTCCGCCTATATCGTGGGTCTTATTAACGAATCAATATCTTGTTTATGAATGCTTGCCAAAGTGTATCGTACAACGGATTTCTTACATCGAGGCTAACAACATTTCGATTGTTTGCACCTCTTTGGCAGACTGGTAATGGGACTATCATACACAATGCGCGGCTGGATTGCACCCGACACTGTCTTCCCGGTTACCATGATCGGGGTTGAATATTCAACGCCATCGGTTTTTCGCCGGGAGGTATCGTATACTAGTGAGGATATCGTACTCGACCGCGCAGCGGGCACTCCCATGAGACACAGGCTCAAATGAATTCACTTACCCGATTTGTCGATAAGCGGCCAACTCTAGCGGTCGCCATCCTCTATCTTGTTTTGGCCCTGATATTTTTCGCTGGCGTCCTCGTGCCGCCTCCCGGGCAAGTATTGGCCGGGCATGACATGATCGGCAACTACTATATCTATTGGAACGTCGTGCGCGAGGCTTTACGGAGCGGCCACTTACCTCTCTGGGAGCCTGATATCTTTGGTGGCTTCCCTTTTCTGGCCCAACCGCAACAAAGCACTTTTTATCCGCCCACCTGGGTCAACCTGATCGTCCCCGTGCGGGTTGGAGTCAGCCTATATATGGTCTTTCATGTTTGGCTGGCTTCGTTCGGTATGTTTCTGTTCACGCGATATATGGGTGGTCGCCGGCTGCCGTCCATTCTGGCCGGGGTCGGATTCGCCTACGGTGGATTACTGACCGGCCGCCTGTGGGCTGGGCACCAGCCAGTGTATGCCGTTTTTATCTGGTCGCCTCTCATGTTGCTGGCGCTGGCCTGGGCGATCGACAGACGCCATTGGGCTGCGGCTGTGGTGGCCGGATTACCCTTTGCCCTCGCCCTGTTGGCCGGGCACATACCTTCATTTCTCTATGTTGGCCTCTTATGGGCCGCCTTTGCCGCCTATCTATTCATAACCCGCGTCGGCGAGCGGTTGCTCGTAGTCAGAACGACGGTTGTGATCGCGGTCGTGGGGCTGGCCCTGGCCGCGGTGCAGCTCGTGCCCTTCCTCCAATTTAGCGCGACATCCAGCCGTGTGGCTGAAGCGGATTACGAATTCGCCACCGATTACTCGTTTCCGCCGGCCCATCTCGTGACATTGATAGTGCCGGAGTTCTTCGGCGAACCCACACAGGTGGGATATTGGTCTGTGCCTACGTTTGAGGAATTGACCTATTACGCGGGGATCGTAGCTGTCCTGGGTATTATCCTGGCCCTGAGGCGACCGGATCGCCTTGCATGGTTCTATATCCTCCTCATCGTCTTCGGGCTGTGGCTGGCGTTTGGTCGTTACGGCGTGCTTTACGAGTTGGCCTATCGCTTCCTGCCGCCGTTTCGACTGGTGCGCGCGCCGGGCCGGGCTGCTTTCCTGTACCTCTTTGCCGGGTCAGCCTTGCTGGCTCATACGCTGACGATCTGGCGCAATCGGCCGGCCGATGAGCGCCGGCGTGCTCTGTGGCCCTATTGGCCGGTGGCCACATCTGTATTTGCCATCGCTCTGTTCGCGGCCCTGGCCGCCACGGGCGCAGTGTTTATGTCCGTTCACCCGACCGATACCAGCGGCCGCCTCTGGCAACAGATTGGCGGTTACTCGCTGGCCCTGGTTGTGGCCGGGACAGGCGCGGCGCTGATTTGGGCCTATCTTAACACGGCGGATATAGGCGACAAGGCGCGAGGTATGAATAGGCAGCTATCCGGCAATCTATGGCTGTCTACCGCCCGCCGGCGCGATGTTCTGGTCGGCGTCGCGCTGATCACCCTTGCCGCTGCCGATACCTGGATGTTCAGCTACAAGATGGTGCGCACGGCTTCGACCGCTCCGGATCCTGTCTGGACTGACGGCCGTGCGCTTGTTGATGATCCGGCAGGCCGCGTTCTGCCCTGGGGCGTGCCCCTTTTCAGCCAGAATGGAGCGATGCAAGTCCATTGGCCCAGCGTGTTTGGCTACGATTCGTTAGAACCGGAGGCGCACATCGCTTTAGCTTCATCTGTGCCTGATCCGCGCTCGACGGCCTATGACATCCTGGGCGCGACCTATGTTCTGGCCGGAGGGCCGTTGGATCAGTTTACCGAAGGCGAGCGAGGACTGACGCTCGTGGGACATCAGGGAGCGGCATGGGTCTATGAGCGGGCGCGGCCGTTGCCGGTCGCTCGACTGGTTTACGCGACTGAGGTGATTGCCGATGGCGCCGCGGCCATAAACCGGATCCATGCCCCCGATTTTGATCCGGCGATGACGGCCATCCTTGCTAAATCTGCCCCTTGTTCCACCGGCCCCTTGCCGGCTCAGCCTGGCGAGGTCGAGATATTATCTCATGAACCGACCCGTTGGAGGCTGCGAACTATCAGCGAAACTCCGGCTCTCCTCATCCTGGCCGAAAATGCCTATCCGGGTTGGGGGGTGACGATTGACGGACAGCCGGCCGAATCCTTAACCGCCTATACCTCAGTTCGTGCGGTCTGCGTGCCGGACGGGGAGCATATCGTTGAATGGAGATTCTTCCCCCAGCTATATCTGGCAGGGGCGGCCGTATCTGTCGCCGCTCTCATCCTGATACTTACAGCCGTATTTGTCCTGCGGCGACGTCCGGCATCCTCTTTGTAAACTTGCCGAGAGTTTAACGCAGTATCCCGGCCGCGATCCGGTTGGCGCGCTTTATGGCCCGGTCCATTTCATGAATATCCGGGCCTTTCATCCCTTGGGTCTCCTGCGTCCGGAAGTAGCGATCCAGGGCCATTTGTCCCCCCGCGACGAGATGTTCCCGGCGTTCGTCGGTCATGTCGAATTCCATCGTCTTGTATGATTTGGCCGGCAGACGGCATACGAACTGTTCGAAAGCTTCGATCACTAACTTGTCATGGGCCTGAGTAGCTGTATCGACCAATCTCACGATCCGCTCTACCGGTGGCAAGTCGACCAGGCTTCCACTGGGCGGAATGGGGGCGTCGCTCGGGGTGACGCCGGGAACAGGTAATTGCTCGTCGATCAATAATCCGAGGATGTTTGAGCCTGTCTTTGGTCCCATCATGGATATGACGTAAGGATCCGTGGAGATAAAAAGCTCCATGGGGAAGTTCGATAGTAGCCCCCCATCGACGATCCGGTGGCCACCCATTGCCCGGCCGATATACCGCCCCCATTCCGATCGCCAGACGACTTCCTCCCATAATAAGGGCAAACTCATGGACATGCGCATGCCCCAGACCACAGGCAGATCCGGCGCAGTATGATGGTTGAGTACCAGTAGGCGTTGGTCTGTTGTATCGGCCGCGACCAGCGAGAGTTCCTTTCCTGTGGTTTCAAAGAACTGGGCGAAGGTTTGCCTGCTCAGATCGCGCGGGTGGCCGTCGGGCGTCATCTGGTCGAGTTTTCTTCGTGCCCAATCGAGAAAGGCATCGGCCGAATACCACCCGCCACGTTCGATAAACGAGAAGACATAGACCAACTCATCCTGCAGCATCAGATTGAGGATGAATCGATCGACCTGGTCTTCGATGAAGTCAGGAACATAACGCAGGTTGATCCGTTCCAGCGCCTCCTTCGTGATGCTGTGTGCGACCTCTTCCTTTGTGAAAGGTCGCGGCCTCCCCAGGAATTTCTCGAAGGCAGGCACGCCATTCTCATCCTTCTCTTTCAACGCGACCAGCATCTCTTCTGATGAGAACCCGGCGGCGACGAATGTGGCCATAATCGCCCCAGCCGACGTACCCAGAAGTCGACCGGGCGTGTGGCCGCGCCGTTCCAGCTCTTGCAGGGCGCCGACGAAGACCGCCCCTTTGGCCCCACCCCCTTCGAATACCAGGTCGTACTGCATGCTATTCCCCACAAATTGATGCTGATCGCAAGACTTTACACGCTTATTATGTCCTGCTTTAGTCGATGTTGCACCTTAATCGCAGTCAGATACCGTGGCAAATGCGAGCGTAGCTGGCCGGTATGAAATGACGTCCCCAATATGCTAGAATCCTCCTTCGGCATTGCGGACGCAGCCTGCCGCAACGATCCCTGCCGGCTATCGTATCGTTTATGATGAACTACTCACGCGCAAAACAATTATTCTTTGGACTGGTTTTATTATCCTCGTTGCTGATGGTCGTTGGCGGTGTAGCGGCTCAGGAGGAACCGGGGGATGTCGTGCCGACGGAGTGTACCTTTGAGGGATATGATCTCGGATTAACGACTCTGACCGGTGAAGCCCTTGGTTTTGAGTGCGGCTACGTCGTTGTTCCTGAGCGGCACGCCAATCCCGACGGACCAACCATCCGTATCCCTTATGCCATTCGTCGAGCCACATCCAACGACGCCCGGCCCGATCCGCTAGTTGTTGCCCAGGGTGGCCCAGGCGGCGATGCCTTCAAGATATTCACTTTACTGGTTTCATCTTCCAGCCTGGCTGTTGACCGGGATGTCATCATATTCAATCAGCGCGGAACGCCTTATGCCGAGCCGGAATTGACGTGTCCGGAGATGGACGATGTTCTGGCCGAGATGCTGGCGGCATCGAATGAAGAAGGTACACGAATCTATAACGAGGCGCTCGCAGCCTGCCACGCCCGCCTTTTGGCTGAAGGGATCGATCTATCCGCCTATAACAGCCTTGAGAACGCGGCCGATATTCCAGTTCTGGTCCGGGCGCTGGGTTATGATGAGTATAATTTCTATGGCGTATCCTACGGCACCTTGCTCGGCCTTCACCTGATGCGCAATCATCCCGAGGGCTTGCGGGCTGTCGTCCTGGACAGCGTTGTCGCTCCTGAAATCAACTTCATCAGCGCCAGTGGGGCGAGTGAAGATCGTGTTTTAAGAGAGATTTTTCTGGCCTGTGAAAGCGATCCCGATTGTCGTCAAGAATACCCCAATCTGGAGGAGCGTTTTTTCGCCCTATTCCGTCGGCTTAATGAGAATCCGGTTTATCTCACGATCACTGACCCTGAAACCGGCGATGACTATAGAGCTTTTTTTGACGGTGAAGGCTTTCGTGCTCTCACATTTCAATTGCTTTATAGTCCGGGGATGAACGCCGTACTACCCAAGATGGTTGCTGATCTGGAGAAGGGCGATACGCGCTATGTCCAGCTGATGTGGCCCTTGCTCGTGTTCGACCAGAACATCGCTGAGGGTATGTATTATTCGGTTATATGTGCCGAAGATGCTGATGTCGATCCGGGGGCTGTTCCCCTGGATGCTCTGTACCCTGAGATCGCCGAATCGATTGGCGAGGATCTCCAGGGCTTTGTCAACAGTTGCAACCTTTGGCCGGTGGAGCCGTTGGATCCATCGGTGGATGATCCTGTCATCAGTGATATTCCGACGTTGTTATTCTCCGGTCGGTTCGATCCGGTGACGCCGCCCGCCTTCGCAGAATCGGTCGCTGCCGGGTTGAGTCACGCCACCAATCTCGTTGATCCGGCGGCCGCACACGGCGGCGTTTTCTTCAGCCCGTGTTCGACCAGCATCGTCGCCGCCTTCCTGGACGATCCCACAACGCCTCCCGATGCGAGCTGCTTCCTGGATCTGGCTCCGTTGACCTTTGTGCCACCGGACGCCATCTTCGTTCCTTTGCTGGCCGGGGTCAATAACCTCAATGTTCAGACGCTTACGTTTTTCGCTGTGGCCGGATTCTCCTTGCTGATATCCCTCTCAGCGTTCTTTATCTGGCCGATCGTTTATATCGTGCGCGCCTTTCGCAAGGGGCAACCGTCTCGCTCGCCGGGAGACCGTCGTGTTAGGCTACTCAGCCGATTGGTTGCCCTGGCCTTCGGCGGATTGGCGTTTGTGTTTGTCGTCGGATTGGCGAGTTTCATCGTTTATGCCCTCGCCGTTGACCAGTCTTTACTGATGGCCATGTCTCTTCCGCCATCAGCCGCGTCGATTCTGTGGATACCCATTGTCTTACTTGCTCTGACGGTTGGATTGGTTATCGCCGCGACCGTGCTGTGGCTGCGGGCTGGCTCCGGATCGAAAGCAGGCAAGGTATATTACACGGTCATAGCTCTCGCCGCCGTGGGATTCATCATTGCGCTGGCGACGCAGGGCTTGCTATTGCCGCCACTTTGATAAAAATCCAGCCCGTTCTTTCATTGCCTCGCGTAGATCGATTGTTATAATGCACTGTTTTCTCCCGGCTGCTCCGGGAGCTTCGAGGCATAATGAATAGAAATAGAGATATTGTGTGGTCGACGGCCATCGTATTGATCGTAGCTGTCGCTGTTTGGGTGCTGATTAGCCCGCGCTTTCCCGTCCGGCTTGGCCTGGATTTACAGGGTGGCTTGCAAGTTCTTCTTGAAGCCGATGTGCCGCAGGACCAGGTTATCACCTCTGATGACATGAACACTGCCCGGCAGATCGTCGATCGCCGCGTCAACGCTATTGGCGTTGTTGAGCCGCTGGTTCAGGTCGAGGGAACGCGTCGCATCCTGGTTGAGCTACCGGGCATTGAGGATCCTCAGGAAGCTCTGTCTCTTATCCAGGAGACGGCGTTACTGGAGTTTGTCGATACCGGTAATCAGCCTCTGCCTGAGGGGCTTTGCATTCGGACGACGCTCAACGACGGACCATCTCGCTGTGAAGCTGCTGACGGTAACGGCGGCGTTGGCCAGGAGCCGCCCACTTTCCCAACGATATTGACCGGCGCGGGGCTACGTGAAGCAAGGGCCGCCAGTGATAATTTTGGTCAGTATTTCGTCGAATTTAAGCTCACCGAGGAAGGCGGCAAAGTTTTCGCCAAACATACGGCCGCCAATCAAGGCAAATACCTCACCATCGTGCTGGATAAACAAGTCATCTCCAGCCCAACAATCAGCGCCGTCATTGAGGACCAGGGCACTATTTCCGGCCGTTTCACCCTCGAAGAGGCTCAACGACTGGCCACACAATTGCAGTATGGCAGTTTGCCCGTCCCGTTGCGTATAGAGAGCACCCGCCAGATCGGAGCGACCCTCGGCGAACAATCTATCGATGCGAGTATCCGTGCCGGAGCGATTGGCGTTATCGTTGTGCTGCTCTTCATGCTCATCTACTATCGGTTGCCGGGTTTGTTGGCCGATATCGCCCTGATCATCTATGTCCTGCTTAGTTTCGCCATTTTCAAGGGCGTTGGTGTGACATTGACGCTACCAGCTATCGCCGGGTTCCTCTTGTCGACTGGTATGGCCGTCGATGCTAACGTGCTTGTTTTTGAGCGTATTAAAGAGGAAATGCGCAAGGGGGCCTATCTGGGGGATGCCATTGAAACGGGTTTCTCCCGCGCCTGGAACTCGATCCGGGATTCCAATGTAGCCACGCTGGTCATTTGCTTCATCCTCTGGTCATTCGGCCGTAACTTTGGCGCCAGCACTGTCGAGGGATTTGCCGTCACCCTTGCTATCGGTGTGTTCGTCAGCATGTTTACGGCCGTCCTTGTTACGCGTACGCTGGTTCGTGTTTTCCTGAGCCGCAACGCCAACCGTCTGCAAAATCACAAGGGGTTGTTAGGCCTCTCAACGCGGCAGGATAAATCTACCCGGTCTTTTGTTTATCACATCATCGAGAACCGCCGTCGTTATTTCCTGTTCTCCGCCATTCTTTTGACGCTGGGCCTGGCGGCAATGATCGTCTCGGTGGCCCTCACCGGTTCTCCGTTTCGAGTCGGGGTGGACTTCCGTAGCGGTACGCGCTTTGAAGTCCAGTTCCAGACGCCGGTGGAGGAGAATGAAATCCGTGAAGTTTTTGCGCGTTATGGCATCACCAGCCCCGCAGTTATCGCTCTCCGCGGTGAGGGGCTAGAAAATGCCTGGCAGATACGTGGCGAATTCGTCGCTCCTGAAGTTGCCCAATCCATCCTGGCTTCCTTGAACGAGGTTGCCCCGCTGGTCGAAAATACCGCACAGGTGACGAGCGTCAGCGCGGCCGTCGGCAATGAGGTCACCCGTGCGGCAATCATCGCCGTGCTCTTCTCGTCGGTTGTTATCCTGATCTACATCGTCATCGTCTTTCGCCAGGTGCCTAATACATTCCGTTACGGCACGACGGCCGTCGTCGCTTTACTCCATGATCTATTCATTATCATGGGCTTTGCCTCACTCACCGGGCTTGTTCTAGGGTGGGAGATAGATGCATTGTTCCTGACGGCAATCTTGACGATCGCCGGTTTCTCGCTCCAGGACACCATCGTTCTGTTCGACCGCATGCGTGAGAACATCGCCCGGCGACCTTTTGAAAAGCTTGAAACTCTCGCCAACCGGTCCATTGTCGAGACGATCCACCGTTCGTTGGTGACACAGCTTAACGCGATGTTTGTTATGGTGGCCATTCTGCTATTCGGCGGACTCTCTATCCGACCGTTCATCGCCACGCTTTTCTTTGGCCTGCTTCTCGGAACGTATAGCTCGATATTTATTGCCGTACCGCTTCTGGTCACGTGGGAGGAGCGTGTAAGCGCCCGGTTGCGAACGGCTTGATCACAGGTGATGCCATGCAAGCCCTTGTCCTTCATGACGGGAAACTGACTTATCAGTCGGATTATCCTCAGCCTGAACCCGGCCCTGATGAGGCGCTCATCCGCGTTTCGCTAGCCGGCATCTGTTCAACTGACCTGGAGCTTGTCAAAGGCTATTCGGGCGGATTTAACGGGGTGTTAGGCCACGAATTTGTCGGCGTTGTCGAGCGAGTCGGCTCTGCGGATGGGAGCGTTTGGGCTGGCCGGCGGGTTGTCGGCAGCATCAATCTGGGTTGCGGCCATTGCCGGGTTTGCCTCGGCGAGGGGCCGGAGCACTGCCTCAACCGCACGACACTTGGGATCCACGATCGCGACGGCGTCTTCGCTGATTACGTCACACTGCCGCTAACCAATCTCTTCGCCGTCCCTGATAATGTGGCCGATGAGGAAGCCGTTTTCACTGAGCCTTTGGCCGCGGCATTTCGTATCCGTGAGCAAATCAAACTGCGGCCGACGTCTCGTATCGCCGTTGTTGGGCCGGGGCGATTAGGTCTTCTCACGGCTCAGGTGTTGGCCTTGGCCGCCGGCGATATCATCGTATTGGGCAGGCGGCCGGAATCGTTGGAGTTGCCGGCCTGGTTGGGGCTGAAAACAGGGGCGGTCGATGAGCAGATCGATAATAGCTTCGATCTGGTCGTCGAAGCCACAGGCAACGATGCCGGATTCGCTCATTCCCTGCGGCTGGTGCGGCCGATGGGCACGCTGGTTCTCAAGAGCACCTTCGCCGGCAATGCCAACATCAACCTGACCAAATTGGTCGTGGATGAGATCAACGTCGTTGGCTCTCGTTGTGGCCCCTTTGCCCCGGCGCTGCGCGCGCTGGAATTGAGCGCACAGGCGGGCGGTAATCCGCCGGCGGGATTGGGCGTGCAAGTGCGACCCATGATCGACGGCGAGTACCCGTTGCGCGATGGGCTGGCCGGCTTCGAACACGCCGCCCGGCCAGGTGTGCGCAAGATTCTGTTGCGGCCGAACTAGACGATTAGTTCGGCCGAGATCGCTTCACGCAGTAGCCCAACCATTTCCGCGATCTGTGCCTCATCGATAATGAGTGGCGGTCCCAGCATGATGATGTCGCCGTTCTTGCCGTCGGCACAGCCGGTCGAGTAATAGACCACCAGCCCTAAATCGAACGCCCGATTCTGAATACGGTGGGCGAGGCCTTCCTTGGCCGCGAACGGCTCCTTGGTCTCGCGATCCTTCACCAGCTCGATACCCCAGAACAGCCCGCGGCCGCGAATGTCGCCGATATTGGGATGATCGCCGATCTGTTTGTGTAAGGCGTCTCCCAGGATTGGCCCCAGCGCGGCCGAACGCTCGATCAGCTTCTCGCACTGCAGGATGTGGAGCGTCGCCAATCCGGCCGCGGCGCCTACGGCGTGATGGCTGAATGTGCCACCGTGGTTGAAGTCGCCCAGCTTCTGGCGTATCAGTTCGACATCCTCGCCGCGAGCGGCGACGAAGCCGAGCGGGAAGTAGCCTCCGGCCGAACCTTTCGATGTGATCAGGATATCGGGCGTGACGTTCCAATGATCCAATCCCCACCACGTCCCAGTGCGACCTAATCCAACCAGGACCTCGTCGGCGATGAGCAGCACGCCGTAGCGGTCGCAAATCGTGCGGATGGCCGGCCAGTAGTCATCGGGCGGGGCGGCCGCGCCCAGCGACGCGCCACTGATCGGTTCGGCGATGAATGCGGCGATGTTCTCCGGTCCGTAGGCAAGGATCATCTCCTCTAGTCGCGCGGCTGATTCAGTGCCGCTGATCGGTCGTCGATAGGTGTAGGGCGT
>WBZO01003967.1_pt1 | contig 16493 bp, 14 predicted proteins | sample 5204261 | NCBI WGS metagenome assembly WBZO01 (sample SAMN12412400, study PRJNA552823) | activated sludge metagenome | isolation source: activated sludge from anammox sidestream of wastewater treatment plant... | place: USA: North Carolina | collected 2017-09 | reverse complement strand
GGATGCACCACAAGTTTCAGATTATTATGCTTGTGTGTGATGACGTAGCTCAGGTTCTTTTCGATCTCGTCTTCCAGCACCAGGGTAGAAGATATCTTTCCGGTTCCATTGCAGGTAGGACATACTTCCTGGGTGTTTATGTTGACCTCAGGCTTCATGCGTTGCCTTGTTATCTGCATCAACCCGAATTTGGAAATGGGCAATACGGCATGTTTGGCTCTGTCCACCGCCATGAATTCATCCATTTTTTCCATCAACTTCCTTTTGTTCTCAGGGAATTTCATATCAATGAAATCCACAACAATGATCCCGCCCAGGTCTCTCAACCTTAATTGACGTGCAATTTCATCAGCAGCTTCCAGGTTTGTTTCCAGGGCATTTTGTTCCTGGTTATTTCCAACACTTTTATAACCGCTGTTTACGTCGATCACATGCAATGCTTCGGTATGCTCAATAATGACATAAGCGCCACTGTTCAGGTTCACTGTTTTTCCGAAGGATGATTTCACCTGCTTGGTGATGCCGAATGCATCAAATATGGGTGAGCCGTTATGATAGAACGAAACTATATCAGCCTTGTCGGGTGCAATACGCTGGATATAAGTTTTTGTATCCGTAAAAATATTCCGGTCATTGACAACGATCTTATTGAAATCTTCATTCAGAAGATCCCGCAGAATACTGGTGGTTTTTGTCTGCTCGCTTAAGATCTTGGAAGGAGCTGATGCACCTTTCAGATTTTTTTGGATCATGCCCCACATTTCTACCAATGAAGAAAGATCTTCATGTAATTCGGCTGTTTTCTTTCCTTCAGCAGCAGTGCGTACGATCACACCGAAATTTTTGGGTTTGATCGCTTCGATGATACGTTGCAGTCTTTTTCTTTCTTCTGCTGAATGAATTTTTCTGGAAACGGCAACTATGTCATTGAAAGGAGTAATCACTACAAATCTCCCGGGAAGAGAGATCTCACAACTCAATCGTGGCCCTTTGGCTGCTATCGGTTCTTTTAATATCTGTACAAGGATATTGGGTTTGCCGCCCAATACTTCATTGATCTTTCCTGTTTTTACGATCTCCGGCTCAATGGTGAAACTGCTGAAATCAATCCCTTTCTCACTTTTATCATTGATGCACATTGAAGTGAATTTCAGGAGGGACCTGGCATAAGGGCTCAGATCGGTATAGTGGAGAAAAGCATCTTTTTCGAATCCCACATCAACAAAAGCGGCGTTTAATCCGGGAATAAGTTTCTTCACTTTGCCCAGGTAAAGATCCCCGACAGCAAAACGGGCATCGCTCTTTTCGCTGTGAAGTTCCACCAGTTTGCGATCTTCCAGTAACGCTATCTCAACACCCTGGGGAGCAGAATTAATAATAAGTTCTTTGTTCATTACTGCTTACTACATAGATGGTCTGCCTTTTTTCACTAATCACCGGTTAGCAGGACCCGTACTTATTGCGGAATAAAAACCTGTAAGATTTAATGCAGCAAATTGGGGAAGGATGCAAATTCATACGGCAAACAACCGGTCAACTGAAATCTGTCCGGTCTGTGCGGACGGACCCATCGTTTCGAAAAGATTTTTTATTTGTTCCTTTTCTTATGACGGTTTTTTCTCAGTCTTTTTTTGCGCTTGTGCGTCGCTATTTTATGACGCTTTCTTTTTTTACCACAAGGCATACTCAAATAATTTTTTAAAATGTTTCTGAATAAATAAGGTTATTAGTTTCTTTTATAGTATCTGCATCTTTTCGGGATGCTACTATTTCTTTTTTCTCAGTTCTTCGATCCTGTTTTCCACTTCCGATCTTATATCCTGCCGGTTTATATATTTCAAACTCTTCTGGTACCATTCCGAGGCGCTCTTATTATCATTCATTCTCTCATAGGTATCCGCAAGTAACATAATCGCTTCAAGGTTTTCAGGTTGCGCCCGGTTGACCGCTTCTAAACGATTGATTGCCTTGTCATATTGTCCGGACATCAATGATCCTTTTGCCATTGTTATCAGGGCATAGGTGTTTGTACTGTCTTTGTCCAGTACCGATTTGATCTTTACGATCCCTTCCATTGGATTTGTAAAAATGCCTCCAAATAGGTAGCATGCTCCCAATCCAATGATGGTGGAATCGTTATCAGGGTTCAACTTCAAAGATCTTTCAAACAGGTCCTTTGCCTGAAGAGCCTCCCATTTTCTTTTTGTGGAGTTACTCTCGTTTTCGAGGCTCCTTAAAAACAAACGGGCTGCAAAGTTGAGGCTTTTTTCGGAATTTTCCAATCTGGCTCCTTCTGCTATATACCAGGCGTATGGTTCGAAAGCGGCAGCCGAATCAGCCCAAAAACGGGCAAGTTCCTGATATACTTTAATTTGCTGGTCTTTGACATCTCCTCTTGAAATAGAATGTTCCAGGGTGTTGATGCGTACCATTTGTTCCGGGGTAAGTCTTTTTTTAGCTGCTTCCAGAATACTATCGGTAGATATGGTTGAAGAAACTTCAGATCCTTCGGGAGGAGTAAAGGGCTTGTTGCTGCCGGCAGGAGCAAATCTGCCCCATAAAAAAATAATGAGTACCAATCCGATTCCTGTAATGAACGTGATCCACTGTGGCTTTTTCACTAAAAAGAAATTTTCGGGCGAAATTACCTAAACCAATATTAATATAGCGGAAAAACGAATGAATCTTTGATCCCGGATATCAAAGATCTTCACCCGGGCCGGTATCAGGTTTGGGCTCTTTTAGCTTTTTTACTTCGGCCACAAACTCTTTGGCAGGCTTAAATGCTGGTATATAGTGCTCAGGAATATGCACTGCAATATTCTTTTTTATATTACGGCCTATCTTGGCAGCTCTCTTTTTAGTAATGAAACTACCAAAGCCCCGGATGTAAATGTTCTCGCCGCCGGCAAGGGTATCTTTTACTTCTTTGAACATGGTTTCGAGGGTTACCAAAACGTCAACCTTGGGTATCCCTGTCTTTTCGGAAATCTGGTTAACCAGGTCGGCCTTTCTCATTTTTTCTGGATTTTTGATGGTTTATAGTGCCAATTTACTACAAAATTATATGATTGTCAAAGGGATAGGCATAAATATTTTTTCAACAGATGTGATCAGACGCCCAAAATGCAGGATATTTAGCTCCCAGAATTTTAAAAAACGAGGTAATGGCCAGGTTCAGGAAAGATAATTTATGGTTCCAAAAGCTGTTGTTGAAGTGGAATAAGGAAAAGAATAAACGGAAAATGCCCTGGAAAGGAGAGAAGGATCCTTATAAGATCTGGTTGAGCGAGATTATTCTCCAGCAAACAAGGGTCAGTCAGGGATTGGAATATTATAACAAATTCATTGCTGCTTTTCCTGATGTTCATCAGCTTGCAAGATCGAAAGATGAAAAGATTTTTAAAATGTGGGAAGGGTTGGGCTATTATAACAGATGTAAGAACCTGTTGGTAACTGCACGGTATATTTCAAAAGATCTCGATGGAAAATTTCCTCAAACTTTTGAAGAGATAAGATCATTAAAAGGAGTGGGCATGTACACGGCATCTGCCATTGCTTCATTTGCTTTTGATCAGCCGTATGCCGTGGTGGATGGAAATGTGATCAGAGTCCTTTCAAGGGTATTTGGAATTAAGGAGCCGCTTAATTCAACACCGGGAAAAAAGAAATTTACCCGTTTGTCACAGGAATTACTTTCAAAAAAACAACCGGGTATCTATAATCAGGCTATCATGGATTTTGGTGCGGTTATTTGTAAGCCTGCAGCGCCGCTTTGTTCTGTATGTCCGTTCAATAAAAAATGCTTTGCATTGCAACATGATCAGGTCAGCCGTTTTCCTGTTAATGAGAAAAAGATCAGCATCAGACATCGCCGGTTCAATTATTTTATCATAGAGTACAGAAATCGCATTGCGATCCGCCAGCGAAAAGGGAAAGATATCTGGCAATATTTATTTGAATTTCCTCTTGTTGAAACTGCAAAACAGATGGACATTAAAAAGATCATGCTGCTCGCTGAAAAAAATAAGATGCTGAAGAAAGGGATGTATCATCTTATTTCTTTTTCTCCGCTATATAAACAAAGACTATCTCACCAGCTGATCGAAGGACGGTTTATCAGGATCCGTTTGAAAAAGAAACCTGGGGAAAAGAAGGATTGGTTATGGACAGATGCCGGGAAACTTAAAGACTATGCCTTTCCTGTTTTTATCAATCAATACCTTAAAAAAGAATGAGTTCAGGGGGAACTTGTTTTAATTACCTGTTAATCAGCATTGAAAAATTTTTATAGTCCGCATAAAAAAATCTAATTTTAGAGAGCATTTATTGAAGGGAAGAATTTTTAACGAAAAAGGAAAGTATATGAGAGGGGTAAACCGAGTAATGCTCATCGGGAACCTGGGTAAAGATCCCGAAGTACAAACGCTGGAAGGAAATATTGCGGTGGCAAAGTTTCCTTTAGCTACAACAGAAACTTTTAAAGACAGGTCAGGGAAACTGATCTCACAAACAGAATGGCATACTGTGGTTCTATGGCGAGGATTGGCAGAGCTGGCGCAAAAGTATCTTCATAAAAGCAGTCTTGTTTATATAGAGGGTCGCTTAAGAACCCGAAGTTGGGAAGATAAGGAAGGCAATAGAAAATTCGCCACGGAAGTGGTGGGCGACAATCTGATCATGCTGGACAAACGTGCTGATAGCAGTAATGCGGGAGCTTCCGGCGATATCAACCTGGAGGGTATGGGCGGCCAGGATACTTCTTCCATGGGAGATCCTTCAGAAAATCTTCCATTCTAAATATTACTTTTGCATAAATAACTAAGGCTTGTTTTTAATGACGCCTTAGTTATTTGTTTGCTCACAGCCATAAATCAATCATTCAAAATATCCTGACTTGGAAGATCATTTGCTAATTTTTTTACTGCAACATAAGCTCTCCTGTGTCTTCCTGGCTGCTAATCCGCAGACCCCCGCTTTCCTGATTGTATTATTGCTGATATTGCTGATCATAACATTTACCATTTCAGGCGCTGAAGTGGCTTTGTTCTCACTGAACAACAAAGATGTGAATATGCTGAAGACCAAACAGCATGATGCAGCACGCCGTATCATCCGCTTGCTGGAAGAGCCACAGGAAGTATATGCTTCACTGCTGATCGGGAGTACGTTTATTAATATTTGCATCATCGTTCTTTCCAATTACCTTATTGATCAGTATGATTTTTTGCCGGTGGGGAATGATCTTATCCCGATACTTTTCAAAGTAGTGGTTATCGGTTTTGTGCTCATTTTTTTCGGGGAGATATTTCCTAAGATCTGGGCTACACAAAACAATCTCCGGTTTGCCTATGGTTCATCCTTTGCCGTGGAATCGCTTCACCTTTTTCTGAGGAGATTCAGTGTGTGGACCGTTAAGCTTGCCAATAATATCGGGAAAAGACTGGGAGCGGATAAGTCGGAAGTGATGAATATCAAAGAACTGGATAAAGCAATAGATGCAGAGACAGGAGATGAAACGACCCGGGAAGAAAAAAACATCATGCGGGGCATTGTCAAGTTTGCTCATATCACTGTAAGACAGATCATGCGAAGCAGGCTGGATATTAGCGGAGCAGACTACAACTGGACTTTTGATGAACTCATTAAAAAAGTGGCAGAGTTTCATTATTCCCGTTTGCCTGTTTATAAAAGCGGGCCCGATGAAGTGGTGGGCATTATCAATACCAAAGACCTGATACCACATCTGAATGAGACCGCGGATTTTGACTGGCATTTGCTGATGCGCCAGCCTTATTTTGTACCTGAATCAAAACCCATAGAAGACCTGCTGAAAGATTTTCAGACAAACCATATACACTTTGCAGTGGTGGTGGATGAATTCGGAGGCACCAGCGGCATAGTGACCATGGAAGATATTCTGGAAGAAGTGATCGGCGAGATCGGCGATGAGTTCAATGAAGAAGAAGTGGTAAACCGAAAGTTAGATGACAATAACTATATTTTTGAAGGAAAGACCATGCTTCATGATATGTGCAGGAAAATGGATCTGCCGATAGATACTTTCAATCAGGTAAGGGGAGACAGCGAATCCCTGGCGGGATTGATCCTTGAATTGGCGGGAGAATTTCCTGAAGTGAATGCTGTGATACCCTGCGGCGATTTTCAGTTCGCCGTACTGGAAGCAGATAATAACCGTATCCGTAAAGTCAAAGTAACTATTCAACCTCAAGTGTAAATTATATCATTTTGAAAAAACTGTTTTTTTTATTGATCGTTTTCGCAGCTGTTACCTTTATCCTGGTCTCCTGCAACAGCAACTATACCGTCGGAAAAAAGAAAGGATATTTTAAAATTGATTTTCCCGAAAAAAAATATCAACTGTTCAATCAGCCTGGTTATCCGTACAGTTTTGAATACCCCGTATATGCACAGATTATAAAAGACACAACTTTTTTTGAAGATAAACCCGAGAATCCCTGGTGGATCAATGTGGACATACCGCAATTCGCAGGGCGCATTTATATCAGTTATAAAACGATCACTTCCAGAAACAAGCTGGATTCTTTGGTGGCCGATGCTTTCAAAATGGCTTACAAACAGCATGTCACCATTTCAACAGGCATAACGGACAGTGTAATGAAAACACCCAACGGGATAGAAGGAATTTATTTTTCTCTTGCCGGTAATACAGCTACTGCCAACCAGTTTTTCCTGACCGATTCCACCAAAAACTTTCTAAGAGGAGCTTTGTATTTTAATGCCACGCCCAATGCGGATTCACTGGGTATCGTGAATGATTTTTTAAAGCAGGATATCAAACACCTGATCAATACACTGAAGTGGAAATAGAACGGTTGCAATTATCTTTTAATAGGTACCGATGTTTTTAAATATTATTTTTGAAAACAAAAAGAGTGAATTGATTATAATTGATAATATACTGGTCAGCGACGATGTCATTGAAAAAAAATTTGTTTGCGATATCGGCAAGTGTAAAGGTGGATGCTGCGAAGATGGTGATGCCGGCGCACCACTCGGGGAAGACGAGTTAAAAACGGTGGAAGAAGTTTATGAGAAAGTGAAACCTTATCTCACCGATGAGGCCATAAAAGAAATTGAAAAGAAAGGCAGGTACGTATACAATGATGAATTCGGATGGGTGACGCCAACTATCGGCAGTGATAAAGGGATCTGCGTTTATGGTATGAGAGGAAAAGACGGCATCATCAAATGTGCTTTTGAGCAGGCATATAATGACGGAGCGATCTCATGGAAAAAACCGGTAAGTTGCCATTTGTATCCGGTCATTGCAAAAAAAGGAAAGCCGGGAGAGCATGACCGTGTGAATTATGAACCGAGAGAGATCTTATGTGCCCCTGCCCGTGTGTTGGGCGAAAAACTCGGGGTGCCGGTTTACCGCTTTGTGAAAGATGCGCTCATCAGAAAATTCGGTGAAGAATTTTATAATACGCTGGATGTGGCTGCGAAACTGCGCCAGGTATCTGAAGAAAATAAAAAAGTAAAGAACAGCCTGTGAAAGAAACTGCAAAAAAATTCCTGGCTCAAAGCGCTGCGAAAGTTGCCGACAGGGAACACCGCCGCAAGATCAATTTCAATATAGGGAAATATGATGCGGCAGTGGTGCAGGGAAAACAGCAGTTCGACGACCTTCCTTCGGCAAGAGAGAGAGCAAAGAACCTGAAGTGGATGGTGATGGAGAACCTGGATCATTATCTGGAGACTTTTGAAAAAAATATTTCTGCCCGTGGTGCAAAAGTGATCTGGGCAGAAGATGCACAGCAGACGCTTGATGAGATTGGAAAGATCTGTGATGCCAAAAATTGCAGATCATTGGTGAAAAGCAAGAGCATGGTCACTGAAGAGATACACCTGAATAAATTCCTTGAAGAAAAAGGAATTGAAAGTGTGGAAACTGACCTGGGCGAATACATTCAGCAGTTGTCCGGCGAGCCTCCGTATCATATAGTGACGCCGGCAATGCATAAAAGCAAAGAAGATGTTTCAAAATTATTTGCCGAAAAATTAGGCACCGATCCTAATGCCACTCCCGAACAATTGACGCTGATAGCAAGATCCATTCTTCGTGAAAAATATGTGCAGGCAGAGATCGGAGTGACGGGAGCTAATTTTATCATAGCAGATATAGGCGCAATTACCGTAACGGAAAATGAAGGCAATGCAAGGTTAAGCTCTGCATGGCCAAAGACTCATATAGCCATTGTGGGTATTGAAAAGATTATTCCATCACTTACCGATCTCTCCTTATTTCTTCCGCTATTGGCTACTTTCGGTACAGGGCAACAACTCACCGTATATAATTCCATCATCAGCGGGCCGAGACAGGAAAATGAACCTGACGGCCCTGAGGAGATGTATGTGATCCTGCTTGATAACGGACGTACCAATATCCTGGAAAATGAACGGGTGAGGGAAAGCCTGTATTGTATCCGTTGCGGCGCCTGCCTGAATGCCTGCCCGGTTTATAAAAATATTGGCGGGCATACTTATGCTACCACTTACAGCGGGCCGATCGGTTCGGTGATCACTCCGTATATGAGGGACCTGGACGAATGGAAGCACCTGAGCTATGCCTCATCTTTATGCGGAGCCTGCACCGAAGCATGCCCTGTAAATATCAGCATTCATAAACTGTTGCTGGAAAACAGGAATGAATCAGTGGAAAGAGGACTCAGTTCTTTTGGAGAACGCATGGCATGGAAAGCATGGAAACAAGCCATGCTTCACCGCAGCCTGATGAACACCGGCACCTCAAGAATGAAAAACTGGATCGTGAATACTTTGGTAAAAGGATGGAAAGAACACAGAAGCGAAATGGATTTTCCCCAAAGATCCTTTAATCAATTATGGAAAGAAAGACATTCGGGGAAATAATTTTCATTTAATGATCACACACCTTCAGTTGCCGGCTGCTCGCTGGCAGGCACGGCTTTGAATGCTTTATTGACCAGGTAAACTCCCAGCAAAGCCACTAACCCGCCGGCGCCGATAAATACACTCATTTTTTCACTCAATAACAGCCAACCCAAAACCACTGCCACTATCGGATTGATGTAAGCATAAATGGACATTTGTTCGGTGGGTATTCTTTGCAGGGCATACATATAACAAATGAAAGTGAAGATGGATCCGATCAAAACAAGATAGGCCAGGCTGGCCCATGATTGCCAGGGCACAGAGGCAAGCGGAACAGATTTGCCCGTTACTTTTGTTATGATGATCAGTAATGTTCCTGAGATCAGCATCTGTAATCCGAGGCTGAAATAAGGATTAAATTCGGCTGCAAGTTTTTTAGTGTACAATGTGCCGAAAGCCCAGGACCATGTTGAGATGAGAGAAAGAATTATTCCCAAACGGAAACCCGGGTTAAAGAAATCATGAAAGTGTTCATAAAATACAATGCAAATCCCCGAAAACCCGAGTACCAAGCCAACAATCGCTTTTACCGGGATCTTTGAAGACAGGAACAGCCCGATCACAACCAGCCATATCGGGAATATGGCGCCGATGATGGCTGCAAGTCCTGCTGAAATATATTCCACTCCCCAGGTGCTGAGCCCGTTGCTCAATCCGAAATTCAGGATGCTGAGTACAATGATGGACCACCATTCTTTTCCTTTGGGAAGTTTTGCTCCTTTGAATAAAAAGTAGATCACATAGATCACTCCGGCAATGAACTGTCGAAGTCCTGCAAGCTGCAATCCGGGCATTCCTTTCACGCCCCTCTCTGATGCAAGCCAGGTGGTGCCCCAGAAGAAACAAACCATTGCCAGTGCAAACACCGCTTTTGCCTTGGCTCCTTTTTTGTGAATGGTAAGAGGATTCAAAACCGATAGTTGCCTTATGGAATCACCGGTCTGCGACAATACTTTTATCAGATCAAAGCGGGGCATATATTTCGGATCTCATGGGAGAAACTGATCATTCGGTTTTTAGATCTCATAAAAAAAATTTCTATAGCCCTTGAAGAGTTTGCGAAGTTAATGTTTGAAATGCCTCATTCCTGTCATCACCATGGCCATATTGTTCTTCACACAATAATCAATGGAGTCTTTATCACGAACGGAACCTCCCGGTTGAATAATGGCTGCAATGCCTGCCGCATGAGCCATCTTCACGCTGTCGTCAAAGGGGAAAAAAGCATCACTTGCCAGCACGGCGCCTTTCAGATCGAAGTTGAACTGCTTTGCTTTTTCAAGGGACTGGCGCAATGCATCAATGCGGCTGGTTTGCCCGCAGCCTTTTCCGATCAGTTGCCTGTTCTTCACCAAAGCGATGGCATTTGATTTTAAATGCTTGCATACCAGGTTGGCAAATTTCAGGTCTTCTTTTTCCGCATCGCTGCTTTCTCTTCCGCCCACTTCTTTCCATTCTGAAAAGTTCCCTTCATCTGCGCTCTGGATCAGTATTCCGTTCAATAAGGAGCGATGCATTTCCTGCTGTACCGGATCTTTCTTTTTCGATTGCAAAAGGATCCTGTTCTTTTTCGACCTGAGTATAGTGAGAGCTTCTTCATCAAAACCCGGAGCGATCAGCACTTCAAAGAAAATTTCGTTTATGGCTTCAGCCGTTTCCTTGTCAATATTCCGGTTGCTTACCAGCACGCCTCCGAATGCCGATTCAGGATCGCCGGCCAGGGCGGCATCCCAGCTTTCTTTTATGGTGGCTCTTTGTGCAATACCGCAAACATTGGTGTGCTTGAAGATGGCAAATACAGAGGCGAATCCTGAAGAGTGGGTGTTGAACTCGCTGATGAGCTGAACAGCGGCATCCACATCCACGAGATTATTGTAGGATAATTCTTTTCCGTGCAACTGATCGAAAAGATCATTCAGGCTGCCGAAAAATCTTGCTTTCTGATGAGGGTTCTCCCCGTAGCGCAATGGCCTTTCTTCCTGGTTGAAGATGGTTTCAAAATTTGTTTCATTGAAATAGTTGGAAATAGCATTATCATAAGCAGCGCATACATCAAATGCTTTCCGGGCAAATTCCCTTCTCTGTTCCGTTGTCGTTTCGCCTTTCTGTTCTTTCAACAGGTTTTCCAAAAAGGTGTAATCTTTCTTATTGGCTACCACGGTCACGTCTTTGTAGTTTTTAGCTGCGCCCCTGATCATGGAAGGTCCGCCGATGTCAATCTTTTCAATGACCAGTTTTTCTCTTTCTGCCGGGGGAAGGTGAAGTGATGCTGCCACCGTCTCTTCAAATGGATAGAGGTCCACAATGACAAGGTCGATCTCAGGAATGTTGAATTGTTTCATTTCATGTACATGCACTTCATCATCCCTTTTGCCAAGTATGCCGCCGAAAACGGAAGGATGCAAAGTCTTTACCCGGCCTCCCAGGATAGAAGGATAAGAGGTCAGCGATTCCACGGAGGTCACTTTCACTCCCAGTTTCTCAATGAATTGCTGGGTGCCGCCGGTGGAATAAATGGTGATGCCGAGTTCCGATAAAGTTTTTACTAAAGGCTCCAGACCGTCTTTGTAAAAGACAGAGATGAGAGCGGTCCTGATTCTTTTGTTCATTTGGAGAAGTTAAAGGGCGGCTCCAAACGGAACACACCTTATTATTAGAAGCCGCAAAGATAAGTTCAACGCAGATCCATTACAAAAGCTCCTTTCTCGTTCACGGCATAAGAAGGGATGCCTAAAGAGTCGCAGGTTCTTTTCCACTTGTTCAGTTTCCACAAGGGTACAGAGCCGTCAAACACCACCTGTTTGACATCAAAACTATTAGCCAGCATAGACAGATCTATCTTCGGATTTTTGGAGATCACCAGCAGGTCCACAGGCATGCGGTAAGAAGGCCGGGAAAAGAGAACCGGCGTGTCTATCAGCATGATCTTTTTGGAACGGAAAGTGAAGTATTTGTTCTCACCATCCGTATCATTGGTTTTTGAATCTATGTCCAGGCGGTGCAATATCCTTGAAGGTTTCAAATGAAAATTTCTCAGAAATGCATCCTGCAAAAGCTCCCGGTCACCGTCAAACCGGTATGTTCCGCCATCCACAATATCAATGGCCTGATGCTGCGGCACATTGTACACGATGATCTTTTGCTGGTTATTTGTCTGCACCAATGAATAAGAGCGGATCATCAGAAACAGAAGCAATCCCGACAGAGCCAGCTTAAAACCGGGCTTGCTTTTCAGCATCAGCCAGCAGGCCGCCCCTGCAATGATCAGGTACAATAAAACTGTCTGGACAAAACTTACCTGAAGACCATCCCACAAAGAATAGGGCAGCGATTCCACTCTTTCGATATAAGTGTTCATTATCCGGATCAGCCGGGATAAGATTTCTCCGGCAAATCCCGCGATGAACGGAATGAAAGACAGGCCGCACAGAAAAATTTCACCCAGCAGGATCACGCCGGACAAAGGCACTGCCAGAAAATTGGTCAGTAGAAAATACAGGGGGAACTGGTGGAAATGAAAGACACTGACCGGCAATGTGAGTATCTGCGCCGCTATACTCACCGCATTGATCTTCCAGATAAAGTCGAGAGTCTTATTGCGGATATAGAACCAGTTGTAAACAGGAGGGAAAAAGATCACGATGCTCAGCACTGCAGCATAAGAAAGCTGAAAGCCGACATCCCAGAGCCAGAAAGGATCGTAGCACAATAAGATGAAAGCGGAAACTGCCAGCGTATTATAAACAGAAGTTTTCCTTGACAGGCTTTCACCCGCAACAATGCAGGTGAACATCACCGCAGAACGTACGACCGATGCCTGTGCCCCGGCCAGTAAACTGAAGAACCACAATCCCGAAATGATCAGGACCGGACGGAGCCATTGGATCTGTTTTTTTCTTTGCAGCGGTTTCAGAAGCAGTGCCAGCAGCCAGTAAACCAGGGCCAGGTGCATTCCTGAAATAGCAATGATATGAACCACCCCTGTGTTGGTGTACGATTGCACCAGTCCGGGGTCAAGATCGTTTTTATAACCGATCAGCAAAGCTTCTGCAAGACCCTGCTCTCTTTCTCCGGGAATAAAAGTGCGGATGATGCCGATCACTTTTTCCCGGGTGTGTAACAGAAAAGTGTTCAGAAAATTTTTATGGGAGCTGTTCAGTATGCGGTAATCTCCGGCTTTCAGGTAAACCTGGTGTGTTATTCCTTTGAACAACGAATAACGCCTGTAATCGAACCCGCCGGGATTGCCTGAGTTCTTTATTTCCTGAAGGGGCTTATCAATGATGATCTTCGATCCGTAATTAATGTCTTGCAATTGCCGGCCCGGCAATTCTTTTTGAAAATACAGAATGACCTTCCCTTGTGCGGGAATTCCTGTTTCATTGTGCAGCAGGCAGCTGACGGTGGCATTTGCTTTGAAAGACCTGTTTTTTTCCACCAGTGGTTCGTCCAGCGTCACAACTATTTTGTCTGCCGGCCGGTAGTAATTTCCAAACCAGTCATTTTGATTCCGTACATCGTGATACCGTGTGAGCAGGGCGCCCAGCGATAAAAAGATCAGGATACCCGGCAACCCGCTCATCCATAAAAGGCGGAACCTGCCGGCAACGGGAATAAAAAAGAAAATGATGAAAAGAACCAGTCCGGCAGTGAAACAACACCACCAGAGCCATTCAGGAAAAGGAACATACCATTGAATGGCGATCCCGCCCATCAGCGGAAGAAGCAGACGGAGAAAAGGAGTTTTTTTCCAGAATGGGATGCGATCCAAAGCCATACGGAAAGATACCGGACACTCCGCAGGCAAACAATACCACTTTGCGGGTATAAAAGAATGGAAAACGGTACACCGCCGTCATCAAACGGTTTTCTTTTTTTAAGAAAGAAGTTTTTTTACGTAAGCGATCTGCGCAATGTGGTAGATATTGTGCTGAATGAGGCCGTTGAGCATGAACCGGTAATTGAAGTTGCGTGAGTGAACTTTTTCTTTCAGCCATTCATCATTTTTGGATCCCAGCTCGTCAATGACCTGGTCGTGCAGGGACCTCAGCTCTTCCAGCCCCTTATTCCAGGTGTGTACGGAAGGATCGATTCTCTGCCAGTTACGGCTCTCGATCTCTTCGATCAGTTTTTTATCTGCTTTCTCTATCTGGCGCCGGCAAAACTCTGCCCAGGTTATCATGTGATAAAGCAGTTCGGCAATGGAATGGTTATCGCTGTTATGCTTTCCTTCAGGCAGCGAAGGTTTCTTATAGACGATGCGGGGGTCAATCTCATTCAGGATCGTGAATACCGGTTTTCCGTACCAGGGCTCGCCATTCAGAATGTTTTGAAGATTGCGGATGATGGATTGGGTTTCTTTATTCATAGTTAATTCTGTTTTCAGATCAATTCATCCCATGGTTTTACCATGATATTATTGCTTCTTTTTTGCGAATGCTTCCCTCCATACACAAGTAATTTTGTAATAGACTTATTATTTAAAGATGAAAAATATTCAAGCCCTTTAAAAAAGTCCTGTGATATGGTCTCACCGGCTTTTAATTCCATGGCGGCAGGTTTTCCTGCATTATCTATTATCAGGTCTATTTCATTGCCGGTCTTATCTCTCCAGAAATAAAGATTATCCGGCAGCCCCATGTTAAATTGCTTTTTCAGCAGTTCGCTTATAATCATGTTTTCAAATAAGAAGCCTTTTGCTGCATGTGCAATGATTTGTTTTGAATAAGTGATACCCAGCAGGGAACAGGCCACACCGGTGTCATAAAAATATAATTTCGGGGATTTAATGATACGTTTATTGAAATTATTATGGTAGGGTTTTAATAAATAAATCACGAAGCTGTTTTGTAAAATCTGCAGCCAGCTCATGACAGTCTTTTGATCTATTCCGCAGTCGTTGGAAAGAGAAGTCATATTTAATAATTGCCCTGTTCGTCCGGCACATAGCTTCAATAGCTTTGAAAATTGTGAAAGGTTGCTGATATTTTTAAGTTGGCGAACATCCCGTTCCACGTAAGTGCTCAGATAATCAGGATACCAGTCCGGGGGATTAATGTTTCTGGAAATTACTTCAGGATAGCCTCCGTGTAAAATGTGCCAGTTAAAGTTCCGTTTAAGTTTATTGCTTTCTTTCATTTCAGACAATGACAAAGGAAGCAGGTAAAGATAAGCGACCCTTCCCGAAAGTGATTGAGTGATTTTTTCCTGAAGTAAAAAATTATTGGAACCTGTCAGTATGAAAAACCCTCTTTTTCCTGTTTCGTCCAATATCTGTTGTAAATAGGAAAATAAATGCGGCGCTCTTTGTACTTCATCCAGGATTGCACCTGATTTGTACTGGGATAAAAACCCTCTTGGATCCGTTTTGGCAAACTCCAGGATATCCGGGTTTTCCAATGAAACATAAGGCTTTTGAGGAAATACAAAACGGCAAAGTGTGGTTTTACCGCTTTGCCTCGGCCCTATAACCGCTACGCTCCGGAAAGTCCGGGCCAGTTTGATAAGCCGGGCTGTGGCTAAACGGTGTATCATCAGGCAAAGCTATGATAAATCCGGACAAATACGGAATTATATTCCGGATCTGTCCGGAATGAATTTACGGTATGGCCATCCTTGTACTGTGATAATATGAATGCCGCATCGGATCTCCTGAGCTATAAGGCTAAAAGAATTTGAACGATCATTTGCTGCGGAAGCATTATTTCATGTATCAGCCTTTAATTTTTACAGAGAAATATCAATTTCCGGTTTTCAGAAATTACAAGTTTCAAAAATTTATTTTATCACTTGAAGTAAGTTAATAACTCTGAGAAATAAGATGTTTCTCAGCGCTTAGTGGTAATTGCCCCCCGGGCAACTAAAAAAACCTCGGAGAGGTTATAAAATATTACCTCCGGTTTGAAACAGCCTGTTGTTTTTTTCCTCAACTTTAGTATGCCATTTAAGAATACCTGCTATGAACCGCCAACCCGGACAAATATTGTATCATGGGCTGCATACTATGAAGATCCCGGTTTCAAAAGCCTGTTTGAAACTACAACCACTCCTGAATCAGCGCAATCCTTTTAAACGAATACACACGGATACGGCCGGCGATATGCATAAAGGGCTTAAAAAAACTGCCGGAGAAATAGAAGAATGTGATCATTTGTATTTAAAACGCACAACTGCTGATACAAAATATTTTAAAGGAGCATTTACTGAAAGGAAGAGGACAGGGAGGCATTTAAAAAAAAAACATAAAAAAGCCCGGACGGGTACAAGTATTTTGTTTGCAAACAAACCTTTTCAACCGGGGTGAATCGGTTGAGGTAAAGAGCCTGGTACCACAACCCGGGCCGATTCTTCAAATTTAAAACTTTAAATCATGAACGAGAAATTTAAAAGCTTAGGAAGAGCTTTAAGCAGATCTGAACAAAAGAAAGTTATGGGAGGTTTACAACCGGGAGGGAATTGCCAGGCACAGTTCCCAACGGAATACGGTTACACTACTGCCACAGGCTTGAGTGCTGCTGATGCAAAACTAAATGCTG
>WBZO01003966.1_pt1 | contig 16493 bp, 18 predicted proteins | sample 5204261 | NCBI WGS metagenome assembly WBZO01 (sample SAMN12412400, study PRJNA552823) | activated sludge metagenome | isolation source: activated sludge from anammox sidestream of wastewater treatment plant... | place: USA: North Carolina | collected 2017-09 | reverse complement strand
TCCTCTCCCTGCTCGGTCTCTCGGGGGGAATGCCCACGCTCGTCTCGGTCGGGAAGGACCGCCTGCCGGAGGCGCTCACGCGGCTCGGCGTGCCGAAGTCCGAGATCGACTCGCTGCGTTGATCCTGACGCGAACGGTCATCTCCGCGGCAAACCGAGGGACGTGCCTCGACGCCATGCCGCACCCACACGGACGCACCCTCGTTTCAGTTTCGCGATGCGGCGTTGCAGCCATGGAACTTCGTTGACCCTCGATTCCGGCGCGTGGTAACGGGCGACCTTGCAACGTTGAAATTGCCGCCGGTCCATTCGCCGCGTCGGCCTTTCAGCGTCGAAACGCGAAGAGGGTGGGATGGTCGCGAGAGCTTGGGAGCGGGTCGAGGGGAAGAGGCTGGGAGGCGGGACGCCGCGGGCCGAGGGACGCAGCGGCGTGGAGGAGATGTTCGTCCAGAACGACGCCGTCTCGCTCTGTCTGCTGTTGAACCGACGCGCGAAGACGATGCGCGTGGTCGATTTCCGCGCCGGCCCCAGCTACGCGAAGCGCATCTTCGTCCTGAAGCTGGCGAAGAAGGAGGGCATCGAGAAGATCTACACGCTCGTCGAGCGCGACGAGGTCTCGACGTGGATCAAGCTCGGCTTCCAGAAGGAAGCCAACATCCCCGGCTTCTACAAGCGCAGTGACGCGTTCATCCTCGGCTGCGTCGTCGACGACGAGGCCCTCTCGGCCGAGCCGCGCCACACGTCGATGGACGACGCGGACGACGAGCCGGCGCCCGCGGAGCCGTCCCCCGCGCACGATCGCATGGAGAAGACGATCGTCCAGGCGAAGAAGGCGGTGAAGGAGCTGCTCGATCGCCAGCTGCCGCCGGCGAAGCTCGCGACGGTCAAGGAGAGCGAGGTCAAGAAGACGATCGACAAGCAGCTGAAGACCGGCCGGGCGCTCACGGCGTTCGAGCCGTTCGGCCGCGACGTCGAGCGGCGCTGGTTCCATCTCACCGCGCGGAGCGGCTTCGAGCTGATCGCCTCGACGGAGTCGCAGTCCTGCTTCGGCAACGCCTTCCTCGAGCTCCTCACCGCGCCGAAGTCCGAGCACGAACGGCTCGCGACGATCTCCGCGCTCCGGATGATGTCCGACAAGCTCCTCGCCGAGGGCGTCGTGAGCTGCTTCTCGATGGCGCCGAGCGACGACGTCGCGCTCGCGACGGCGTTCCTCTGGAGCGGCTTCCGTCGGACGGGCCTGCTCGAGAACCACATCGTCGTGGGCGGCCAGCGCAAGGACGCGATCGTCTGGTCGCGCAAGCTGGCGAACCCCGCCGACGAGTGATCGCCGCGAAGTCCTGCTCATCGGCCTGATTTCAGGCCACGTCATTTGGCCGCGCCGAGAGCGCGCTCCACGTTCCAGGCATGGATCGTCGGATCGCGCTCTTCTCTTTCTTCATCTTCGTGCTCTTCGCCTGCGACGACTCGAGCAGCTACGACACCTGCAGCTCGAACGGCTGCGAGAAGAAGGAGCGCACCGCGTCCTGGCACAGCGTCCAGTCGGTCGCCGGGACCGTGACGGTGGACGACACGACGTTTCGCGACAGCGAGGTGCGCGCGACGCGATCGGGGTTCGTGATCGAGCGCTACGAGAGCGCGCCCCCTCCACGCGACGCCGGCGTGGAGGCAGAGGCCGACGCCGAGGTGGAAGCCGGCACCGACGCCGATGCCGATGCCGATGCCGATGCCGATGCCGCGGCGCCCGAGGAGCGGCTCCACTCGTACGACGGCTACTACTACGGGTCGACCTTCCGCCTTCGCGTGTCGTTCGTGCCGCCCGCCGCGCCGGGCGTCTACGGGCTCGAGGACGTCCGCGCGGTCGCCACGATCGAGGGGAGCGATCCGGCGGCGGTCGACCTCACGGGCACGCTCGAGGTCCTCGACGTGCGGAGCGAGGACGTCTCGGCTCCGGGCGCGCCGGTCGAGCCGCCGTACGAGATGCCGTTCGGGTGGGTGATGAAGACGACGAATGCCGGCGTCGCGATCGACCTCCGCGTCGCGTCGCAGGCGACGTGGTCGGACGGCTACGTCTCCGCCCATTGCCGGTGACCGCCGTGAGCGTGCTCAGGGCGAGAGGCGCTCGATCTTCCAGGCGCGCTCGCCGATGCGTGTATAGCGCAGGCGATCGTGCAGCCGGCTCGGCCGCCCCTGCCAGAGCTCCACCTTCTCGAACGCGAGGCGGTAGCCGCCCCACGTCTCCGGACACGGCACCTCGCCTTCGCCGAAGCGCGCACGCTCCGCGGCGAGCCGTGCCTCGAGCTCCTCGCGCCCGGCGATCACCGCGCTCTGCCGCGAGGCCCACGCGCCGAGCTGGCTCTCGCGCGGCCGCGAGCGGAAGTAGGCCTCGGACTCCTCGCGCGACACCTTCGTCACCGTCCCGGTCACGCGCACCTGCCGCTCGAGCAGGACCCAGAAGAACGCCGCGCACGCCCGCGGGTTCGCGGCGAGCGCCCTTCCCTTGTCGCTCTCGTAGTTCGTGTAGAAGACGAGGCCGCGCTCGTCGATGCCTCGAAGGAGGACCACGCGCGCCGAAGGCTCGCCGTCGGCGGACACCGTCGCGAGCGTCATCGCATTGGGCTCGGGGTGGCCCGCGTCGATCGCCTCGTGCAGCCATCGGTCGAGCTGCTTCACGGGCGACGGATCGAGGTCGCGCTCGTGGAGGCCCGCGCGTTCGTAGTCGGTTCGGATGGCGGCGAGCTTGCTGAGTGTGGGAAGCATCGGAATTTCCGCGGGCATCGAGACGCCCTTCGTCATTAGACAGCGGGGGAGGCGACCGTCAACGGCGCGAGCGACGCCGTCCACGGACGAGCTCCGGCGACTCGCCCTGCGTGCCTCGGCGCGATCGACGCCAGCCGTGGCCGCTGATACGTTCGCATGCGGGGCATACCATGACGACCGATCTCCAGAGCATCGGGACGACCGCGCGCGTCCAGGAGGGCGCGCCGCACCTCGTCGCCAAGATGACGCGCCTCGCCGAGCAGCTTTCGCGCGATGCACGCCTCGCCGGCGAGGTCGTCACGCGCCCGCACCCGCTGCTCCTCGCCGTCACGCGGGACGATCTCATGGTCGTCATCGCGCCCGCGGCGGTCTGGGACAAGGGACGCGAGCTGCTGAAGCCCTTCGCGTCGCGCTTCGCGGAGTCGACCGCGATGCTCATCCTCCTCGGCTACCCCGCCGACGTCGATCTCCAGCAGGCGATGAACCGCGGGCTCGCGAGCATCGTGGCGGAGGACGCGTCGCTCGACGAGCTGTTCCTCGCGGGCATGCGCGCGTTCGAGCTCCTCGAGGCCAAGGGCCGCGCGGAGAGCCGCGGCAAGTGGCTGCGCCGCTATCGCTACGAGCTCGGCGAGCTCATCAACATCGCGCGCGCGATGACCACCGAGCGCGACGTGAACAAGCTGCTCGGCGTCATCCTCGAGAAGAGCCGCTTCGTCACCGGGGCCGACGCCGGCAGCATCTACGTCGTCGAGCCCGAAGAGCCCCCTCCGCCGGCGAAGCCGGACGAGGCGCCGCGCAGCTCGCTCTCGCGCGGCCCGATGCTGCGCTTCAAGCTCTCGCAGAACGACTCGGTCAACTACGACTCGCGCGAGTTCGTGATGCCGATCTCGAACCGCTCGATCGCGGGCAGCGCCGTCCTGGCGAAGAAGGCGATCAACATCGCCGACGCCTACGACATCCCCGCGGGGGCGCCCTACGGCTTCGACCGCCGCTTCGACGAGAAGATCGGCTACCGCACCAAGTCGATGCTCACGATGCCGCTCGTGTCGCAGCGCGACGAGGTCATCGGCGTCATCCAGCTCATCAACAAGAAGAAGGACCCGTCGATCAAGCTGCTCGACAAGGACGACGTGGAAGAGCAGGTCGTCCCCTTCGACGACCGCAGCGAAGAGCTCCTCGGGATGGTCGCCGCGCAAGCCGGCGTCTCGCTCGAGAACACCATGCTCTACGACGAGATCCGCCGCCTCTTCGAGGGCTTCGTCAAGGCGAGCGTCGAGGCGATCGAGTCGCGCGATCCGACGACCAGCGGTCACTCCCGCCGCGTCGCGGACCTCACCGTGGAGCTCGCCAAGGTCGTCGACTTCGAGAGCTCGGGCCCCTACCGCGACGCGCACTTCACGAGCGAGGATCTCCGCGAGCTCGAATACGCGTCGCTGCTCCACGACTTCGGCAAGATCGGCGTGCGCGAGAAGGTCCTCGTCAAGGCCAAGAAGCTCTACGACGAGAAGCTGGAGCTCATCCGGGCACGCTTCGACTTCGTGTCCCGCTCGCTCGAGGCGGACATCCTGCGGCGCAAGCTCGCCGCCCTCGAGCGAGGCGCCCCCCGGAGCGAGCTCGACGCGCTCGACAAGGAGCACGCCGAGCGCCGCGCGGAGCTCGACGCCGCCTGGGAGACGATCAACCACGCGAACGAGCCCACCGTCCTCGCGGCCGGCGATTTCGCGAAGATCGAGCACCTCGCGAAGGAGACCTACTTCGATCTCCGCGGCGAGATGAAGTTCCTCCTCGACCAGGACGAGGCGGTCGCGCTGAGCGTCAAGCGAGGCTCGCTCACGCCGAACGAGTACGACGAGATCACGAGCCACGTCGTCCACACGTTCAAGTTCCTCTCGAACATCCCCTGGGGAAAGGCGTTCCGCCGCGTGCCCACCATCGCGGGCGCGCACCACGAGCGCCTCAACGGCACCGGCTATCCGAACCGCCTCCGTGCGGAGGAGATCCCGGTGCAGTCCAAGATGATGAGCATCTCGGACATCTACGACGCGCTCACCGCGAGCGACCGCCCGTACAAGAAGGCGGTGCCGGTCGAGCGCGCGATCGACATCCTCGAGTACGGCGTGAAGGATCAGCACCTCGACCCGGAGCTGGTGCGGATCTTCCGCGAGGCGCGGGTCTGGGAGCGTATCGGGAAGGACGGCTGACCCGACGCCGGCCTCGGCCGGGACACGCGATCTGGCCACCCGAGGCGCCGATCGTGGCATGATGCCCGCGACGTGATCCGCCTCGCCCGCATCGTCGTCACCTCGCTCTTCGTCCTCGGTGTCACCGGCCGCGCGCTCGCCCAGCCGGCTCCCGCACCTGCGCCTGCGAAGCCCGCGCCGGGCGAGCCGGGATGGCGCGAGGACGATCCCGCGAAGGCGGCCGATCCTCCGCTCATCCCCGCTCCCCAGGCGGCCCCTCCGCTCTCGACGTCCGGCACCGACGTGCAGCCCGGCGATCACGCCGCGGGTCCTCCGGTCGTCATCGACGACAGGGACGAGGCCGCGCGTCGCGACGCGCACATCAAGGCGCTCGAAGGGCGCATCGCCGCCGACGAGCGACGGATCCGGCGTCTCGACGAGCGCACGAAGATCTGGAAGCACCTCCGCCTGGAGGCCTTCATCCAGCCGCAGTTCCTGCTGCAGTCGTACAACACGGCGGCGTCACCCAACCTCCAGGCGAACGGACAGCTCCCCCCGAACGTCTCGGCGAACGACGTCATCGCGGAGCCCGACGGCAACACGACGAACGGCACGTTCTTCCGCATCCGGCGCGCGCGCATGCGGACGTTCTACGAGACCGACGTGATGCGCTTCTTCCTCCAGATCGACGGCCTGCCGGCCGGCGGCGTCGGTCCGGGGATCGGGACGATCCTGCGCAATGCCGAGGCGACCGGCATCGCGCGCTGGACGAAGGACGTCCGCACCGAGGTGACCGCGGGTCTGTTCTTCACGCCGTTCCGCTACGAGCTGCTCGAGATCTCGATGGTGCGTCCGTTCATCGAGCGCACGTGGTTCGTCCAGAACGCCTTCCCGATCGAGCGCGACATCGGCGTGCAGGCGAAGACGATCGCGTTCGACGAGCGGCTGGTGTTCGACATCGGCGTCGTCAACGGCCAGCGCCTCGGCGAGCGGTACTTCGTGTCGACGCCCGACCTGAACAAGTCGAAGGACCTGGTCTCGTACCTCACGTACCGCCTCGGCCCGGTGACCCTCGGCGTGAACGGGTATCTCGGACGCGGGCAGGTCGTCGATCCCGTGAACCTCCGCTTCAAGCAGTTCTCGCGCTGGGCGGTGAACTACCAGGCCATCTTCCGTCACACGCTGGTGAAGCGCCTCGGCGAGACGCGGGGGTTCGCGGAGCTCGCGCTCACGCAGAACATGGACACCGGCGTGAACTACGCGTTCGCGGTGCCGCGCATCCCGGCGAACATCAGCGACGACGTCGCGAGCCTCGACGGGCGCGCGCTCTATCTGCGGGTCGAGCAGGATCTCTCGCCCTGGCTGATGGCCGGCTATCGCTACGACATGTACACGCCGGACACGGCGATCAAGAACAACGCCCGCGACACGCACGCGTTCCTCGCGGTCGTCCGCTTCTCGAAGAACCTCCGCTGGATGAACGAGCTCGGCTGGGCGATCGACAACGTCCACCCGACCGGCACGGCGCCCCCGTCGAGGCACATCGTCACGTACTCGAGCGTGCTGCAGGCCGGCTTCTGACCTCGAGCACGACGTCGCGGATCGACGAGAGCGAACGGACCCCGAACGTGACGACGCCGGGCGCCGCCAGCGCCGCGTCGACCGCCGCACCGACGTCGACGTGTGGATCGGCGATCGCCTCCTCGAGACGAGCGACGGCATCGCACGACGCCATCAGCTCGCCGCCGATGCGCAGGACGCCCTGCGCGTCGCGGCCGGCGGCGACGATGCCGATGGCCTCCTCGCGCGTCGCCTCCCAGGGCGGCTCGTCGGCGGGGACGGTGGTCTCGAGCTCGCGCACCTCCGCGTCTCCGCCATAGGCCGCGGTGACGGCCTCGACGACGCGCGAGGGGTCGACCTCCAGCGTCCCGACCGCCTTCCCGCGGTGCGAGGCCCGCTCGCCGACCCACACCGACGTCCGTGCGCTGACGAAGGCCTCGAAGACGGAGCGCCCGGTCCGGGCCTCGTGCGCGAAGGCGACCATGCCGACGGGACGGCCTCCGCACGCGATCCAGTCGCGTCCGAAGTAGCTGACCGGCCGGCCGGCGATCCTGGTGAGCGCGCGGAGGAGCGGCCTCACCTGGAGATTGAGGATCTTCTCCCCGGCCACGTCCTCGGCGGCGAGCTGCAAGAAGACGGTGCCCGGGCCCAGCCGCGCGGCCGCGCCGCCCGAAGCGCGCCGGCGGATGGGCAGTCCGACGGGCGCCACCTCGCACGGGCGCTGGAAGGCACCGATCAAGACCGTCTCCTCTCCGGGGACGCCGACGATGAGAGCCACGAAACGATGATAGAGGTAGAACGCGTCATGGCCGTGCATCGCGAAGAGGGTGCGCTCACCATCCGCATCGAGCTCTCCGCCGAGTTCGCCGAAGACTACGAGGGCGACGACGACGGTCTCGTCTGGCTCGAGCGGTTCCGCCGCGGGATCCAGCCCAAGGTCGTGCGCGCCGTGTTCGAGGCGCTCCGCAGCGACGCGGCGTTCGACGTGATCCCGGTGTCACGCGGGCGGAGCCCCGACGAGCACGTCGACATCGAGGTCCGGTTCCGTGCGGGAAGGACGACGGGAGGCAGCGCATGAGCGACATCGACTGGAAATCGGAAGGCGACCGCTGCGTCGAGCTGCTCCGCGATCTCATCCGGATCCCGACGGTGAACCGCGGCACCGGCGAGGCAGGCGACGCGAACGAGCGGCCGGCGGCCGAGCTCCTCGCCGAGATGATGCGTGAGGCGGGCCTCGAGCCGAAGCTCCTCGAGAAGAAGAAGGACCGCACGAACATGGTCGTGCGGGTGAGAGGCGACGGGTCGAAGCCGCCGCTCCTGCTCAACGCCCATCTCGACGTCGTCGAGGCCGATGCCGGAGCCTGGAAGCATGACCCCTTCGCCGCCGAGATCCACGACGGCTACGTCTGGGGACGCGGCGCCATCGACATGAAGCACATGGCCGCGATGAGCGCCCGCGTGATGGCGCTCCTCGCGCGCGACGTGAAGGAGGGCAAGAAGCTCTCGCGCGACGTCATCTTCGCCGCCGTGGCCGACGAAGAGGCGGGCTGCGCGCTCGGCAGCATCTTCCTCGCCGACGACCACCCCTCCGAAGTTCGTGCAGAATACATGCTCGGCGAGATCGGCGCCTTCTCGCTCCACCTCTTCGGCCGGACGTTCTATCCGATCCAGGTCGCCGAGAAGGGCGTGTGCTGGGTGCGCGCGACGTACACGGGCGAGCCCGGGCACGGATCGATGCCGAACCCGGACAGCGCCGTGGTGCGCCTGGCGCGGGCGGTCGAGCGCATCGGGAGCAAGCGGCTGCCGATGCACCCCACGGCGGTGGTGAAGAGCTTCCTCGACATGGTCGCGCGCGAGCTGCCGGCCCCCCAGCGGCAGGTGCTCGGCCGGTTGTCGACGCCCCAGGTCGCGGCCTTGATCCTCGACTACCTCGTCCGCGACCCGGGCCAGCGTCGGTCGTTCGGGGCGATGCTCTCGAACACCGCGTCGCCGACGGTGATGCGCGCTGGCTCGAAGGTGAACGTCATCCCGGGCCGCGCGTCGATCGACATCGACGGCCGGACGCTCCCCGGTCAATCGGAGAGCGCCTTTCTGGCCGAGCTCCGGGACGCGCTCGGTGGGGACCCCCAGATCGAGGTCCTCCGCTCCCTGCCGGCCGTGGAGGCCTCCCCGGAGACCGCCCTGTACGAGCACCTGGCGGGGACCCTCCGCCGGCACGACCCGACCGGGCACCCGGTGCCCTACCTCATCCCCGGGTTCACGGACGCGAAGGCGTATGCACGCCTGGGCACCCTTTGCTACGGGTTCTCGCCGGTGAAGTTCGACCCCACGCACGAGGTCAATTTCACGCGGATGTACCACGGCCATGACGAGCGGGTGCCCGTGGAGGGCCTCAAGTGGGGCCTCCGGGTCCTCTACGAGGCCGTCCGGGGCTGGTGCACCTGAAAGGCGCTCCCGAGCGTCCCGGCGAGAGCCCGGAAGGTTCCCCTCGGACGTAATGCAGATACGGGCACTTGTCGGGAGCATGGAGCATCGGATAGAAACGAGAGGCTCCCGTACCTGACGGCAATCGAAGCAGGAAGCACCAAAGCGGGGCGACGTCGCAGCGAAAGTCTGCGGAGGGTTCGGATGATCAATCCCCAGATGGTGATGTACGAGGAGGAGTTCAATCAGATCCAAGCGGTCGTCGACCGTCTGGTTCGTGACGCGAACGCCAAGGTCGTCTTCATCGTCGACAAGAACGGGCAGCTCATTGCGGCGGCGGGTGACATCGACAACGTCGACACCACGAGCCTCGCATCACTGACCGCGGGTAACATCGCGGCGACCGGAGGCATGGCGAAGCTCCTCAAGGAGAACGAATTCGCCACGCAGTTCCACGAGGGCGAAAAAGCCAACATCCACATTCAACTCGTCGGCAACCGAGTCATCCTCGTCGTCATCTTCGACTCGCGGTCGAGCCTCGGGCTCGTCCGCCTGCGTGTGAAGAAGGCGAGCGAGGAGCTCAATCACATCTTCGAGACGCTCCTCAAGAAGGTGCAGGAGCCGGGTGCGGACTCTCCGTTCGCCGAGATCACCGACGAGGACATCGACAACCTCTTCAACGACTGATCGCGCCAGGAAGAAACAGAGCGATGAGTTTCATCAACTACATGGCGCGCGAGATCAACTGCAAGTTGGTCTACTACGGGCCGGGACTCTGCGGGAAGACGACGAACCTGCAGTACATCTACGAGCGCACGAACCCCGAAGCGAAGGGCAAGATGATCAGCCTCGCGACGGAGACCGAGCGCACGCTCTTCTTCGACTTCCTGCCGCTCTCCCTCGGCGAGATCCGCGGCTTCAAGACCCGCTTCCACCTCTACACGGTGCCCGGGCAGGTCTTCTACGACGCGAGCCGCAAGCTGATCCTCAAGGGCGTCGACGGCGTCGTCTTCGTCGCCGACTCCCAGATCGAGCGCACCGAGGCGAACCTCGAGTCGGTCGAGAACCTGCGCACGAACCTCGCGGAGCAGGGCTACTCGCTCGACAAGCTCCCGTACGTCGTCCAGTACAACAAGCGCGACCTGCCGAACGTCGCGTCGGTCGACGAGCTCCGCCAGATGCTCAACCCGACCAACGTGCCGGACTTCGAGGCGGTCGCGCGTACCGGCGTCGGCGTGTTCGACACGCTCAAGTCGGTCGCGAAGCTGGTCCTCACCGAGCTGAAGAAGGGCTCCTGAGAGGCTGCAGCCTTCAGGGGGTCAGGCTTCGATAGAGAGACGACACGACAAAGCGCCGAACGCCCGCTCAGGACCTCCTGGCGGGCGTTTCGCTTTTTCGGGCGCATTCACCTGAGCGCCCGGTACCCGATCACTTGCGGTGCGCCTGGTAGACGCGCGCGCGGCGACCGCGGTCCTTGGCCTTGAGCTTCGCGCGGAAGCGCTTGCTCTTCGTGCGGGTCGACTTGCGCGGCTTCTTCGAGAGGATGAGGTACATGGCGGTTTCCTAGGGACCCGCCGATCTACCCGAGGTCGGCCTCTCGGGCAAGGTCAGCGAGCCAGGACGGCCTCGCCGGCGAAACGTCCGCCCGGGATGACCACCCGGACGCGGGATCCGTCGGGGATCACGGTGACGCGCTGGGACGCGCCGCTTGCCGTCACCATCGTCGCCGTCATCGAGCCGTCCTTGGCCCGGGTGACGTCCCTCGCGGTCACCACCAGGGTGCCTGCCGGCGCGCTCACCTCGATGCGTGCACCATGCACCTTCACCTTCGCCGCCCTCGCCTCCGCGTCGAGGAGCGCGCGCTGCGCAGGGGTGAGCGACACGTGCGGCTTCACGCTCTCGACCTTCCAGACTCCGTCGAACGGCGAGGCCGCGGCCGGCAGCACGAGGGGCGCGGGGGCGACCGAGGGATCGGGCGCGATCGCGTCCGACTCCTCGCCCGCAACGAGCCTGGCTCCGGCGATCCCGCCTCCGGCGACGAGCGCGAGGAGGAGCGCGCCCGCCCAGCGCTGCCGGAGCGCGCGACGCAGGCGCGAGACACGCTGGCGGACGACCGGCGACGGGAGACCGGCCTCCTTCGCGATGTCCGCGAGGCGATCGCCGTGGTGCTCGCGCACGAGCCACGACAAGGTCTCGCGATCGCGCGGCGCCTCGGTCTCGCCGAGCACGTTCGCGAGGAGCTCGCGCGCCTCGAGCGGCGGAGGCGGGCACGCCGGCTCGCCTCCCTCCTCGGCGTCGAGCGGCGAGGTGCGCTTCTCGACCCGCGCGCGGGCCCGGTGGAAGTCGGCCACCTTGTGGCGCACGATGCCGGCGAGCCACCGCCGCATCTCGACGGGGTCCTGCGGAACGCGGTCGGCGGCGAGCGCGTCCGCGAGCACGGTCTGTGCCACGTCCTCGACGTCCTCCGCCGGGAGCCGTCGCTCGAGCATCGCCGTGAGGTTCCGCCTGAGATCTCGCGCAGCAAGCCGCTCGCGAACGACGACGCCCACGGGAATGCCCAAGCTCATGAAAGCTCCATCGCTCGCACGGGAGCCGGTGTGACGAACGACCCACGGGGCGGCTTCATTCCGTGCCGATCGGGAGTATGCTCCGCCGACCGTGAACGTCCGTCTGGTACACGAGTTCCGCTTCGAGGCCGCGCACCTCCTCCCGAAGGTGCCTCCGGGTCACAAGTGCCAGCGCCTCCACGGGCACTCGTTCAAGATCGAGATCGCGGTGAAGGGTCCGGTCGATCCGAGCACCGGGTGGTTCATCGACTTCGGCGTCATCTACGACGTGTGGAAGCCGCTCTGGGACAAGCTCGATCACAACTACCTGAACGAGATCCCCGGCCTCGAGAACCCGACGAGCGAGAACCTCGCGAAGTGGATCTGGGACGCGATGAAGCCGAAGCTTCCGTCGCTCGATCAGGTCACCGTCTTCGAGACCTGCGACGCCCGCTGCGAGTACACGGGCGACTGATGGCGAAGGTCCTCGTCTGCCGCTGCGAGGACGTGACGCTCCACGAGCTGGAGGAGGCGATCGCGCGCGGCCACGACGACCTCGAGTCGCTCAAGCGCTACACGGGCTTCGGCACCGGATGGTGCCAGGGCAAGAGCTGCGTGGCGCTCTGCGCGCGCCTCCTCTCCGAGCGCGGCGGCGACGCCAGGATGCCCATCACGCCCCGCCCTCCGTTCCATCCGCTCCGGCTCTGCGACCTCGCAGGGCTCTCGGAGGTCGCGGCGGAGGACGAGAAGGCCGGCAGACCGCCGGTTTGAAGCGCGCATGAACCAGGTGCCCTCACCCCAGTGCCCGCACTGCGGCCGCAACCTCTCGACCGACGATCTGCGCGGGATGAACTGCCCGAGCTGCGGGACCGCGCTCCCCCACCACGCGCGCGCAGCGCAGCAGGTCGCGCTCGTGAACCAGGTGCTCGCGCAGCACATGGCCGCGCCGCCGCCGTACGCGATGCCGCCGACGCAGGCGAACCCGTACGCCAATCCGTACGTCGCGCAGGCGATGCACCAGGCCAATCAGGCGACGAAGGCCGCCGCCACGAGCGCGGCGGTGATCGGGATCGTCGTCGTGGTCGCGGTGATCGCCGTCCTGCTCGTGGCCGGCGGCGTCGTCGCGGCCGTCCTGCTCCGCTGAGCGCACGTCGATCGCGTACGCGCCGCGCCGGCCCTTCGCGCGTACGACCGTGCGCGGACGACGGAAGGCCCCGGGAAAGCCCATGGATCTCGCGGTGCCGGGAAGTGGTTCAACCATTGCACCAACGAGGGTACATGCTCCGGTTCCTTCGCGCCCTCGTCGCCGGCGGCGCGGCGACGGCGGTCGATCTCGCGACCCTCGCCGTGCTCGTCTCGCTGCTGCACCTCGATCCGCGGATCGCGAACGTGCCCGCGCTGGTCGCCGGAGGCACGGTGCAGTTCTTCGCGAACCGCTCGTTCGTCTTCCGCGCCGATCGTCAGGGGCTCGCGCGGCAGGCGATCCTCTTCCTCGTCGTCGAGACGGTCGCGCTCGTACTGAACGGCCTGCTCTACGACGCGGCGATGCGCCTCGTGCCCGCGCAGGCTGGGCTCTATGCGCTCGTGCGCCTCGCGACGAGCAACGTCGTGTTCGTCGCCTGGAGCTATCCGCTCTGGCGTTTCGTCTTCCGCATGCCCTCGCCGCGTCACGCGGTGTAAGAAGGCGACCCATGGATCCCCTCGCCGTCTTCGCCCCGAACCTCCTCACCTCGAAGGTCGCGCTCGTCACCGGCGGCGGCAGCGGCATCGGCGCCGGCGTCGCGAAGGTGCTCGCCCGTCAAGGCGCCAAGGTCGCGCTCGTCGGCCGTACGCTCGAGAAGCTCGAGAACGTCGCGAAGGAGATCCGCGCGGCGGGAGGCGAAGCGAGCACGCACCCGTGCGACGTCCGCGACTACGCGGCGCTCGAGAAGGCCGTGAACGAGGCGGCCGAGAAGCACGGGCGCCTCGACATCCTGATCAACAGCGCCGCCGGCAACTTCCTCGCGCCCGCAGCCGCGCTCAGCGCGAACGGCTTCCGCTCGGTCGTCGACATCGACCTGTGCGGGACGTTCAACGCGTGCCGTGCGTCGTTCGCGCACCTGTCGAAGAACCCGGGCTCGACGATCGTGAGCATCAGCGCGACGCAGGCGAACGTCCCGACGCCGCTCCAGTGCCATGCGGGCGCGGCGAAGGCCGGCATCGCGAAGCTCACGCAGGACCTCGCGCTCGAGTGGGGCCGCTCGGGCATCCGCGTGTCCGCCGTCGCGCCCGGTCCGATCGAGGACACCGAGGGCATGGCGCGCCTCGCGCCGCCGGACGCGGAGAAGAACCTCAAGCGGCGGGTGCCGCTCGGGCGCTACGGCACGATCGACGAGATCGCCGCCGCGGTGCTCTACCTGGTGTCGCCCGCCGGCGCGTACGTCACCGGATCGACGTTGCTCGTCGACGGAGGCATGTCGCTGCTCGGCGCGGGTCCCTTCCTCGACATGATGCTCGGCGCCTGAACGGCCTCCCAGGCCATCAGCACGAGCGCGATCCACGTCGCGTCGGCGAGGAGAAGGTGCACGAGCTGCACCGGGATCGGCGCGAGCAGCGTCACGTTCGCGATCCCCACGACGAACTGCACGACGAACAGCAGCGTGGCGATGCGCGAGAGCGCCGAGACACGCGGCTCGGGACGCATCATGCGGACGAAGCCGGACGTCGCGAGGACGACGACGCCGGTCGCAAGGGCGATCATCGGATGGAGCACCCGGAGCTTCACGAACGCGTGGGCCACCGGCGAGAGGTCCTGCGCGAGGCCCTCTCGCAGCGTGCGCGCGGGGAAGAGCGTGTCACCGAGCGCGGCGACCGCGCCGCTCGACGCGAGGACGAGCACGCCGCCGAGCGCGAGCGCGAGCACGACGCGGAGGACCGTGTCTCCCTTCGAGCGTGCCCTCGCCTCGGCCGGCGCGAGCTCGGGGCGCGTCAGCCACCACGCGGTGAGCGACAAGGACGCGAGGAGGAAGAAGGTGTTGCCGAGGTGGAGCACCATCGAGAGCCCACGCTTCATCGACTTGTCGTGAGCGACGAGCTCGAAGAGCACGAGCCCCGCGCCGACGAGCGCCTCGGTCACCATGAAGACGCTCGAGAGCACCGCGCCCCGCCGCGCGCGGTCGCCCTTCGGGAGCTTCCGCAAGCACCAGACCATGAGGACGAACACGAGCACGAGCGCGATGCCGCTCGTGACCCGGTGCGAGAGCTCGACGACCATCTCGATGCTCTTCGGCCGGGGCACGACCTCGCCGTTGCAGAGCGGCCAGTGCCGGCCGCAGCCCGCGCCCGATCCCGACGCGCGGACGTACGCGCCCCACGCGATGACGGCGAGGTTGTAGGCGAGCACGCCCCACGCGAAGCGCGCGAGACGACGACGAGCGGGGTGGGCTTCTGCAGTCACTCGGCGCTCACGTAGACCTAGGTGCGCCCAATGACAAGAGGGGCGTCGAGAGCGGGGCGGAACCATCGGATCGCGCGGCGGTCTGCGCCTTTCGAGCATCACCCCGGTCTGGTAAGCTCGTTGACCAGGTGGCGGAGCAATCCAGCGCGGATTTCCGCGGAAATCTTGGTCGCTATGCGCTGTTCGGCGAGATCGCCGCCGGCGGCATGGCCACCGTGCACCTTGCGCGGCTGCTCGGACCGGTCGGGTTCGCGCGTACGGTCGCGATCAAGCGCCTCCACCCCCACCTGGCGAAGGATCCCGAGTTCGTCGGGATGTTCCTCGAGGAGGCGCGGCTCGCGGCGCGCGTCCATCATCCGAACGTCGTGACCACGCTCGACGTCGTCTCGGAGGACGGCGAGCTGTTCCTCGTCATGGAGTACGTGCCCGGCGAGTCGCTCTCGCGCCTCGTCCGCAAGACGCGCGAAGCAGGCAAGCGCGTCCCGCCGCGCTACGTCCTCGGGCTCATGTGCGGTGCGCTCGACGGGCTCCATGCCGCGCACGAGGCGAAGAGCGAGAAGGGGCAGCCGCTCCTCATGGTCCATCGCGACGTCTCCCCGCAGAACATCCACTGCGGGGTCGACGGCGTCGCGCGCGTGCTCGACTTCGGCATCGCGAAGGCGACGAACCGCGTGCAGGAGACGCGCACCGATCAGATCAAGGGCAAGGTCGCGTACATGTCGCCAGAGCAGCTGGCGAAGGGCGCGATCGACCGTCGAGCCGATGTGTATTCTGCATCCGTCGTCCTGTGGGAGGCGCTGACGGCACAGCGCCTGTTCAAGGCGGACGACATCCCGTCCTTGGTCTACGCGATCATGAACGAGGAGGTTCGGCCGCCTTCGTCCGTCGTGCCCGATCTCCCCAAGGAGCTCGACGCGATCGTCCTCCGGGGGCTCGATCGGGAGGCGTCGAACCGCTGGTCGACCGCGGCGGAGATGGCCGCAGCGCTCGAGAAGGTGCTGCCGCCGGCCCCGCCGCGCGAGATCGGCCGCTGGATCGAGGAGGTCGCGGGCGAGGCGCTCGCCTACCGGATCGATCTCGTGCACCGCATCGAGAGCGAGACGTCGAGCTCGATCCCTCCGCCGCTCCGGCATCACGACACGCCGCTACCGATGGAGACGAGCGGCGTGGTCTCGACGCCCTCGCAGGTCGACCCGAGGGCGCTGCCCGTGCAGATCCTCACCGGACCTCCTCCGCCCGCGCCGCCGAGCGACGTGACGAGCGAGGATCGCGCGACGCTCGTCCGTGAGCCCCTCGAGTCGATCGTCGACGACGGGGCCGAGCACGGTGGGAGCGGCGCGAAGACCTCGCATCTCGCGATCGTGGCCATCGCCCTCGCGGGGCTGCTCCTCCTCGGCGGCGGCGGGCTCCTCGGCATGCGCTGGATGCAGATGCAGACCGAGGGATCCGCGAATGGGCAGCAGAGCCCTCCTCCCGCAGAGAGCAACGAGCCGGCGATCGTGATCGGTGTGCAGCGAAGCGCCACTCCACCGGCCGCGACCGCGAACGCACCGCCGATCACGGTCGTCACGGCGACGACCACGACGGCCCC
>WBZO01003965.1_pt1 | contig 16498 bp, 14 predicted proteins | sample 5204261 | NCBI WGS metagenome assembly WBZO01 (sample SAMN12412400, study PRJNA552823) | activated sludge metagenome | isolation source: activated sludge from anammox sidestream of wastewater treatment plant... | place: USA: North Carolina | collected 2017-09 | reverse complement strand
ACGGGGGCGAATATCGGTCTGTATCAGCCGGGCACGACTGTGACGGCCATTGACGTGGAACCGGAACGGCTGGAAACGGTGGCCCGGAAGGCGCGCCAAAACGGCCGCGAACGCGCGACCATCCTGACCTGTGCGAACGCCCAGGACCTCCCCTTCCCCAATGACGCCTTCGACACCGTCATCGGCTCGCTTGTCTTTTGCAGCATCGAACAGCCGGACCGCGCCCTGGCCGAGATCAAGCGCGTCCTGAAGCCCGACGGCCGGCTACTCTTGCTGGAGCATGTTCGCGGGCAGACGCCTTTCACACGCCGGATGACCGACTGGCTGCATCCCGTCTGGTTCGCTCTCCAGGGATCGTGTCACCTGAACCGCGAGACCGCTTCAACCGTCGCCGCTAGCGGCTTCCACCTTGACCGAACAACGACCCACGGCCGCGGCCTCCTGCAGATGATCATCGCCAGCCCGACGCCCGAATAAGCAACCGCGTCTACAAGAACAGAATCGCCACACCCACCAGGGCTATGATCGTGCCGGTAATGCCGCGCCGGCTGACTTTATGCCGGAAGATGAAATACTCCATGGGGATGAGCAGCACCGGCGGCAACGCCATAAGGGTCGAGGCGATCCCCAGGCGAGCATTCTGAACGGCGATCAGCGACAGCCAAATGCCGAGGAAAGGGCCGGCCACCGAACCGGCGACGATCGCGCGGAAAACCCGCTGGTCGCGCCATTTATCAAACGTCTCGCGAATCTGACCACGAGCCGCCGCCAGCCCCCATAACACCACTAAAGCGATCAGAATGCGAATCACCGTAGCCGAGATGGCCGGGTAATCATCGACCAACGCATAGCGAGCCGTAACCAGATTGGCCACCTGGCCCAACGCGCCCAGCAGGCCGAATAAAAGCCCTTTGTTATAGCTGGCGCGATCGGTGCGGGTGGGGTCACTATGAATCTCGGTGACGACCCAGGCGACACCGGCCACGGCCAGAAGCATCCCGGCCAGTTCCACGGGGGAAACCGTCTCGCCGAATAGCAGCCAGCCGGCCAACATACTGATGATCGGCACGGTCGACATCATGAGCATCGACAGGTGCGGGCCGATCAACGCGTACGCCCTGAACAGAAAAGCATCGCCGAGGACCAGCCCGAGCAGGCTGGATACGGCCAACCATCCCCAGCGGAACGGCTCAACCCCGGTGGGGAAGAATTGTCCCTCCAGAACCCGATGCGTGACGAGCAAAAAGGCAAAGGCAAAGAGCAGACGGCTGCGGTTGATGACATCCGCGCCAGCGCGACGGCCGCTATAGCTGAAAAAGACGGCGGTGAAGGACCAACAAACAGCGGTCAAGAGGGCAGCAATTTCTCCCCAAAGCATATTGATTTACTCGTTACAGTGAATTGATCGGAGGATGTTTCTGGACTCGATCCCTGATCTGGTGAACATGTTCGGGCGTCGTGCGGCAACAGCCGCCGATCAAGTCCGCGCCCAACGCATGCCATTGATAACCAAGAGTCCCAAATTCAGTCGGGACCGATTGACCCAGCCAACGCTTCTCGATTGGGTCATAGGTTTCGCCGGAGTTGGGATAGACGATCACCGGTCTGGTCGTCACAGACCGCACGGCGCGAATCAGCTCGGGGATAAAGCGGGGCGGCGTACAGTTGATGCCGATGGCCGCGACACGCTCATGACCTGTTAGCAACGCCGCGCATTCGGCGATAGGAGCGCCGTCGCTGATGTGGCGACCGTCGCGACAACTAAAGCTGAACCAGGCATAGACATCGGGCGTATCGTCGAGCAGCCGCAACAACGCCCGCGCCTCGGCGAAGGAGGGAATCGTCTCGCAAGCCAGGATATCGGCCTCGCCGCCGGCCAGTATCCCCCAGCGCTCGGCATGGAAATCCAGCAGACCATTCTCGTCAAGGTCGTACGCGCCGCTATATTCCGAGCCATCGGCCAGGTACGCGCCATAGGGGCCAACGCTGGCCGCGACGATCGGCCGCAGCCGGCCAACCCGGTTCTGTTCCACGGCCCAGAACGCGTCGCGCGCCTCGGCCACCAGGCGTACGGAGCGCGCGATCAGCTCGCGGGCGGCCTCCGCGGACATGCCCCACTGGACGAAGCCGGGGATAGTCGCCTGATAGCTGGCGCTGATGCAGCAATCAGCCCCGGCCCGATAGTAGTCCAGATGGACCTGCCGGATGACGTCGGGGGCCTCCGCCAGAAGCCGGGCCGACCAGAGCGCGCCATTCAGATCGTGGCCGCGCTGTTCCAGTTCGGTCGCCAGGCCGCCATCGAGGACGAGCATGCCCTGCTGCTGCAGAAAGGGGGTGATTGGGTTCATCGTCGCCATTGAAATAAAAAAGGCGGTCGTCGCCGCACATAATAATTATCCGATAAGTCATATCGTCCGACAAATTCAATATATAATGGCTATGCGAATCGATCGCCTCGCTAGCGCTTATAACGCCCGTGCGCCATAGCGGATTCTCAGGAACCAACGCCGAACGTAAGATATTCATTGGAAACGACGCCGCCCTATTGACTCTACCCGAGGAAGCACCATAATCAGGGTTGACAAGTCACATAGGAGCAAGAGACTGTTGTGATGTTAAGTATTTTGATCTCTTACTGGGCAGTGATCATCCCGACGGCCGTCACGGGCTTCATTCTGATGGGGACGCTCAAAAAGATACGTGACCAGAAGGCCAAAGAGGAGAAATCGCTCGTACCGCTCGTCATCCGGGAAGAACAACAAGGGTAAATCCCCCAACCCTCGCACTTCTTATTTGTCGTCGATCAGGCGTTGGGCCTGGACGAACGCCCCCACGATTCCCGCTTTGTTGCCAAGCTCCGGCGGGACGATGTAATCCTTAATTTTGCGCAATATAGACGCGGCCTGGATGTAGCCATTCAGCGATTCTCGCACCCTCTGCCGTATCATCGGAAAGAGGTGCGACTGTTCCATGACGCCCCCACCGAGGATGATCCGCTCCGGAGAAATAGCGCAGATATAATCGTGCAAAGCCTGGGATAAGTAATCTGCCTCCAGTCCCCAGGCCGGGTGATCGGGCGGGAGTTCGTCCGCCGGTTGCCCCCAGCGCTCGCCGATAGCCGGGCCGGACGCCAGACCTTCCAGGCAATCGCCATGATAAGGACAGCGGCCCGGATATGGATCGGCCGTCCGGTCGTGCCGGACCAGGACATGCCCCATTTCAGGATGGACCAGCCCATGCAGCGGCCGGCCATCGATCAGCGCGCCACCGCCGATGCCGGTGCCCACGGTCAGATAGATGAAGTTGCCCAGGCCGCGCCCCGCTCCCCAGCGCCATTCGCCCAGGGCGGCCACGTTGACATCGGTATCAAAGCCGAGAGGCACGCCCAGCGCTTCCCCCAGCCGCCCTGCCAGATCGAAATTGGACCAGCCGGGCTTGGGCGTCGCGGTGATGTAACCAAAGGTTGGCGAGGCGGGATTGGGATCGATCGGCCCAAACGCGCCCACGCCAATAGCCGCTGGCCGGCCGTGATGTTCCTCCTGCCGGCGGAAGAAGGCGACGACGCGGTCGATCGTCTCCGCCGGCGTCGTCGTCGGGAAGCGCACCTCGGCACGTATATCATCCGGGCCGGCGCCGATCGCGCAAACGAATTTTGTCCCGCCGGCCTCAATCCCGCCCACTAGTTCGGTCATCGATGCAGCGCTCCGTATCCTCGCCTATTCCGCATCTTCAACCAGCCACAGCGCTTCATAAGGCTGTAGCTGTATCTCGACCCCGGACGGGTGGATCCGCGGCGCGCGCGAGAGCAAATCCTTCATTTGTACCGCGGGCGAGATACCGGACGGCCGCGCCTCATCTGACAGGTTAAAGACGCACGTCACCGAGCCGCCGGCCGCCTCACGGCGGAAAGCCAGGACGGACCTGTCGCCCGTCTCTACCCACGACAACGTGCCGGAGCGCAACGCAAGCTGCCCTTGCCGCGCGTTGATTAGATAACGCGTCCAGGCCAGATAGGAGTCTTCGTCAGCCTCCTGCGCGGCAACGTTGACATAACGATAGCTATAAGTCTCATCGTCGATAACAGGCATGTAGGTTTTGCCGGCCTCGGAGAAGCCGGCGTTCTGCCCGGCCGACCATTGCATCGGCGTCCGGCATCCGTGCCGGTCAGGGAGCCAGATATTGTCGCCCATGCCGATCTCGTCACCGTAGTAGATGATAGGCGTGCCGGGGAGCGAGAGGAACAGCGCATTCAGCGCCAGCCAGCGTCGTTTGTCATTATCGAGCAGGGGCGCAAGGCGACGCCGGATGCCGAGGTTCAATCTCATGCGCGGGTTGGGGGCGTATTGCTGCCACATCCAATCCCGCTCCTCGGGGGTCACCATCTCCAGGGTCAGCTCGTCATGATTGCGCAAGAAGGTCATCCATTGGCAGCCGGGGGGAATCGCCGGCGTGCGCGCCAATATATCGATGATCGGCATCTTGTCGCCGCTCTTGAGGGCCATGAACAGCCGGGGCATGATCGGAAAATGGAAGCAGACGTGAAACTCGTCGCCGTCGCCAAAGTACGGCAACAAGTCCTCAGGCCATTGGTTGGCCTCGGCGATGAGAACGCGATCGGGATATTCCTCGTCCATCAGGCGGCGAATCTTCTTCAGGAATTCGTGCGTCTCCGGCAAGTTCTCGCAGTTGGTACCCTCGCGTTCGTAGAGGTAAGGCACGGCATCGGCCCGAAAACCATCGATGCCCATATCGAGCCAGAAGCGGATGATGTTGAGCATCTCTTCGTGGACGGCCGGATTATCGTAATTCAAATCCGGCTGGCTGGCGTAGAAACGGTGCCAGAAATATTGGCCGGCCAGTTCATCATACGTCCAGTTAGACGGTTCGACATCCAGAAAGATGATGCGCGCCTCGTTATATTTGTCGGGGGTGTCGCTCCAGACAAAATAGTCGCGATAGGGAGAGTTGCGATCTTTCCGCGCAGCCTGAAACCAGGGGTGCTCGTCGGAACAGTGATTCATCACCAGATCCGTGATCACTCGCAGGCCGCGGGCATGGGCGGCGTCGAGGAAGGCCTTGAAATCATCCAGCGTGCCGAAATCCTTATGGATACCGCAATAGTCGGCGACGTCATACCCGTCGTCTCGCAGCGGGGAGGGGTACATGGGTTGAACCCAGATGCAATCGACGCCTAACGATTGAATATGGTCGAGCTTGCTGATGGCTCCACGAAAATCCCCGTTCCCATCGCCATCCGAATCCCGATAGGCGCGAATATTAAGCTCGAAGAACACGGCTTCCTGATACCACGATTTCCCGGACATTGATCTCATCTCCCTATAGCAGTCTGGTCAATGCGGCCACAGTTGGGCGGCCGCACTATGATTTGTTCACAGTAAAGAAAAGCACGAAGCCCAACAAATGACTCCGTGCTTATTGATTATCTATCCAGCGCAGATGCCGCGAGGAGATCCCTCGCGGGCCGGAGCGCGCTATCCCTTAACAGAGCCGGCCAAAAGCCCGCGCACAAAGTAGCGCTGCAGGCTGAAGAAAACGATCAGCGGCAGCAGCATAGTCAGGAACGCGCCGGCCGTCAACAGGTGCCAGTCATTGCCCCGGGAGCCGACGATATCGGCCAATCGCTGGGTGATGACTTTCGTCTCGGGGTTGCCGCCCAGGAAGATGAGGGCGACCAGATAATCGTTCCAGACCCACAGGAACTGGAAGATGGCGAACGATGCCAGCGCAGGCACGGATAAGGGCAAGATCAACCGGCGAAAGACGGTGAAGTGGGACGCGCCGTCGATAAAAGCCGATTCGAGCGTCTCGCGCGGCAACTGGCTGATGTAGTTGAAGAGCAAGTAGGTGGCCAGCGGCAGGCCAAAACCGGTATGAGCCAGCCACATCGCCAGGAAGGTCCCGTTAATCTGTAACGAGCGGAAGTCTCTCAAAATCGGCACCAGCGCGATCTGCAACGGCACAACCAGCAAGGCGACGATGAGGACAAACAACATCCGGCGGCCGGGGAATCGCATCCAGGCGAAACCATAGGCGGCAAAGGCGGCCACCAGAATGGGGATGACTGTCGCCGGAATCGCCACCGCCAGGCTATTCAAAAAGGCGCTGACGAAGTCATCACCCGGAATGGTCTCGATTGTGCCATCGGAGCGTTCGTACTGGAAGCTTTTACCGCTGAGGACCTGACGATAGTTATCGAGGGTGAAGTTCCAGTCTACCGTCCACTTTTGTTCCTGGATCTCGACCCGGCCGAGTCGCCGGTTGCCGACCCAGCGATAAAAAGTGCCGTCGGGAGTTGTGATGCCGGTCCCGCGCAGTTGCTCGAACGTTGTTTCAACGCCTTCAATCACCATCGGGCCAGAGGGGTCAAGCCCCATATCGGCCGGGCTAAGCACTTCCACGGTTTCATAGGCCCGGTGAGGGAAAATCTTCCACCAGCCGGTCGTCTTGATATTCTCGCGGGAGCGGAAACTGGAGACAAACACGCCCAATGTGGGGACCGTCCAGAGGATAATCAGCAAAAGCAACCCGCCGTTTACCAGCAGGAAACCCAACCGTTGTTGAGATTTAATGCTACCCATGATTAGAAGGCCTCCTGTTCGCGGAATTGCTTCAAGTTATAGACCATGACCGGGATGATGGTGATGAGCAGAACGATGGCGATAGCTGAGCCATAACCCGAATTACGCGCGGTGAATGATTGTCGATAGAACTGGGTCGCGATCACATCCGTACCGAACTGACCGCCGGTCATGACCCAGACGACATCGAATATCTTCAGGGTAAAGATGACGACCGTCGTGGAGACGGTGATGATAGTCCCCATGATATAGGGAACCATGATGCGGAAGAAGATCTGCACCTCGTTGGCGCCGTCGACCCGACCCGCTTCCATTAGTTCAGCAGGGATGCCTTTCAGAGCGGCCGAGAAAAGCACCATCGCATACCCAACCTGGAGCCATATGACAATGACGATGAGGAACAGGTTGTTCCAGGGGGCGATGGCCGTCCAGGCCGGCCAGGGTTGGGGCGAGCCGCCCAATGATGTCACCAGGGCATTCAGAAGGCCGATCTGCGATTCATTGGCGGGGCGCACCGCGTAGATGAAATTCCAGATGACGCCCGCGCCGACGAAGGAGATGGCCATGGGCAGGAAAATGGCCGATTTGCCCACCCGCTCGAAATTGCTGCGGTCGGCCAGCACGGCGATGAGCAAGCCGACGATCACTGTGGTCGTCGCGCCGAAGACGATCCACATGATATTGTTGCGGAAAGACTCCAGCATCAACCGGTTTGTGAAAATAGCAATATAGTTGTCGAAGCCGACAAAACGCGAGCCGAGCGTCGCGAAACTGCCGCCCAGATCGCCCAGGTTAAGCCAGCCGGTCGGCGGCCCATCACGATTGAACAGACTGATCCAGAACGTTCGCAGGACGGGCAACGCAAGGAACCAGAGCAGCATGACGATCGCCGGGCCGACGAAGACGAACGGCTGCAAGCGTCCGCGCCATTCGTCCCCCATTCGCTCGACGATCCAGTTGAAGATCCAGTAGAGCGCGGCGACGCCGCCGACTCCCCAAACAATAGCGACAAAGACAATCACCCATTTTGGCGCGCTACCGGCCCGCAGGAAAATGAAACCTGCATACATCACCACAAAGGCGACGACCAAGATAGCTACGGGCATTACCACACGCAGCAGGAGCGTCAGAAGCTGGGTTATAAAACCCGGCTTGTCCTGGGTCATTTTAGACTCCATACACCATTCCTCCTTTTATAATGTTCGCACGGGCAGGGCCTCGCCGAGCGCTGCTAAATGGGTCGATGAAGACCGCCGGCTCATGACGAGTCAACGGTCTTCTCCATTATATACCGTTATCGCGGCCAGGACGCGTCGATCTAGTTTATCGCGCTTGACGATACGGAGCTATATCCAGGTCGGCTCCGCGTACCGGCCGAAGACCTCGCGGAAGACATCGGTGATCTCGCCCAGGGTGGCGTAGGCGCGGACGGCATCGATGATATACGGCATGGTGTTCGCATCTCCGGCCGCGGCCGAGCGCAAGGCCGACAAAGTGGCGGCGACTTGTTCGTTGTCGCGCTCTTGCCGTAGCCGGCTCAGACGCGCGATCTGGCGTTCGTAGCCTTGCGGATCCATCTCAAGAATCGGGATACGCAATTGTTCATCAGGGTCGGCGTAGACATTGACGCCGACGACGCCGCGTTCGTTGAGATCGATCTCGCGCTGATAACGATAGGCCGCGGCCGAGATCTCCGACTGGTAAAAACCCTGCTCGATGGCCGGCAATACGCCGCCCAGATCTTCTACCTGTCGCCAATAATCGTAGACCTCGCGTTCAATCTTGTTCGTCTCGTGCTCGACAAAGAAGGAGCCGGCCAGAGGATCAACCGTGTTGACCACACCGCTTTCCTCGGCGATGATCTGCTGCGTGCGGAGGGCCACAGTGACCGCCTCTTCGCTGGGCAGGGCCAGGGCCTCATCCATGCTGTTGGTGTGCAGGCTCTGCGTGCCGCCCAGGACGGCGGCCATGGCCTGAAGCGCGACGCGTACGACGTTGATCTCCGGTTGCTGGGCCGTCAGGCTGGCGCCGGCCGTTTGCGTGTGGAAGCGGCATAGCCACGAGCGGGGATTCTTCGCCCCAAAGGTATGACGCATCTCGCGCGCCCAGATGCGGCGCGCGGCCCGGAACTTGGCGATCTCCTCAAAGAAATCGTTATGGCAGTTGAAGAAAAAGCTGAGGCGCGGCGCGAAATCATCGATGTCCATCCCGCGAGCGACTGCCCAGCGAACATACTCGATGCCGTCGCCAAGCGTGAAAGCCAGTTCCTGGGCGGCCGTCGACCCCGCCTCGCGGATATGGTAGCCGCTGATCGATATCGTGTTCCAGAGGGGCATATGGCGCGCGCCATATTCGATGGTGTCGATGACCAGCCGCATGGAGGGTTCGGGCGGGAAGATATATTCCTTCTGGGCGATATACTCCTTCAGGATATCGTTCTGCAACGTCCCGCCCAGTTTGGCTTGCGGCACGCCCTGCTTCTCGGCCGCGACGATGTACATGGCCCAAATGATGGCCGCGGGGCTGTTGATCGTCATGCTGGTCGTCACCTGGTCGAGCGGGATGCCGTCGAAGAGGATCTCCATATCGCGCAAACTGCTGATCGCGACGCCGCATTTGCCAAATTCGCCGAGCGCCTGGGGCGCGTCGGTGTCGTAGCCCATCAGTGTCGGCAGGTCAAAGGCCACGGACAACCCCATATTGCCCTGGCTCAACAGATACTTGTAGCGAGCGTTCGTTTCCTCGGCGCTACCGAACCCGGCAAACATGCGCATCGTCCACGGCTTGCCGCGATAAAGGGTGGAATGCACGCCGCGCGTATAGGGATACTCCCCCGGGTTGCCCAGATCGTCCAGATAGTCGAGATCGGCCACGTCGAGTGGCGTGTAGAGCCGGTTGATCGGCTCGCCGGAGGTTGTTACGAAAGACGCCTTCCGCTCGGGAGCGCGAGCTAACGTCTGATGCAGGGTGGTCTCTTCCCAACGGTCGCGCGCTTCGGCCAATTCGGCCAGTTTAGCTTTATCGTACATGGGCTTTTCTCCGGTCTTCAGGCTCAACAGTCTGAACGATTGTTTCAATGAATTGTGGAACTATGCAGAGATTATACCCATCCACAATGACATGTCAGGTTCAGACCGCGAAAACCAACCTCCCCCGTTAGCCAACCGCATGGTAAACAACACCTGGCCGCCCGTTGCGACTCACGTTCCCTTAGGCTAGACTTCAACCCACATGGAGCAAATCCCCGATCCGGCGACGCCGGAATTTTTCCCCCCATCTCCTCTCGACCTGCCGCCTGATGGACCTGATCCAGGTCTGCCGGACGATGGGGAGAATCACGGCATCGTTCGTGCCGCGGCCGTATTAGCCGCAGGTAATGTCACCAGTCGCGTGCTGGGGCTGGCGCGGGAGATGGTCAAGGCCAACCTCTTCGGGACAACTCCTTTGCTGGCAGCATTCCAGGCGGCCGCCTACGTGCCCACCAGTCTGTTTGATCTCATCATCGGCGGTATGGTGAACTCTTCGCTCGTGCCGGTTTTCAGCGATTACACCGATCGCGAGCGACGCGCCGAGCTATGGCATGTGCTGAGCATCGTGCTGAGCATGGCCACGCTGGTGCTGCTGTTCATCATCGCCGTCGTCGAGCTACTGGCGCCTCAGGTAGCGTGGCTGGTGGGCGCGGTGAACTTTGCCGAGGCGGATCTGTCGGAAACCAGCATCTCGCTCATCCGCATGACCACGCCGGCGGTTCTCTTTCTGGGGTTGGCCAGCGTCCTGACCGGAGCGCTCTACGCCCTGAAACGATTCACTTTGCCGGCGTTTATCGGGGCGGCCTTCAACGGCACCATCGTGATCGTCGCTCTGCTAAATCCGGAGGATATCCGTAGCCTGGTTTGGGGTCTGCTGATTGGCTCATTGCTCCAGGTGCTGCTGCAATTGCCGGCGTTGCGCGACGCTCATCTGCGGTGGGCGCTCGACTTTCATCATCCGGCTGTCCGTCGAATCATCCGGCTCTACATTCCCATCCTGGCCGGCCTGGTCGTCAACCAGCTGGCCATCATGCTCAGCTATAACCTGGCCATCCGCACCGGCGACCAAAGCCTGAACTATATGAATTATGCGACGACGCTCTACCAGTTCCCGCTGGGCCTGGTCGTCACGGCGTTGTCGATCGCCACGCTGCCGACTCTCTCGCGGCAAGCGACCGGCGATCTGAATCTTTTCAAACAAACGCTGGGCGATGGGCTACGGCTGGTATTGGCGCTCATTTTACCGGCGACGACCGGGCTGTTCGCCCTGGCTCCCTATATCATCGGCCTGCTTTTCCAGCATGGCCGTTTTACGGCGGCCGACACAGCCACGATCGCGCTGGTGTTGCGCGTCTATTTAATAGGGATGCCGTTCGCGGCCGCCGATCAAATGCTCGTCTTCGCCTCCTACGCGCGGAAAGATACCTGGCGGCCGGCTCTGGTCGGGTTCATCAGCATCATCATCTATTCGTTGACGGCCCTCATTCTGTTGCGCCCTCTCGGCCTGCTCAGTCTGATGGTGGCCGATTCCGTCAAGCACGTCGTTCATACGATGATCATGCTATGGATATTGCGACGGCAACTGGGCGACTTGGCGGGAAATCCGGTGTTGCGCAGCGCGATCAAGTCGCTGCTCGCCGCCATTCTGACCGGCCTGGCGGCCGTATGGGTGGCTCGGCTGACGATCGGCATAGCCTCCGGGCCGATCATCACCCATCTCTTGCCCGTCATCGCCGGAGGATTGGCCGGCATGCTGGCCTACACCGGAGCGGTATTCGCGCTGAATATCACGGAGACTCGCGCCCTGCCGCGATTACTCCTGCGGCGCGGGCCTACCGGAGGGGGAGCGGCCTGACGGCGTCCGCCATCGCCCCTCTCTTTGTTTAATCCGATAGCGCGCGAGCAGGCAGGGTATCGGCCAATCGCTTGAGGTCGCGTCACTCCTCCACGATCTCGCCCTCGATCAAGTTGATGCCGGGCGCGGCGCCGTCAGGCGCCACATCGGAAGCCGTCCCTTCGATAATCCTTCCGGTAGCATCGCCCCGCATCTGGGCTATGTAACGCGCAACGACTTGCGGCGGGGCCACCTCGATGAACACTTTGGCCCCAATCAGTAACAAAGTCAAATCATCAAGCTGTCCCAGCACGGGCACGAAGTCGGCGATGATATCAAGCGGGAACAAGGCATATAAAATGCCCACGAAAGGGATAGCCTTCAGATAGATGGGGACTTCCCTGTCCTTAAGCAGATAAAAAACGAGCCGGATCTGTTGCCAGACTTCGCGAAAGAAACCGATGTCCTCTAACTGTTCGGGGACTGAATGATCATTATTTGCCACTTGATTTAACCTGTCCTTCGACCAAGATAAACTAAAATATATCCTCTATTCCTGTACATCTCTCATATTATTATACGTAACCAGGCGGCTATCGTCGCAACCAGATTAGGGAATCCCAATCGGGCTGTTGCCTGAGCAAGGGCAAAGGCATACAATCATCCGCCGATGATACTGGTAATATTGAAACTACTGGTTGTCCTGATTTTCCTGGCCATGTTCATCCGCCGGCCGTCGGTGGTGTGGGGAATCGGGCTGTTGACCGTGACGACGGCCGTGCTGCTGGATACCATACTGGGCACGTTCAACCGCGAAGAATTACTGGCCGAACTGGGCTTTTTCTTCTACGTCATCAATGGCGTGATATTGGCCGGCGCCGCGACCTGGTTCTGGGGTGTCATCCGGCCGCATCTACCCGGGGGGACGCTCCTGCCGGCGACACCGGGCATGGCGACCACCTCGAATGCGCCCGTGGCCAGGGTACCTGCTACCAAGAGCGCCCCGACCGCCCCGACCACATCCGTCTCCGATCCATCGCCGGCGCCCGCACCCAAACTGCCGCCACCGTTCCCGGCCGACCACGTGGACAATTTCGAACAAGCCGGCTACGACAGGCAGATGCTCTTCGAAGAAATTCGCGGCCGCTTCAGTCGTGAAGATCTCAACGACCTGATGTTCGATCTGGACGTCAACGAGATGGACGTCGCGACGGTCGGCCAGACGATGGACGAGCTTGTGGTGCGCGTCATGGACGCGGCCGACCAGGCCGGCCAGGCGTCGACAGTCGGTCTGGCTGTGGAGCGCATCCTGACCCCGCCCCCGGCACAACATCTGCCTCGTCTGAGCAAGCTTACTCCCGAGTCGCCCCGGACCGTCGTTCGCCATTATGTGCTGGCCCACTACAGCACGGAACAACTCCAGCAACTGGCCACAAGCCTCGACATCGATTGGGAACAGCTGGAAGGGGCAGACAAAAAAGCGAAGACCCGTGCCTTCCTGCTGTACCTGTACCGGCGCAATCGCATCGGCGATCTGCTGGACGCCATGCGCGCAAAGGCAAACAGCAAAGACGCGGCCTAAGTAGCGCGCGTCGCCCCAACGCCGTTCTGAAATCCTGTTGTTTCGCTCGCGCGAAGGCTCGTTCGCCGCACCCCTATGTGTGGCGTTCACGCTTCCTTCACCCCCACAGATAGCCTTGTTTGGCCGATAGCCCCGATAGATAAATCGCACCCGGCAAGGGTAAATATTTTTACCAAAAGCCTCTAGGCAAATTGACCCGCATGCGGGATACTACAACAAAATTATCCGCCCGCACGCGGTGACGGGTGAACCTTAAAATTCCGAATTGGTACTTCACACAAACGGCTTCGTGCGCTATACTATGGGCCAAAGTGGGAAAAAGTGGGGCGATGTGGGACGATTCGGCACACAATCCCTATTTTCCCAGGTTAAAATGGGGCAATTCGAACAATTGTTCTAATTCCAGAGCGTTATGTTTCTAAGCGAGTACGAGCACACGATCGATGACAAAGGTCGATTGACCATTCCGGCAAAGTACCGTCCCTACCTGGCTGCCGGCATGGTGATTACTCGTGGCCTTGACAGAAACCTCATGGCTTTCTCGCTCGAAGGGTTTGAAGAGTTGGCGGCCCGGGTGAACGGCCTGCCGTGGGGCGATTCCAGGGCACGGGAGTTCCGGCGTCGTATTTTTTCCGGCGCGGTCGATCTGATCCCCGATCGCCAGGGGCGTGTCTTGTTGCCGCCCTACTTGCGCAAGTTCGCCGGCATACAGGCGGATGTGGTCATCGTTGGCTTACATGACCATCTGGAAATCTGGAGCAGCGATGCCTGGGCGCCGGTTCGGGACGCGGCAGAAGGTGACGGGCAGCATTGGGAGGAACTGGGCATCTAGTTGCCCAGCGATCACCATCGGGGCGCGGCCCTCTGGTGAAAGTCTGATGGGTAAGAAATGGCGGTTGATGAACAACCAGACGATTACGGTCATGTCCCCGTCCTTTTACAGGAGGTCATGGCCTTGCTGGATCCGCAACCGGGCGGAATGTTCATCGACGGCACGGTCGGCGCCGGCGGGCACGCCTCGGCCATCCTGGCAGCGATCGCGCCCGACGGGCGTTTGCTGGGCTTCGACCGCGATCCGGAAGCGTTGGGCTACGCCGGCCGGCGCCTGGAACCATTCGGCGGGCGCTTCCTGCCCGTTGTGGGCAGCTACGGCGACATGGCATCCGTCGCCCCGGCGTTGGGCTTCGACACCGTCGACGGCGTGTTGCTCGACCTGGGGCTTTCGTCGCGCCAACTGGATAACGCCGAGCGCGGCTTTTCCTTTCTAAAGGAAGGCCCGCTCGATATGCGGTTCGATTCCCGACGAGGAGAGTCGGCCGCCGATTTGATTAACAATCTAAGCGCTGAAGAACTGACCGGGATTTTCCGGCAATACGGCGAGGAGGCCCAAAGCCGGCACATCGCCCAGCTCATCGTCGCCAACCGGCCCATCCGAACGACGACGGAGCTGGCCGGCCTGATAGAGAGTGGGACCCGGCGGCGTGGCCGCCCGGGGCGTCACCCGGCGACAAAGGTCTTTCAGGCGTTGCGAATCGCCGTCAACGACGAATTGGGCGAAGTTGATCGAGGGCTCCGCGGCGCGCTCGGGCTTTTGCGCCCGGGAGGCCGGCTGGCCGTCATCAGCTTCCATTCGCTGGAAGATCGGCTGGTGAAACAGTTCTTTCGCGATTCGGCCCGCGATTGTGTTTGTCCGCCGGAACAACCGGTTTGCACTTGTGGAGCGCGTGCCGAAGTGCGTTTGGTGACGCGCAAGGCGATTAAAGCCTCTGCGGAGGAAATCGCGGCTAACCCACGAAGCCGGAGCGCCCGTTTACGGGTCGTCGCAAAGGTGGGATGAAAATACGTGATTCATAAGATGATGGCAGCGCCAGAGGAAAACTCACACCCGCGCCAGACGCGGGAATTAGCTCGACGATTGGGGCAACTAACCCAGGCCCAGGCGGCCGCCGGTTGGGGCATCATCATCATCCTTGGCGCGCTGCTGGGCGCGATCTACCTCAATCAAACCAGCTCCATCGCCGAGATCGGCCGCAGGGTGCAACGCGAGCAGAACAGCCTGGATGAAATCAAGTGGAAGAACGCCGATCTGGAGCGTCTCATCGCCGAAGCGCAATCGCTGGATCATCTGAGCGCCGAAGCGCGCCGCCTGGGGTTCGTGCTCGCCACACCGTCCGATATTGATTACATGGTCATCCCTAGCTACCCGATGGAAGACGCGCCAAAATCCGAGGCCGCTCCCACGGTCGAAGCGCCTCCGGCCCCGCCGGAGACGATATGGGAAGCTCTGACCCTGGCCATCAGGAGTCTGGGCATTGGCCTGACCCGGGGAGAGGCCAATGAGTAACATTCAACTAAGACGCATGTGGGTGGTTGCTATTTGCCTGGGCTTCGCCGGGCTGGTCCTCATCGGCCGCCTGTTCGCTTTTCAGGTCTTCCAGAAGGACGATTTTATAGACATTCTGATCGAGGACGTTCCAGTGACGGCCCAATCGGAACGCGGCGTCATCTATGACCGGAACGGCGCGACTTTGGCCGTCGACCGCTGGGAATATCGCGTGGCCGTGTCCCCCGGCGTTCTGAGCAATCGGGAAGAACTGGCCACCGCCCTCGCGCCCATCCTGCAGAAACCGCGCAGCGAGTTGCTGTATAAAATGGATTCGTCCGCGCCCTACGTCATACTTGAGCCAAGGGCTCCCGCAGAAGCGGCCGATGCCATCCGCCAAATAAAAAACGGGGATGAAGTGCAGCTGGAACCCCTGCCCCGCCGCTACTACCCGCAAGGCAGCTTGATGTGTCACGTGCTCGGTTACGTGAATTTCAGCAACGAGGGGGGCGCGGGCGTCGAAGGGTACTATCAGAAACTATTGGCCGGTGAATCCGTCAGCGATTTCACGGCGTTCTCTCCGCTTCGCGAACAAAAAACAGTGGTCGCCCACGAAGGCGCCGACCTGGTGCTGACGATCGACCGCAGCGTTCAATATGTGGTCGAACAACATCTGAAAGACGCGCTCGCCGAATATGGCGCGGTCAGCGGATCGATCATCGTCATGAACCCCAAAACCGGCGCGATCCTGGCGATGGCGGCCGAGCCGTGCTATTCGCCCAACGAATTCAATAACCTGCCGGAAGGGGCGACGTTTAATCCATTGGTGAGCGCGGTATTTGAGCCTGGCTCGGTCATGAAGCTGATTACCATGGCCGCCGCGCTCGATTCGGGAACGGTGACGCCGGAGACCACCTATAACGACACCGGGGCGATCGAGGTCGGCGGGCACGTCTCCTACAACTGGGATCGGAGCGCCTACGGCACGGTGGACATGACCACCCTTTTGGCGCACTCCCTCAACGTCGGCGCGGTCACCATCGCGACCTGGATGGGAGAAAACACCTTCTACGATTATTTCTCCCGCTTTGGTTTCGGCCGCCCGACGAACGTCGACATCATGAGCGAATC
>WBZO01003962.1_pt1 | contig 16501 bp, 11 predicted proteins | sample 5204261 | NCBI WGS metagenome assembly WBZO01 (sample SAMN12412400, study PRJNA552823) | activated sludge metagenome | isolation source: activated sludge from anammox sidestream of wastewater treatment plant... | place: USA: North Carolina | collected 2017-09 | reverse complement strand
CGCCGCTGGCGGGCATCGTCATGAAGCGCCTGGTGCAGGAAGGCGAGACGGTCGCTGCGAACACGGCGCTGTTCGAGGTCGCGTCGCTTCGGCACCTGCGCGTGGCGGCCGACGTGGATGAGCGTGACATTGCGCTGATCCGCAAGGAGGCGCCGGTCGCCGTGCGGGCCGAGGCGTATCCCGACCAGGCGTTTCAGGCGAACGTGACGCGGATCCGGCTGCAGGGGGATACGTCGACCCGCACCTATCTGGTGGAGGCAGACCTTCCGGAGGATACGAAACTGTTCATCGGCATGACGGTCGACGTGAATATCCAGGTCGGCGTGCGGCACGATGCGTTGCTGGTGCCGTCCACCGCGTTGCGGTACGGCACAGCCGAGGGTGGACGTCCCGGCCCGGCCTTCGTCTATCGCGTCAGCGGCGGGCGGGCGGTTCGCACCGCGGTGCAGACCGGCGCGGTGGGGCAGCGGATGGTGGAAATCCGCTCCGGCCTGCAGGCATCGGATACCGTCGTCGTGTCGCCACCCGCCGGGATACGGGACGGCCAGCGGGTGCAAGCCGTGTCGTGACCCGTCTGCCGCTGCTGATCGCATTGGCCCATTTGCGGTCGCGGCGGCGGCAAACGCTCGTCTGCGTGCTGGGCGTGACGCTGGGCGTCGGCATCTTCATTTCGATTTCCGGCATGATGCGGGGATTTCAGGGCTATTTTCTGTCGCAGATCATCGAGACGAATCCGCATATCATCATGACGGACGAAATCCGCCGTCCGCCGCCGCAGCCATTCGAGATGCTTGCGGGTGCAGACGCGGCAGTCGAGGTGCGCCGCATTCTGCCGCGCGATCCGGTTCATGGCATCTACGGGGCCGGCGCGATCCTGGATGCGCTGTCCCGCATGCCGGGGCTGCATGCCGCGCCCAGCCTGCGGGGCCAGATGATCCTGCGGCGGGCGGGCAGGGATTTTGCCGTGACGGCGGTCGGGATCGACCCGTTGCGGGAGGTACGGGTGACCAGCCTTCAGCGCGACATGGTTGCAGGGCGGATCGAAGCCCTGTCCGGGCAGCAGGACGGTATCATCGTCGGCAGCCGTCTTGCGGCGAAAATGGGTGCCACCTTGGGCGACACGGTCGTGGCCGCCACGCCGGCGGGCGACGCGGCGCTGCGGATCGTCGGCCTGTTCCAGACCGGGCTGGAGCAGCAGGATCTGGGGATCGTCTACATCAACCTGGCACGCCAGCAGGCGATGCAGCGGCGCAACCGGGTGATCAACGAGATTCGTGTCAGGTTGGACGATATCACCGGAACCCGCAGCGTCGCGGCCGCGATGGAGGGGCGATGGGGGTTCAAGACCGCGCCGTGGGAGGAAACCTACAGCCGGGTTCTGGATGTCTTCGTTCTTCAGAACGCCATCATCTACGTGACGACCGGCTCGATCCTGGTGGTGGCGGCCTTTGGCATCTTCAACATCATCGCCACCGTCATCCTGGAGAAGGCGCGCGATATCGCGATCCTGCGGTCGATCGGGGTCAGCAGCCGGACGGTGGTGACGATCTTCGTCGTGGAAGGGCTTGTCGCCGGGATTCTTGGCGCGGCGGCGGGATGCCTTCTGGGGTGGGCGATCGCGGTCGTTCTGACCTATATTCCCGCACCGGGGGCGACGACGCCCGGCGAGACCCTGCGCGTCAGCCTGTCCGTCCGGACCTATGTCATAGCAAGCGCCATCGCGCTTGGCTCCTCGTTCGCGGCGGCCTGGCTGCCCGCCCGCCGGGCGGCGCGGACCGACCCGCTGGTGGTGATTCGCGGGGCCACATGACAGGTGCGCTCGACGCCCGGCATGTGACGCGCGTGCTGCCGGGACCGGTACCGGCGACCTTGGTCGACGATGTCAGCCTGACCTTCAGCGGTGCCAGCCTGACCGCGATCACCGGCCCGTCGGGGTCGGGAAAATCGTCGCTGCTGTACCTGCTGGGACTGCTCGATCGTCCGACACGCGGCGATGTTCTCGTGGATGGCCAGCCGACACGGGAATTGGATGCGGAAACCCTGGCGGCGCTGCGCCTGACGCGCTTCGGCTTCGTGTTTCAGTTTCATTTCCTTCTTCCGGAACTCTCGGTGCTGGAGAACGTCATGCTGCCGATGCGCCAGCTTGGCGTTCTGCGTCAGAGAGACATGTCCCGGCGCGCGGTCGGCCTGCTGGACGCGCTGGGCATGGGGACCGAGGCGTTGCGCCGGCCAGCGGAGTTGTCGGGCGGACAGCGTCAGCGGACCGCGATCGCCCGGGCGTTGGCGAACGACCCGCAGTTCATCCTGGCAGACGAGCCGACGGGCGCGCTGGACCAGCAGAACGGCGCCGTCGTGTTCGGCATCCTTCGCTGGCTGGCGCGCGAGGGTCGGACGGTGATCGTCGTGACCCATAACGAGGCGCTGGCCGACACGGCGGACCGGCAGGTCCGGCTGGTGGATGGCCATCTCGACCGGGCCGATTGAAGGAGGGTGATCGGTCCTTGTCGCGCGGATTTGGACAATCGACGTGATCGATCACGACGATGAAAATTTTCCGTTTCAACCATTCGATCGGAGCCCATAGATCAGTGCGGCCGGCCCGACGCGGCCCCGGTCCAACCGACTGAACTGGAGAATGACGTGTCTCTGATCAACACCGAAGTGAAGCCCTTCAAGGCCACTGCTTTCAAGAACGGCAAGTTCGTCGATGTCACCGATGCCGACCTGCGGGGCAAGTGGTCGGTGGTGTTCTTCTATCCGGCCGATTTCACTTTTGTCTGCCCGACGGAGCTGGAAGATCTGGCCGACAATTACGGCGCATTCCAGAAGCTGGGTGTCGAAATCTACAGCGTTTCGACCGATACCCATTTCGCACACAAGGCGTGGCATGATACGTCGCCGGCAATCCGGAAGATCGGATATGCCATGGTCGGCGATCCGACCGGGACGATCTGCCGCAACTTTGGTGTGCTGATCGAGGATGTGGGTCTGGCCGACCGCGGAACGTTCGTGATCGACCCGAATGGCCGGATCCAGATCATCGAGATCACGGCAGAGGGCGTTGGACGCGATGCGAGCGAGCTGCTGCGCAAGATCAAGGCCGCGCAATATGTCGCCACGCACCCCGGTGAGGTGTGCCCGGCGAAGTGGCGTGAAGGGGAGAAGACCCTGGCACCGTCGCTGGACCTGGTCGGGCGGATCTGAACGACCGCTGAATTGCCCCTGTGCGCCGCCGAGCCACAGGGGCGTCGCCGCACGCCAACGATGCCGGAGCCTGTGTCATGCTGGACGCGAATCTGAAGACCCAGTTGCAGTCCTACTTCGAGCGGATCGTGCATCCGATCGAAGTGGTTGCCACGCTTGACGCCGGTGCGGCGTCCGATGTCGTACGGCAGCTTCTGACCGAGATCGCAGCGCTGTCCGATCGGATCACCGTGACGCTGGACGGAACCGAACCGCGTGTTCCATCGTTCGTGATCCGCCCGGCAGGGGCCACGGACGGTGTGCGGTTTGCCGGTGCGCCGATGGGCCATGAGTTCAATTCGCTGGTGCTGGCGCTGCTGTGGGTCGGCGGGCATCCCCCGAAGGAGGACGCCGCGACGATCGCGCGCATCCGGGCTCTGCGGGGACCGTTGCAGTTCGAAACCTACTACTCGCAGTCCTGCCAGAACTGCCCCGAGGTCGTGCAGGCACTGACGCTGATCAGCGCGTTGAATCCTGCCGTTCGTCATGTCGCCATCGACGGTGCCGCCTTCGCCGATGAGGTCGAATCGCGGGGCATCCTGGCGGTGCCGTCCGTGTTCCTGAACGGTGAGCCGTTCGCACAGGGGCGCATGAGCCTGGACCAGATTCTGACGAAACTGGATGACGAGGCAGGGGACGCAGTGCCGACGGCGGCCGAACGGGACCCGTACGACGTGCTGGTGGTCGGTGGTGGTCCCGCCGGCGCCGCCGCCGCCGTCTATGCGGCGCGTAAAGGCATCCGTACCGGCATCGTGGCGGAGCGGTTCGGCGGCCAGGTCCAGGACACGATGGCGATCGAGAACCTGATCGCCGTTCCCCATACCGAAGGTCCGAAACTGTCCGCCGCGCTGGAGCAGAATGTCCGGTCGCATGACGTCGATGTCATGACGGGGCAGGTGGCGGTGGGTCTGACGCCGGCGGCCGCGGCGGGCGGCCTGGCGGAGCTGACGCTGTCGAACGGTGCGGTTCTGCGCGCAAGAACGGTGGTGCTGGCGACCGGGGCGCGCTGGCGCACGATGAACGTTCCCGGTGAAGACACGTATCGCAACAAGGGCGTTGCCTTCTGTCCGCATTGCGACGGGCCGCTGTTCCGCGGCAAGCGGGTGGCGGTGATCGGTGGCGGTAATTCTGGCGTCGAGGCGGCGATCGACCTGGCAGGCATCACCGCCCATGTCACATTGATCGAATTCGACAGCCAGTTGCGGGCGGATGCCGTGCTGCAGAACCGGCTGCGGTCGCTGCCGAACGTGACTGTCGTGACGTCCGCCCAGACGACCGAGGTGCTGGGTGACGGCGCGCGCGTGACCGGCCTGTCCTATCGCGACCGGGTCAGCGGCGAATCCTGCCAGGTCGCGCTGGATGGCGTGTTCGTGCAGATCGGCCTGGTGCCGAACACGGAGTGGCTGAAGGGTGTCGTTGCGCTGACGCTGCGCGGCGAGATCGAGGTCGATGCGCGCGGGCAGACCTCGGTGCCGGGCATCACGGCCGCGGGTGACGCCACGACGTCACCTTACAAGCAGATCGTCGTGGCGCTGGGTGATGGGGCCAAGGCGGCGCTCACCGCCTTTGACCTGCTGATCCGGACGAGCTCTGCCGATCTGCAGAAGGCGGCCTAGCGAAGGCCGCTGGCCGCTATCGGGCGTCGACCGCGTAGGTTTCCGCGGCGGTTTCCGGGCTGATGAAACCATCCGTGACGTCAGCCTCGACCGCGGCGCGATCCCGCTGCCGCGGGTCGCCATAGCCGCCGGCGCCGGCCAGCCGGAAGCTGAGGATATCGCCGCGCTGCAGTTGGCGGACCTCTTTCGAGCCGAGCGGGATTTCGTTGCGGTTGCGGATCAGGATGGTGCTTGCCGGTGCGCCGGGTGCCCCACCGAACAGGCCATAGGGGCGGGTCTTGTGCCTGTCGCCCAGCAGCACCGCGGTCGCGCCGTCGCACAGCATTTCCACGTCCTTGCGGATGCCGCAACCGCCGCGGAAGCGGCCGGCGCCACCGGAATCCGGGATCAGCTCCAGACGATGGATCCGCACCGGATTGTTGGTTTCGTGAACCTCGATCGGAACATTGCCGCAGTTGAAGACCGGGCACAGCGCCTCGGCCCCGTCCTTCCAGGATCGGCCGCCATATCCCCCCAGGATCAGGTCGTACATGATCCAGCGCGTTCCCGTTTCCGGATCGACGCCACCGATCTTGGGGTTCGCCCAATGGCTGAAGGCACCCATGGCCCGTTCGGGAACCACCTGTGACATCGCGCCATTGATGGCGTCGAAAATCCGCACCTGCAGAGAGGCACGCCCGCCGCCGGCGGCTGGATAGGCCGGGTTGAAGAAGCTGCCTTCACGCGCGATCAGCTTGATCACACGCTCGATCCCGGCGTTGTTCGGAACGTCGATCCCGGCGAAGATCCGCATCGCGAAGTTGGCGTAGGCACGGGTGTAGTTGATATAGGCGTTGATCCCGGCCGGCACGACGTCGCTGCTGCGGGAGAAGTCGACGGTCGCCGTTCCGTCCTTCAGCGTGACGTCGACGCAGACGCGGATCGGTGGCGTATCCGGACCGTAATCGTCCATCTGGTCGTCGAAGCTGTAGGTGCCTTCGGGCAGTGCGCCGATCAGCTCACGCCCACGCGCTTCCGACCGATCCAGTATGTTCTCGATGGCGTGTTCGATCACGGCGGTTCCATAGTCCGCATACAGGCCCCGCAGCCGTTGCGCGCCGACATGATTGGCATTCCGCTGCGCCATCAGGTCGCCACGCACCTTCTCGGGGATCCGTACATTGCCCAGGATCATCCGCAGCAGGTCGGGATCGAACTCGCCGGCCCGGACCAGCCGGATGGGCAGGATGCGCAGCCCTTCGGCGAACGCATCCCGCACGCCCTGCACGGCTTCCGACCCGGGTTGTGGCCCGCCCATATCGACGTGATGGGCCGTATTGACGGCGTATCCGATCAGCGTGCCGTCGTCGAAGATCGGGGCGACCAGGAACATGTCGGGGAAATGCCCGCCGCCCAGATAGGCGTCGTTGGTCGCCAGCATGTCGCCGGGCTGCAGTGTTTCAGGGGGAACGAAGCGCAATACGTTCTGCACGACATAGGGCATCGCCCCGAGATGACCCGGCGTGAAATTCCCCTGCGCGATCAGCCGTCCCTGCCGGTCGAACAGGCCGGTGGAGAAATCCTCGCCTTCCCGCACGGCTTCCGAGAATGCGGTGCGGCGCAGGGCCCCGCCCATTTCATCCGCGATGGACACCAGGCTGTTCCACAGAACGGTCAGGGTCACGGGGTCGATCGGCTGGCGGTCCATGGCGGTTACCCTTCTGCCTGGATATCGATGACGATGTTGCCGGCCGGGCTGACCGATACGACATCGCCGGGCAGCACCACGATGGTCGATTCCCGTTCTTCCACCAGGGCCGGACCGGCGATGCGATGTCCGGCTTTCAGCGCATAGCGGTTGACGACCTGCGTCGGAACCATGCCGCCGGCTTCAGGGAAGTAGGCGTCGCGGCTGCCGACGATCGGATCGTCGTCGCTCACCTGATGGTGCAGGCGGATGCCGATGTCGGCACTGCCGCCCGGTATGGTCGCCACGGCGAACCAGTCGCTGACTTCGACCGGGGCGTCCGGATCGTTGTAGCCATATTCCCGTTGGTAGGTCTGCAGGAAGGCACGATGTGCCTGGCGCGCATAGTCGGCGCCGATCTCGCCTGCTGGCAGGGCCACGCGCAGCTCGTAGCCCTGTCCGGCGTAACGCATCGACGCCGCACGCTCCAGGCGCGGCTGGCCGTCGGGATCCATGCGTCGCGCGTCGGCCAGGGCCTGCTGCTCCAGAACCGCGAAAATACCGGCAATATCGGCCGAGGTGGCTTCGTTCAGACGCAACACACGTGTCATGGCGTGGTCGATCTTCTTGTCGGCGACCAGAAGGCCCAGCGCCGACCCGACGCCGGCGCCCTGCGGCACGATCACGCGCGGCACTTGCAGCGCGCGCGCCAGGCGGCAGGCGTGAAGTGGTCCCGCGCCGCCAAAGGCAACCAGCGCATAGCGGCGCGGGTCGCGGCCACGTTCGATCGATACGATGCGCATGGCACGCTCCATATTGGCATTGGCGATCGAGTGGATTCCCCAGGCGGCTTCTTCCACCGACAGCCCCAGCGGCAGGCCGACGTCCCGCCGAATGATCTCGGCGGCCGCGTCGCATTGCAGCCGTATCGCGCCGCCGTTGAAGTAATCGGGATTCAGATAGCCCAGGACGAGATTGGCATCCGTGATGGTGGGATCGGTTCCGCCGCGGCCATAGCAGATCGGCCCTGGTTCGGCACCGGCACTGTCGGGGCCGACCCTGATCAGGCCCATATTGGTGCGCGCGATGCTGCCGCCGCCCGCGCCGATCTCGAGCAGGTCGATCGCCATGATGCTGAGCGGCAGGCCACTGCCTTTTCGGGAGTGCACGGCGTCGACTTCGAAACCCGATGTAACGGCGGGATTGCCGTCATCGATCGCGCCAAGCTTCGCAGTGGTTCCTCCCATGTCAAACGTCATGACATGGGAATATCCCTCGGTCCGCCCGACCTCGGCGCACATCAGCACCCCGGCCGCGGGACCGGACTCGACGATCCGTATCGGGTAGGTGTTTGCCAGCTCGGCCGAGGAAACACCACCGTTCGACTGCATGATGTACATCTCGGCCCTGGTGCCAAAGGAACGCAGCGACCGGTCGAGGTTGGTGATATAGGTTTTCACGATCGGGGCGACATAGGCGTTCGCGACCGTCGTGCTGGTCCGCTCATATTCCCGATATTTCGGTGCGATCACCGATGACAGCGAGACGGGAATGTCCGGCAGTCTGGCTGCCAGTGCCGCGGCCATGCGCTGTTCATGAACGGGATTGGCATAGGCGTGCAGGAACGCAATGGCCACCGACTGGTATCCTGCCGCGGCGACACGCTCGGCGATCGCGTCAGCCTCCGCTTCCGTCAGCGGCAGCAGCACGGTGCCGTCTGCACCGATCCGCTCGTTGACTTCGCAGATATCGGCCCGCCGCACCAGCGGTCTGGGCTTGTCGAGATGCAGGTTGTTGGTGTCGTACCGCTTCTGCCGGCCGATCAGCAGAATGTCGCGAAATCCGGCGGTGGTCAGAAGGATCGTGCGGCTGCCTTTACGTTCCAGGATCGCATTGGTTGCGATCGTCGTCGCGTGCAGCGCCTTTGCGATCGTCGCGGGATCCACGCCTGACGTCTCGAAATGGTGCCGCAGGCTGTCCAGCACGGCGCGGGCGGGATCGTCCGGCGTCGTGGGGACTTTCCAGATATCCGTGGTGCCGGTTTCCGTGTCACGCAGTGCGAAGTCGGTAAAGGTACCGCCGATGTCGAACGCGATTTCCTGCATGGTTCATGCTCCGGCCGTGACGGAGCGCCAATCCGCAGCAGCCGGGGTCGGCGGCGGGTGATGGGCGCCGCTGCGTGCCGCCGGCTGGTGCGACCGCGCTGCATCGCGCCACGTCGTGATCATCGATGCCGCATCGCGGCAATGGAAGGCAGAGGCCGATGGACCCTTGATGCGGGTGCCCCCGGGTGATGACGGACTATGAACCAAGACAGGGGTCATCCTTGGGATCCTGATACGCGATGAAGCATGGCACCGGGAGCCGGTTCCGCCCACAGTATGGAACGGACCGGTCGGGTGGCCAAGACAGGCCGGTGCCTGTTTGACCGGATATCAAGTCTTGTGGAATGGCGACCGGCGATCCACATTCGGCGGAGCCACGCCTTCATCCTGCGTGGTCGTTTCCAACATTGCGGCTTGAACGTTGCAAACTATCTGCAAACCGGAACGCATGAGGTGCTCTGATGGCACGTATCGAAGAGTATGCGATGATCGGAGATTGCGTCAGCGCGGCGCTGGTGTCGCGGGACGGGTCCATCGATTGGCTCTGCTGGCCGCGTTTCGATTCCCCGGCATGCTTCGCTGCTCTTCTCGGTACGGCCAGGAACGGCCGGTGGAAGATCGATGTCGCCGCGAATGTCTCGGTGCTCGAGCGTACGCGCGCCTATCGGCCCGGTACGCTCATCCTGGAAAGCTGCATCGAGACGACCTCGGGCGCGTGCACGGTGACGGACTTCATGCCGGTGTTCGGCCAGAACAACGACATCGTGCGGATCGTAAAAGGGCTGAGAGGCCGCGTCGACCTGCACATGGAGCTCGTCGTTCGCTTCGACTACGGCCGAACGATCCCGTGGGTGCAGCGGGCGGCTGACGGCGCTCTGACCGCCGTTGCCGGTCCGCACCGTCTGGAGCTTCGCACAGAGGCGCCTCTGGTTGGTGCCGGCTTCTCGACCGTCAGCGATTTTTCGGTCACTGCCGACGAAACCGTTACTTTCGTTCTTGCCTACAGCGAGTCGCATCTTCCACGCCCTGCGCCGGTCGATGCGGAAGCGGCGCTTGCGCAGACGGAACGTTACTGGCGCGCCTGGTCCGATCGTTGCACCGTCGGCGGCCCGTGGGCGGACATCGTCAAGCGGTCGCTCATCACACTCAAGGCGCTCACCTACAGGCCGACAGGTGGTATCGTGGCGGCGCCGACAACGTCGGTGCCCGAACATATCGGGGGGGTACGCAACTGGGACTATCGCTTCTGTTGGCTGCGGGATGCGACGTTCACGCTGCTGGCTCTCATGAACGCCGGATATTTCGATGAAGCGTCCCATTGGCGCGACTGGCTGGAGCGTGCCGCCGCCGGCAGCCCCACGCAGATCCAAAGCGTCTACGGCATCGGCGGCGAACGGGATCTGTTTGAACGACATATTCCATGGCTGCCCGGCTATGAGAACTCGACGCCGGTCCGGGTTGGGAACGCTGCGGCGGAACAATGGCAATTGGACGTTTACGGTGAAGTCGCCGATGCATTGTTCCATGCGCGCAAGGGCGGGTTGCCGCCGTACCTGCACGGCCGGAAATTGTCCGCGACATTGCTTTCACACCTTGCCAAGGCATGGCGCCGCCCGGATGAAGGCATATGGGAGATTCGCGGACCAAGGCGGCATTTCACCCATTCGAAGGTCATGGCGTGGGTTGCATTCGACCGTGCGGTGAAGGCGGTCGACGAGCTGGGAATGGATGGTCCCGTCGAGCGATGGCGCGCCATACGGGACGAGATTCATGCCGATGTTTGCAAGAATGGCTATGACGCCAGCCTGGGAAGCTTCGTCCAGTCCTATGAGGATCACAAGCCCGACGCGAGTCTGCTGCTGATGCCGCTGGTGGGGTTTCTGCCTGCGTCGGATGCGCGTATCCGCGGAACGGTGGAGGCGATCGAGCGTGGCCTGATCGTCGACGGATTCGTCATGCGCTATCTGGACGCGGGTACGGTCGATGGATTGCCCGGCAAGCCAGGCGCATTCTTCGCGTGCAATTTCTGGCTGGTCGACAACATGGTGCTGCAAGGGCGGTTTGCCGAAGCGCGAACGCTTTTCGAACGGCTCGTGGGCCTTGCCAACGATGTCGGCTTGTTGTCGGAAGAATACAATCCGCACGACAGGCGCATGATGGGGAACTTTCCCCAGGCCTTCTCACATGTGGCGCTTGTCAACGCGGCGCTCAACCTGACCCGCCTGCACGGGCCGGCGGAACAGCGGGCCAATCCCGAGATCGGCGAACCCGTCCACAGCGAAGCGTAGGACAATATTGGCGCGGGACTTCGGACGTGACGATAAAGTAGAAAGTCGCGCGCACGGTGTGGTAGACTGGGACACGGCGCCTGAACAGGCCGCCAGCGGCCTGCGCAGGCAGTTTTCACGAACATCAAAAACAGTTCGTGATGCACGAAAAGCCGACTGCGACGATGGGGCAAGCAGCGCCCCTGCACTTAACACGACCTGATGACGGCCGGCGAACACGCTGCTGCTGGCGTGTCCGTCGGAAAACAGCATGGAGGGATGAACAGGCGTCTATGCCGGCACACAACGCATAACAGAATCCGGCAATGCGCCAGGGAGGATACACCAATGTTCAGGAAACATCTGGCTGCGTGCATGGTGCTGGGATTGACGGCAACGTCCATACCGGCAGCCATGGCTGCCGACGTGCCGAAACATGGCGGCCATTATACGTTCATGATCCCGGCGGATGGCGGACCCAGCTTTGACGGGCATCGCGAAACGACATTTGCCGTGCTTCACGCCACCGCGCCGTTCTACAGTGTCCTGATTCGTATCAACCCGGACAATCCGTCTTCAACGACAGATTTTCGCTGCGATCTCTGCACCGAGATCCCGCAGCCGACCGAGAACGGGCTCAAATATACGTTCAAGATTCGGACGGGCGTGAAGTTCCACGATGGAGAGCCGCTGACCGCGCAGGATGTGGCGGCAAGCTGGAACAAGATCGTCGCTCCCCCGGAAGGCGTATCCAGCGCGCGGGTTGCGAACTTCCGGATGGTGGAATCGGTGACAGCGCCGGACGACGAAACGGTCGTCTTCAAGCTCAAGTTCGTGACCCTGTCCTTCGTTCCGGCCTTGGCCGATCCGTTCGCGTTCATCTACTCGAAGAAGCGGCTGGAACAGGATATGCACTGGTACGAAAAGAATATCCTCGGGTCCGGCCCGTTCAGGTTCGTCTCGTTCAAGGTGGGTCAGTCGATCGAGGGAGAGCGCAACCCTGATTTCTACATCAAGGACCAGCCCTATATCGACCGGTTCACCGCGCTCTACGCACCGAAACAGTCGGTCCGTGTCGAGGCGATCCGGGCCGATCGCGCGTCGAACGAGTTCCGGTCGATGCCACCATCCGCTGTGCAGAAGCTCAAGGATGAGCTTGGCGACAGGATAACGGTCCAGAACAGCGACTGGAACTGCGGGAATGTCCTGACACCGAACGCCAGGGTGAAGCCATTCGACGACGTTCGCGTTCGAAAGGCTTTGTTTCTCGCGATCGATCAATGGAACGGGGCAAAGGCGCTGTCGAAAATCGCGATCGTCAGGACTGTCGGGGGCATCGTCTTTCCGGGATCGCCGTTGGCTGCCACCACCGAGGAGTTGCAGCAACTGATCGGATACTGGCCCGACATCGAGAAATCGCGGGCCGAGGCACGGCGTCTGCTGAAGGAGGCCGGCCAGGAGAACCTTCACTTCGAGCTGCTGAACCGCAATGTCGACCAGCCGTATCTGATCGTCGGCACGTGGCTGGTGGATGAATGGCGCAAGGTCGGTATCACCGCCACGCAGCGGGTCACGCCGACCGGGCCATGGCTGGACGCCATGCGCAGCGGCAAGTTCGAGGTCACCCTGGAAGCGAACTGCCAGTTCGTCGTCAATCCGGTCGCGGACATCGCCCGCTGGCTGCCGTACGATGTCGAACAGGAGAATTACGGCGGTTTCCTGGACCCGACGCTGGTCGAGATTTACAACCGGATACTGCCGGAAACCAACCAGACGACGCTGCGGGCTCTGATCAGGCAGTACGAAAGGCGCATCAGCGACGAGGCGCACCAGTTGATGGTCACCTACTGGTATCGAACGGTGCCGATGCGTTCCTATGTGAAAGGCTGGAAAATATCGCCCAGCCACTACCTGAATCAGAGTCTGGCGAATATCTGGCTGGACAAGTAGGGGAAGAACCGGTGGCGCACCGCGACGGCCCCGCCCCGGGCGGCGGTGTCGCCCATACCCGTCCCCAAAATCGATCACCGGTTGACAAGCTCCGCCGCTCGGCGACCCTTCATGCGTCATGATCGGTCGGCGGCGGTGGCGTCGCAGCTCGGTCATTCCGCCAGCAGGAGGGCACGATGTCAGACACCGAACGCCTCGATCGCCGTCGCACGGCGCTGATCGCCTACGACGTCTGCCGGCGGGCGCTGACGCCATCGGATCAGGGGCGGCTTGTGGCGATGCGCCCCGTGCTGGAGGCCTGGATGCGCCTGATCGCAGCGGCGCGGGCGGCCGGTGTTCCGGTGATCTACACCACGCCCGTCAGTCGCGCCGACGGTGCGGACGTGGTCCTGCTGCCGACCGACCTGTCGGTGGAGACCGGCGTGCCGCCGCTGACCAACACCGTGGAAGGGACCGCGGATGCGGGCTTTCCCGACGAGATCGCGCCACAGCAGCAGGATTACGTGTTCCTCAAGCGGCGGCCCAGCGCGTTCTACGGCACGGGCCTGGCGGAACTGCTGCATATGCTGCGGCGGGACACGATCATCATCGGCGGCGGTGCCACCAATCGCGGTGTCGAGACGAGCGTGCGCGAAGCATTCAACTTCGATCTCACCACCGTCGTCGTACGCGAATGCTGCTGGAGTGGCGATGCCGCCGCCCATGCGTACAGCCTGGACAAAGCCATGAAGATGTACGGCCGTATCCGCCACCTCGACCAGGTCGTGGCCATGCTGCAGGATTGACGGCAGAGGGTCTATTCGAGGCGCGCCAGCAATCCCGCCATCAGGTGTCCGCGATAGGCCAGGCTGTCGATCTGGATGTGCTCGTCCAGCGTGTGCGCGCCGGCGCCGGCCACGCCCAGACCGTCGAGCGTCGGAATGCCCATGGCGCCGGTGAAGTTGCCGTCGGACCCGCCGCCCGAGCTTTGCGGGTTGATGTGATAGCCCAGATCGTGGGCGATCTCCTTCGCCACCTCATACAAAGCCATGCATTTCGCATCCGGCTCCCACACCGGGCGGGTGACGCCTCGGGTGACCTTGAACTGCACGTCATTCGACGAGGCGCGCAATGCCAGCATCCGCTCGACGGCGCGGTCCAGGTCTTCCTGGCGCTTGGCCATGCTCAGCGCCTCACCGGTGCAGACCGTGGTGACGCAGTTCACCCATTGCCCGCCATGGATCACGCCGACGCTGAAGGTGCAGTCCTCGGTCGTCATGTCCTCGATCTCGATCAGCTTGCGGGCCATTTCCCGGATCGCCGACCGCCCGTCCCCCGGCCGCGACCCCGCGTGGCTCGGCCGGCCGGTCGCTTCCAGGTTGAAGCGCGCGATGGCATAGCGGCCGGTGACGACACCGCCGTCGGCGCGGGCGGGCTCGGGCACCAGCACGTACTTGTGGCGCGCTGCTTCGGCTTCGATCAGGTCGCGGGTCGATGGGCTGCCGACTTCCTCATCACTGGTGAACAGGACGGTGATCGGCAGCCTGGTCGGTACCCCGGCACGGAACAGCAGGCGGATCGCTTCCAGCGCCAGGTAGTTGCCACCCTTCATGTCCAGGATGCCGGGCCCCCAGGCCCGGTTGCCGTCGCGGCGGAACGCCAGGCCGCCGTCCAGGGTGCCGATCGGGTGGACCGTGTCCAGGTGCCCCATGACCAGGATGCCGGGCAGGTTCGGCGTCGGGTGCGGGAACGTGGCGCGCACGCAATCGCCGAAGCCCATGCGGCCGGCGATGCGCTCGATTCGCGCACCGGCCAGGATCAGGTTGCGGGACGCGATGTCCATCATCCGGTTCACCGCCGGGGCATCGAAGGTCGGGCTTTCGCATTCGACCCAGGCGCGCAGCCCCTCCAACATCGCTTCAGGATCAAAGGGCAGCGTCTTCGGGTCCATGCGTGTCTCCTGCTCAGGCTGACGTTCGGCAGAGTGGCATGAGCCGTCGCGACTGCCCATCCGTGCGGAGTCTGCTATTCTGCCTGGGACTCGCATTGTCGGAGGGAACATCATGGCGTCCGGGACCCTGAACGTGGACCTGATGAAGGATCGCAACCTGGCTCTCGATCTTGTCCGCGTGACCGAAGCGGCGGCGCTGGCCGCGTCCCGCTGGATCGGCCTGGGCAAGAAGAACGAGGCGGACGGCGCGGCGGTCGAAGCCATGCGCGTGGCATTCGACTCGGTGCAGATCGACGGGACGGTCGTGATCGGCGAGGGCGAAATGGATGAGGCGCCGATGCTGTATATCGGCGAGAAGGTCGGTGCCGGCGGACCGCCGATGGACATCGCGGTCGACCCGCTGGAGGGCACGACGCTGACCGCCAAGGGCGGGCCGAACGCCATTGCCACCGTGGCCCTGGCCGAGCACGGGAACTTCCTGCATGCGCCGGATATTTACATGGAGAAGATCGCGGTCGGCGGCGGCCTGCCTGCGGGCGTGATCGAGCTGGACGCGCCGGTTGCCAGCAACCTGAAGAACTTGGCAAAGGCGAAGAAGTGCGAGGTCTCGGACCTGGTCGCCTGCATCCTGGATCGCGACCGCCACAAGGACCTGATCGCCAAGGTGCGCGAGGCCGGTGCGCGCATCATGCTGATCAGCGACGGCGACGTCGCGGGGGTGATCGCGACGACGATGCCGGGCTCGCTGGTCGACATCTATCTGGGCTCCGGCGGCGCGCCCGAGGGCGTGCTGGCGGCGGCGGCGCTGCGTTGCGTCGGCGGGCAGATGCAGGGCCGGCTGATGTTCGAGAATGAGGAGCAGGTGGAGCGCACCCGTTCGATGGGCCACGCGGATCCGCGCCGCGTCTTCACGTGCGAGGAGATGGCGAAGGGCAACGTCATGTTCGCCGCCACCGGGGTCACGCCCGGCGAGATGCTGCGCGGCGTGAAGCGGTTCGGCAATGGTGCCATCACGCACTCGGTGGTGATGCGGTCGCGGTCCGGCACGGTCCGTTATATCGAGGGGCACCACAACTTCGCGCAGAAGACATGGACGCCGACCTGAGGCGCGCGGCTTGACGGAACCGGTCCTGGGCGTCGGCCGCAGCCTGGGTGGTCGGCGCTGGGTCTGGCGTTTGGGGGATGATCGGATCGCATTCGGTATCGCCCAGCGTCTGGGAGTGCCGGAGATCGTCGGCCGCCTATTGTCCGCGCGCGGGATCGGGATCGACGGGGCCCCGGATTTCCTGGAACCGACCCTGCGGGCCCTGCTGCCGGATCCGTCCTGCCTGACCGACATGGATGCGGCGGCGGAGAGGCTGGCGCGTGCCGCCGAGGGCGGCGAGACGATCGCGATCTTCGGCGATTATGACGTCGATGGCGCGTGCAGCGCGGCCCTGATGGTCACGCTGATGCGTGAACTCGGCTGCCTGGTCCATACCCATGTGCCGCATCGGATGCGGGAAGGCTACGGTCCCAACGCTGCTGCGCTGGGCGGGCTGGTGGAGCGCGGCGCGCGCCTGATCGTCTGCGTCGATTGTGGTACCGCCGCGGCGGACGCATTGGCCGCGGTGGCTGGTCGAGCAGACGTGGTCGTGCTGGACCACCACAAGGCCGAGGGGCCGCCGCCACGCATCCTGGCGACGGTGAATCCGAACCGACTGGACGACACGTCCGGCCTGAAC
>WBZO01003960.1_pt1 | contig 16521 bp, 4 predicted proteins | sample 5204261 | NCBI WGS metagenome assembly WBZO01 (sample SAMN12412400, study PRJNA552823) | activated sludge metagenome | isolation source: activated sludge from anammox sidestream of wastewater treatment plant... | place: USA: North Carolina | collected 2017-09 | reverse complement strand
GTTCAACGGCGGCTTCGATCTCGGGATCCGCCAGTCGCTGTACGGGCGCGCGACCGGCGCCGACGACATCTATCGCTTCCCGCTGTCCTACGAGCTGCCCGGCTGGTCGTTCCACGGCGGCGAGGGCTTCCGTATCGACGCCAACCAGCAGCAACAAGGCGGCTTCAGCATCCCCGGCACCTCGATCACGCTGCCCACCTCCTTCGACTTCAGCGGCCTGTTCGTGATCGAGACCGACTTCAAGACGCTCGGGCTCGAGCTGGTCAAGAAGTTCTTCGAGTGGGGCGCCGACAAGCTGATGGACATGCTGTCGGGGGCGATCAAGAGCAAGGTGTTCGGCGCGCTGAACATGCCCAAGCCGCCCGACGACTCCAGTTCGCCCGGCTACAGCGAGTGGTACTTCAAGTACTGGGGCGTCGACGGCGAGCTCGGCAAGGCGGTGCTGGAGCAGGCAGGCAAGGTCTACGACATCCTGAAGGGCTGGTTCGACAGCGGCGTCAACGCGGTCGGCAGCGCGATCACCCCCGACAGCTGGGAGAAGGCGCTCGAGCACTTCTTCACCGTCGACCCGGCGCAGAAGACGGTGATCCCGAAGAACCCGGACGACTTCAAGAAGTGGATCCTGGCGCTGGCCGAGAAGGGACTGAAGGACCTGGTCAAGCCCACCAGCGACTACGCGCTGCTGATGGGCGGCGCCGACGTGCTGAAGGACGTGCTGTACGCGGTCGTGGCCGGTCCGATCGCGGCCACCGGCGGCCTGGGCAAGGCGCTGACCGACCGCCTGTTCGACGGCCTGATCGAGTTCGACACGATCACCCACAACCGGCTGCAGGTGCCGGTGGACAAGCCCTACCTGGCCTTCGAGATCTTCGCGCCGCTGCTGTTCACCGACACCGGCGAGATCGAGGTCGAGTTCAAGGGCGCCGGCTCCGATGCGAACTGGGCTTCGGCGACGCCCACGGTCAAGGTCGCGATCGACCGGATGGGGCTGCTGAAGACGCACACCTACTGGCTGAAGGTGCCCGACGACTGGAAGGGCCGCACCGGCACGCTGTCGCTGACCAAGTCCAGGGCGCTGAACCAGTTCTCGGGCTTCTTGCCGTGGACGATGGACGAGCACCGCTTCGACCCGGCCGAGAGCTTCAGCCAGCTGATGTTCCTCGACGACGTGCGCTTCACCGACAGCTACGTCAAGGTCGAGCTGAGCGCGACCGACGCGGTCGAGGCGACGACTGCGGTAACCGCGACGCTGACCCTGGTCGGGGTACAGGACCCGGGCAAGCCGACCGCGGTCGTGCTCGACTGGGGCGACTTCAGGAAGATCGACACGGCCACGATCGCAGCCGGCCAGACGACGCAGACCTTCACCTACACCTACCCGGACGACCACCCGAGCACGGGCACGCTGCAGGATCGGCTGCAGCTCGTCGCGACCTCGAACAACACGATCGCCGGTGGCAAGGCCGAGCTCACGGTCCACAACGCGGCGCCGGTGATCGGCACGCTGGCGCTGGACAAGATCGAGATCGACGAGGGCGACGAGGTCCGGCTGCAGGGCGACTTCAGCGACCCGAGCGCGCTCGACGAGTTCACGGCGACGGTCCACTGGGGTGACGGCGAGACGACCATCCGCTCGATCCCCGCCGGTGCCGGGCCGCACCTGGTCGACGAGCGGCACACCTACCTCGACGATCATCCGCGCACCGGCACCCCGCAGGACACGCTGACGGTGCGCCTGGTGGTGCAGGACGACGATCTGGGGCAGGTCGAGAAGACGGTGCCGCTGGTGGTGCGCAACGTCGCGCCGACGCTGACCGAGCTGCGGCTGGACCAGACCCGGATCAAGGAGGGCGAGACGGCCCGGCTGATCGGCAGGTTCACCGATCCGGGCAAGCGCGACACCTTCACGATCGACGTCGACTGGGGCGACGGCGCGGTCAGGACCTACGACCTGAGCGAGGTCGGCAGCTTCAGCGACGGCTCCGGCAGCTTCGCGATCGAGCGCAAGATCGAGGACGACCACCCCGAGACCGGCACCCCCAGCGACGAGCTGCAGATCCGCGTCACGCTGCGCGACGACGACACCGGCAGCGCCAGCGACACGCTGAGGCTGCGGGTGGACAACGCCGACCCGGAGCTCGGCGCGGTGACGCTGACGCCGAATCCGGCCAACGAGGGCGACGAGGTCACGCTGCACGGCGTGTTCACCGACAAGGGCTGGAAGGACACCTTCAAGCTCGAGGTCGACTGGGGCGACGGCTCGCCGCCCGAGACCCATGAGCTGAGCGCGATCGGCGCGTTCACCGAGGGCAACGGCGAATTCACGCTGACCCACGTGTACGAGGACGACGAGCCCACCGGCGAGGACGACCGCTACACGGTCAGCTACAAGCTGATCGACGACGACACCGGCAGCGACGACGACCGCATCGACCTCGAGGTCGCCAACGTCGACCCGGTGTTCGAGGTCCTGGAGGTGGAGAGCCCGGTGGACGAGGGCAGCACGACGACGCTGCGCGTCAAGGTCAAGGATCCGGGCGTCAAAGACGAGATCAAGCTGGTGGTCGACTGGGGCGACGGCCAGCCCGGTTCGGTGATCAGCTACGCGTTCACCTTGTTCGACGGCGACGAGGTCGAGCTCAGCTACCTTTACGTCGACGACGATCCCACCGGCACCCCGTCGGACTCGTACACGATCAGCGCCACGTTGACCGACGACGACGGCGGCACCAGCACGCAGGCCGTCGACGTGACCGTCGACAACGTCGCGCCGAGCGACGTGGACCTCGGCGGCGACCGCATCGCCGGCCTCGGCGAGACGGTCACGGTCGCGGTGCTCGGGTTCACCGACCCCGGGGTCAACGACAGCTTCGACTACAGCTGGACGGTGACCGATCCCGACGGCGTGGCCGTCGCCACCGGCGTGAGCGCGCTGACGATGCCGGTCATGGTCGACAAGGTCGGCGTCTGGACGGTGAGCGCGGTCGTCACCGACGACGACACCGGTGCCAGCGACCCGAGCTCGATCGTGATCGTCGTGCCCGACGGGGCAGTCACGGTCGAGGCGCCGGCCGCGGTCGACGAGAACGCCGCGTTCACCGCCAACTTCACGGTCAACGTTGTGCCGCCGCCCGGCGCCGCGCACCAGCTGACGATCGACTGGGGCGACGGCAGCACCGAAGTCGTGGCGATGGTCGCCGGCCAGACCACGGTCGCCCGCAGCCACACCTACGCCGACGACGATCCGAGCGGCACGCCGGTCGACCCGACCGCGATCATCGCCACCTCGAGCGCGGTCAACGGCGTGGGCGCCGGCGTGATCGCGGTGCGCAACCTCGCGCCGCAGCTCAGCGGCCTGCAACTGTCCGCAGCCGAAGTCGTCGAGGGCGCCGAGCTGCGCGTCAGCGGCAGCATCACCGATGCCAGCCCCAACGACACGTTCACGCTGCTGATCGACTGGGGCGACGGCAAGACCACCAAGCGCAGCGGCGTCGGTGCGGGCGGCGCCTACGTGATCGACGAGGTGCACGTCTACGCCGACGACAACCCGAGCGGCACCCCGAGCGACCCGTACACGATCGTCGTGACCGCGATCGACGACGACCAGGGCCAGACCCAGGCGTCGCTGGCGCTGACGGTGCGCAACGCCGCGCCGGTGCTCACCGGGCTGAACCTGGCCGCGGCGACGATCCGCGAAGGCCAGACGGCCGAGATCGTCGGCAGCTTCACCGATGCCGGCCACGCGGACGACTTCAGGGTCGAGGTCGACTGGGGCGACGGCGTCTGGAACAGCGTCGCGCTGGGCACGGTCGGCAGCTTCGACCGCAGCAGCGGCAGCGGCCAGTTCAGGCTCGGCAAGCTGTTCGTCGACGACGACCCGACCAAGTTCCCGGTCGACGTTGCCAGCCTGCGGGTGCGGCTGGTCGACGACGACGGCGGCAGCGTGCAGGGCAACCTCGCGCTGCGCGTCGAGAACGTCGCGCCGACGCTCACGCAGGTGAACCTGTCGTCGACGACCCTGCGCGAAGGCGAGCCCCTGAGCGTCAGTGGCAGCTTCACCGACCCCGGCCTGGCCGACACCTTCTTCGTCGACGTCGACTGGGGCAACGGCGTGTTCGTGCCCTACGACCTGGGCGCGATCGGCTCGTTCGCTGCCGGCCGCGGCCAGTTCGCGGTGGCCAAGGTGATCGACGACGACCATCCGGCCACCGGCACGCCGGCCGACGCGCTGTCGATCCGGGTGCGCGTGCGCGACGACGACACCGGCGCCGCCACCGCCACGCGCACGCTGCAGGTGCTGGACCTGCCGCCGCGCATCGTCGACGCGCGGCTGTCCAGCGCGGCGATCGACGAAGGCGGCAGCGTCACGCTGAGCTTCGCCATCGACGACCCGAGCCCGCGCGACACCTTCACCGTGCGCGTCGACTGGGGCGACGGCAGCTTCGTGCAGGAGAGCTACGGCGCCGGCGCACGCAGCCTGAGCTACGTCCACCCGTACCGCGACGACGACCCGAGCGGCACCCCGTTCGACCTGGAGTCGGTGCTGATCACGGTGACCGACGACGACACGCTCGCGACCAGCCGCTCGCTGCCGCTGCGGGTGAACAACGTCGCGCCGGTGATCGACGCGCTGCACGGCCGGCAGGCGATGATCGTCGGCACGCGCTCGACCTATCAGGTCGCCTTCCACGACGCCGGCGTCGACGACACCCACACGATCGCGTGGACCGTGGTCGATCCCGCCGGCGCGGCCCAGACCCCGCAGACGGGCAGCGCCGCGGCCTTCGTGTTCGAACCTGCACGCGCCGGCGAATGGACGCTGCGCGTGCGCGTCACCGACGACGACACCGGCTTCGCCGAGGCAGAGGTCAAGGTCCTGGTGGTCGACGACCCGGCGCCGCAGCCGCTGCCCGAGGGCTCGGTGGTGTCGATGACGGTGTCGTTCGCCGGCGATCCGGCGGCGCAGCCTTACTTCTGGGTGGTCGACTGGGACGACGGCACGAGCCAGCGCGTCGCCGCCACCCAGAACCTGATGACGCTGAGCCACCAGTACCGCGACGACCGGCCGCCGGGCGAACTGGACCGCTACATCGCCACCGCCGACCTGGTGCTGGTCGTCAACGGGCAGGATCAGGCGCAGGGGCCGCGGCAGTCGGCGGTCTGGTTCATCGACAACGCCGCGCCCGAAGTGGCGGTGGTCGCCAACGCGCGCGGCGGCGGCTCGTTCGAGCTGGTCGGCAGCTTCGTCGACCCGGGCCTGGACGACACCCACCAGCTGCGCTGGACCTTCAGCGATGGCAGCGCGCCGGTGGCAGGCACGCTCAATGTGGTGCGCACTTTCGCCAGCGGCGTGATCGCGACGCTGACCGTCACTGACGACGACGGCGGCGTCGGCAGCCGCTCGGTGCTGGTGCCGGCCAACGCCACCGGCGTGCCGGGTGCGGCGATCCCCGGCGCCAGCCGCCTGGTCGCGACCGACGGCCTGGCGGCCGCGCAGGCCGCAGCCGCGCAGCTGTGGCGCGCGCTCGGTGCCGACGCCGAGGTGCTCGACGCGGTACGGATCGAGCTGGCCGACCTCGACGGCGCGCTGGTCGCGCAGACGACGCCCGGCGCCGAAGCGATGGTGGTGCTCGACCCCGATGCGGCCGGCCTCGGCTGGTTCGTGGACCCGACTCCCGCGGACGCCGACGAGTTCGTCGCCGTCGGCGACGTGCTGGCGGCGCGCGTCGGCTACGCCGGCGGCATCGACCTGGTGACCGTGCTCGCGCACGAGTTCGGACACCTGCTCGGCCTCGGCCATCCGGATGCAGCGGCACCGGCCACCAGCAGCGTGATGTCGCCATACATGGTCGCCGGCGAGCGCCGGCTGCCGACTGCGGCCGATCTGGGCCGCCAGTCCAGCGGCGCCGCGGACACCGGGTTGTTCGGCTACGGCACCGGCATCGCCAACGGCCGCTTCGACGTCGCGGCGATCGGGGATCCGCAGTTCGGCTGGACCGCGATCGGCGCGGCCGCGGTCGAAGGCGGCGCCGGCGTGCTGCGCGAGCACGCGGTGTTCCTGTCGGGCTTCACCCAGACCTTCCTGGTGCCGGCCAACGCGATCTCGCTCGACTTCACGCTGCGTGCGGTCGACCTGCAGCCCAACGCCTACGGCGCCGGCGACGCGTTCGAGGTCGCGCTGCTGGACGCGGCCAACGCGCCGACGATCGCCGGCGCCGCGCCGCTGGCCGGCACCGACGCGCTGCTGAACATCCAGAGTGGCGGCCAGACCTTTGCCGCCAACCGCGTGACGGTTTCGGGCCTGGCCGACCGCGCCGGCGGCCTGCTCGACCTGAGCGCGCCGATCACGGTGTCGATCGCGATGGCCGGGGTCGCCGCCGGCACCCAGGCGACGCTGAGCTTCGACCTGCTCGGCCTGGCCACGCGCGCGAGCCGGGTCGAGATCGACGACGTGCGCTTCGTGACCACGCTGGTCAACACCGCGCCGGTCGCGCAGGACGACTACGTTGCCGCGACCGAGGACGTGCCGATCGAGTTCGCGCCGCTGGCCAACGACTTCGACGCCGAAGGCGATCCGCTGGTGCTGGCGATCGTGCAGCCGCCGGCCAACGGCACGGTGCAGCTGCTGGCCGATGGCCGCGTGCGCTACACGCCGGCGGCCGACTACAGCGGCCCCGACCGCTTCAGCTACCGCGTCAGCGATGGCCAGCTCGCCAGCGGCGTTGCCACCGTGCTGATCGACGTGGCCGGGGTCAACGACGCTCCGCGGCTGGCGCCGCTGGCCGACCAGCGCATCGGCGAAGGCCAGCTGCTGACCCTGGCGGTGGTGGCCACCGATCCGGACCCGGGCGACGTGCTGCAGTACAGCCTGGACGCGGCGCCGGCGGGTGCGACGATCTCGGCGCAGGGCGTGATCCGCTGGACCTCGGGCAACGGCCCGGCGACCGAGCGCTTCGTCGTGCGCGTGACCGACGCGTTCGGCGCAAGCGTGGTCGGCGGCTTCGACCTGAACATCGACAACACGCCGCCGGTGCTGCGGGTGACCGGGCCGGGCGCAACCAGCGGCGGCCAGCCCTACACGGTGAGCTTCAGCTACGAGGATGCGGGCGGCGACACGCCGCTGGAGTGGATCATCGACTGGGGCGACGGCTCGACGCCGACCCGGCTGCCGGGCAGCGCGACCCAGGCCACCCACGACTACGGCGTGAACCTCGCGGCCGCGAACATCCGCGTGCGCGTGGTCGACGTCGACGGCACCTGGTCGGCGCCCGACTTCGGCATCCTGGTGCTGCCGGTGGAGCCGCCGCCCCCGCCGCCCCCGCCGCCGCCGCCGCCCCCACCGCCGCCCGGGCCCGAGCCGTTGCCGTGGCCGCTGCCCGACGTGGGGCCGACGCCCTTCGAGCCGGCACCGCGGCCGGGGACGGTGTCACCGTCCGACTTCAGCGGCGACACCGGCCCCCGGCTGCCCGGCGCGGCGCCAGCCGGCGTGTTCGGCGACGGCCTCGCCTCCGGCGGCAGCAGCGCCGGCACGCAGTTCCTGCTGGGCGCTTCGACCCTGCTGCCGGGCGCCGGCTTCGGCTTCGAGCGCACCGCCGGCAGCGTCGACCTGTCGGCCCACCCATACAGCCGCACGCTGGTGTACGCAACGCCGCGGGTGACCCCGCCCGGCACCGCGCCGAACCCGATCAGCATGTTCGATCCGATCGAGCGGCCGCCGACACCGGGCGAGGTGCGCGTGCTGCAGGTGCGCGGCGTCGCTGCCACCGGCGGCGCGCTGCGGGTGCGCTTCAACCAGCCGATCGACCTCGGCCGGCTCGCGCGCCAGGTCGACGCCGCCGGCGCGATGCGCTCGCCGCAGCTGATCGTGCTGCGCGGCGACCGGCTGGTCGAAGGGCGGATCGTGCCGGACCCCGACGGCGCCGGGCTGATGTTCATCGCCGACGCGGGCGAGCTGCCGCCGGGCGAGTACCGGATCGTGCTGCGTTCGCGCGAAGACGGCTTCGTCGACCGCAGCGGGCGGCTGCTCGACGGCGACTACGACGGCAAGGCCGGCGGCGACTACCTCGGGCACTTCGTGCTCGGCGAACCGGCGGGGCTGCAGGCGCTGCAACCCGCAGCGCCGCCTGCCCGTGCGCGGACCGTGTCCAGCCATACGCCGCCGATCGACGCGACGAGCGGCCTGCAGCCCGACGGCGCCGATGCGCTGCAGTGGCTGCTGGGCGGCGCCGGTGGCGTGTCGATGGTGATGGCCAGCCTCGGGCCCTGGGGCCTGCGGCCGGCGCGCCGGCGGCAGCGGCGCAACACCCGCGCGGCGGCCGCACCGACGCTGCGCTTCGACCAGCGCGCGCCGGCGTCAGCGGCGCGGCTCGGCGAGGCGGCGCCGCGCTGGGTCGGCGGCTGGCTCACCGACGCGGGTGCGGCCGAGGCCAACGACTGGCGGATCAGGATCTGAGCCCGCTTGCAGGGCCGGGCGCTCGCCCGGCCGGCGGCCCGCAGCGCGCGCGCAGCCGACAGCCGTCTCCTCGGTCCTCGGGCATCGCCGGGCGCGCGCGGCCCGCAGCGCATCGGGCCGCTGCTGTTCGAGCCTTCGTGCCGGCGACGCGCGGTGCCAGCGCAGCCACCGGCCCGCCGTTGCCGTGCAGACTGCACGCGCGCTGCGCGCGCAGCCCACCCGAATCGGGGGGCGGCGAGCGCCGCCCCGCGAAAGGGCTGCCAGATAATGACCGCGACCCGGCGCGGCGCGCTGATCTGCGTGCGACGCCTGCAGTTGCTTCCCTCATCTACCGGAGTCCCGCATGGACGACCCCACCCCGGCAACGCCGAAGGCCGAGCCGCCGACCGCGCCGAAGATCCGCTGGAACACCGAGCAGCTGAAGAGCTCCTACGTGAACTTCGCCAACGCGAACTCGACGCAGGAGGAAGTGGTGCTGAACTTCGGCATGAACACCACCTGGGACCGGATGGCGCCCGAGATCGAGATCGAGCTGACCCACCGGCTGGTGATGAGCCCGTTCGCGGCCAAGCGCCTGTCCGAGCTGATGAACAAGCTGGTCACGCAGTACGAGGCCCGCTACGGCAGCCTGAAGTGAGGCGTTCCACCGCGCGTCGCAGGTGGCGCGGTGGCGCCACCGACGTGGAACTGGTTGCTTCGCTGTCGCGGCACGCTACGTTGCGGTCCTTTGCAAGGTCCGTCGCCAGTTGCTGCTTGTCGGCTTTGCCGGCGCCGCCGGCATGCTTCGCCAAGCGCTGCCGCCGGCCTCGGGCCCTGCCCGTGCAGGGGCGTTCGCACACCACCATCTGGGCCGACGACGGGGTGGCCGACGGAGTGAGTAAGGATTTGGCTGAACGGCGTCGGCCACTCCGTCGGCGGCCCCGCATGCCGCGGTTGCCGCGTCGAAGGAGCGTCGCCTTCGGCGGCTCGACAGCAGCCCGCAATGGGCCGCCAGCGATCGCCAGGTCCTCGCCGTGTCCTGCGCTACAGCTCGCGCCAAGCGCGGTGGAGCAAGTGAAGCGCTGCCGCGCCACCGCACGCGGTGGCCAACGCGGGCCGGTGACCGGCCGGGCCGCAGGCCGGGTTTGAATGGTTGCAGTCCACGACGCGGCGCAGCTGCGGCGGCCGAGCGCCGACGCGTGGCGGCAGCTCGCACGCGCGCAGAACGCGCAGCAGCTGCATGCGGCCTGGCTCGAGGTGCTGGTGCTGGGCCTGCTCGACGCGCGGGCTGGCCTGGTTCTGCTGCAGCAGGCCGACGCCAGCTATGCACCGGTGAGCACGCTGCCGGCGGGCCGCGATCTGAGCTACCTGGCCGACATCGCGACCGAGGCGCTGCGCGAGCGCGAAGGCGTGCTGCGTTCGGACGACGCCGGCCACGCGCGGCTGGCCTATCCGCTGCTCGCGCACGACCGGCTGCACGGCGCGGTCGTCGTCGACCTCGGAGTCGCCGACGCCGCCGCGCAGGAGCGCGCGCGCCGGCTCACCCACTGGGGCGCGGGCTGGCTGATCGACCTGCTGCACCAGGCCGAGGCGCAGCGCGAGCTCGACGCGGTGCGCCACGGCCGCTTCCTGCTCGACCTGCTGCTCGGCGTGGCCGCCGAGGCCAGCCAGCGCGAGGCGGCGCTGCTGCTGGTCAACCGGATCGGGCGCGAGTTCGACTGCCACCAGGTGCAGCTGGCGATCGCGCGCGGCAAGAACCTGCGCGTGCTCGCGCTGTCGCACGCGGCCTGGTTCGACGAGCGCGCAGTGCTGGTCGAGCAGGCGCTGCAGGCGATGCACGAGGCCTTCGACCAGCGCCTGCGCGTCGCCTGGCCGGCGGCCGACGCGGCGGTGCTGAGCAGCGCGCATCGCCGCTACGCCGAGGCTGCCGGCAGCGCCGCGCTGGCGAGCCTGCCGCTGGCCGGCGCTGCGGGCCTGCTGGGCGTGCTGCTGCTCGAGCGCGACCGGCCGTTCGCGCCGGCCGAGCTGGAGCTGCTCGACACGCTGGCGTTGGCGCTGGCGCCGACGCTCGAGCTCAAGCGCGACGCCGAGCAGGGCGCGGCCGTGCGCTTCGTGCGCACCGCACGCCGCTGGCTCGGCCTGGCCACCGATGCGTCGCACCCGGCTTGGAAGCTAGGGATCGGCACCGTGGTCGCGGTGCTGGCGCTGCTGGCGCTGATCCCGGCGCCGTTCCGGATCTCGGCGCCGGCGGTGGTCGAGGGCGCGGTGCAGCGCGCCGCGGTCGCGCCCTTCGACGGCTTCGTGCGCGAGGCGCCGGCGCGCGCCGGCGACCGCGTGCAAGCCGGGCAACTGCTCGCCGCGCTGGACGACCGCGACTTGCGGCTGGAGCAGGTGCGCTGGCAGGCCGAGCTCGACGTCGCCCAGCAGAAGGAGCGCGAGGCGATGGCCCGCGGCAACCGGGTCGACCAGGCGCAGGCCGCCGCGCAGGCGAACCAGGCGCGCGCGCAGCTCGACCTGGTGCTGGCCAAGCTGGAGCGGATCCAGATCGTCGCGCCCTTCGACGGCGTCGTCGTCAAGGGCGACCTGTCGCAGCAGCTGGGCTCGCCGGTGGAGCAGGGCAAGGTGCTGTTCGAGCTGGCGCCGCTGGACGCCTGGCGGGTGATCCTGAAGGTCGACGAGCGCGACATCGCGCACGTGCGGCCGGCGGCCGCCGGCGAGCTGCTGCTGTCGAGCCTGCCGGGGCAGGCCTGGCCGTTCGTGGTCAAGCAGCTGACGCCGATCGCGGTGGCCGAGGAGGGGCGCAACTACTTCCGGGTCGAGGCCGAGCTGGGCGCGGCGGCGCCGAAGCTGTCGCCCAACATGGAGGGCGTGGCCAAGGTCGACGCGGGCCGCGCGAGCCTGCTGTGGACGTGGACGCGGCCGCTGCTGAACTGGCTGCGGCTGAAGTGGTGGCAGTGGCTGCCGTGAACGCGGGCCGGCGCGCATGACCCGAGCGCTGTACTCGAACCACTGGTACCGGCTGCGCGGCCTGAAGCCGCGGCTGCGCGCGCACCTGCAGATCCATCGCCACGTCTACCGCGGGCAGACCTGGTACGTGATCGAGGACCGCGTCGGCGGCAAGCACCAGCGCTTCAACCTCGGCAGCTACCGCGTGCTGAACCTGCTGGACGGGCGGCGCACGATGGACGAGGTCTGGCAGCTGCTGAGCGCCGAGCTCGACGACGCCACCCCGACCCAGGACGAGGTCGTGCGCCTGCTCGGCCAGCTGCACGCGGCCGACCTGGTGCAGATGGACATCACGCCCGACGTGGCCGAGCTGTTCGAGCGCCGCGGCAAGCAGCAGCGGCGCAAGTGGCTGGGCCGCTTCGCCAACCCGGTGGCGCTGCGCTTCCCGCTGCTCGACCCCGACCCGGCGCTGCGCTGGCTGCTGCGCGTCGCGCCGCCGCTGTGGGGCCGCGCCGGCGCGCTGCTGTGGCTCGCGCTGGTGCTGCCGGCGCTGGTGCTGGTGCCGGCGCACTGGCGCGAGCTGAGCGAGAACTTCAACGAGCGGCTGCTCGCCGACGGCAACCTGTGGCTGCTGGCGCTGCTGTTCCCGCTGGTCAAGGTGGTGCACGAGTTCGCGCACGGACTCGCGTGCCGGCGCCGCGGCGGCGAGGTGCACGAGATGGGGGTGATGCTGCTCGCGCTGTACCCGGTGCCCTACGTCGACTGCTCGGCGGCGTCGGCCTTCGGCTCGAAGTGGCAGCGCGCGCTGGTCGGCGCCGCCGGCATGCTGGCCGAGCTGGCGCTGGCGGCACTGGCCTTCTACCTGTGGCTGCTGCTGGAGCCGGGGCTGGCGCGCTCGCTCGCGTGGAACGTCGCGGTGCTGGCCAGCGTGACCTCGCTGTTCTTCAACGCGAACCCGCTGCTGCGCTACGACGGCTACTACATCCTGGCCGACCTGATCGAGATCCCGAACCTCGGCCAGCGCGCCAACAAGTACTGGCAGTACCTGGCCGAGCGCTACGCCTTCGGCGTGCGCAACCCGCAGCCGCCGGTGGCCACGGCCGGCGAGCGGCGCTGGTTCATCGGCTATGGGCCGCTGGCCTACGTGTACCGGCTGCTGGTCGCGTTCTGGATCGCGATCTTCGTCGCGCAGCAGTTCTTCGTGGTCGGCGTGCTGATCGCGCTGTGGAGCATCGCTGTCGGCGTCGTCTGGCCGGTGTTCAAGGGGCTGCGCGCGCTCGCCACCGCGCCGCAGTTCGCCGACCGCGGGCCGCGCGTGCGCGCGGTGCTGGCCGGCGGCGCGCTGGTGCTGCTGCTCGCGCTGTTCGCGCTGCCGCTGCCCTACCACACCCAGGCCGAGGGCGTGCTGTGGCTGCCCGAGCGCGCGATCCTGCGCGCGCAGGCCGACGGCTTCGCGCGCACGCTGCTGGTCGCGCCGGGCGCGCAGCTGCAGGTGCAGCAGCCGGTGCTGCAGAGCGTCGCGCCCGAGCTGGCGGCGCGGCTCGAGGTGCAGGCGGCGCGCGTCGCCGAAGCCCAGGTGCAGCTCGACGCTGCGTGGGCGAGCGCACCGGCGCGCGCGCAGCAGCTCGAGCAGCAGCTGGCCGCCGAGCAGGCGGCGCTGCAGCGCCTGGGCGCCGAGGCCGAAGGGCTGGTGCTGCGCAGCGCCAGCGCCGGCACGCTGCTGATCGACCGCCCCGATGACCTGCCGGGGCGCTGGCTGCGCAAGGGCGACATCGTCGGCTACGTGCACAGCGACGACCCGCCGGTGGTGCGGCTGGTGGTCACCCAGGCCGAGGTCGATGCGGTGCGGCTGGACACGCGCGCGGTCGAGGTGCGCCTGGCGCAGGACCTGGCCGGGCCGTGGCCGGCGCAGCTGCAGCGCAGCGTGCCGGCGGCGGCGCGCAGCCTGCCGAGCCCGGCGCTGGGCTCCAAGGGCGGCGGCCAGCTCGTCACCCAGCCGGGCGACGAGGCCGGCATGACCACGCTCGAGCCGCTGTTCGAGTTCGAGCTCGAGCTGCCGGCCGCGGTGTCGCCGCGCTTCCTCGGCAGCCGCGTGCACGTGCGCTTCGACCACCGGCCGCAGCCGCTGGCCTGGCGGCTGGGGCGCGGGCTGCGGCGGCTGTTCCTGTCGCAGTTCCAGCTGTGATGCACGCGCCGCCCCTGCCCGATCGCAGCGCGTGCTGCGGCGGACCATCGCGTCGCCGCCGCGCGGCCGCAGCGGCGGCGCGAGGGTGCCCACGATGAGCGGCTCGACCCTGGCGATCCGCGGCCGGCTGGCGCGCAGCGCCTTCCCCGAGCGCGAGGACAAGAACCCGAGCGCGCCGGACCAAGTCGCGCTCGACCTGATCGCGCGGGCGCGGCGGCGCTTCGTGCTGCCGGCCGCGTGGCAGGTGCCGCGCTGCGCGCGCGCGCTGGCGGCGGCGACCCCGGCGCTGCGCGCGGCCACCAACGACGCGCTGGTCGCCGAGCTGCGCGCGCTCGCGCCGGCGGCGGTGCAGCGGCTGCAGGCGGCGGCGCTGCAGCGCGCGCTGCTGTGCGTGGCCGAGCTCGCCCGGCGCACGCTCGGCGTGCAGCCTTATCCGGTGCAGCTGGTCGGCGCGGCCACGCTGCTGCACGGTCGGCTGGCCGAGATGGCCACCGGCGAAGGCAAGACGCTGACCGCCGCGCTGGCCGCGGCGCTGGCCGCCTGCGCCGGCGTGCCGGTGCACGTGGTCACCGTCAACGACTACCTCGCGCAGCGCGACGCCGAGCGCGCGACGCCGCTGCTGGCCGCGCTCGGGCTGCGCGCCGGGGTGATCGCCGGCGAGCTCGCGCCCGACGCCAAGCGCGCCGCCTACGCTGCCGAAGTCTGCTACTGCACCAACAAGGACCTGGTCTTCGACTACCTGCGCGACCGCGTCGCCAGCGGCGGCCGGGCCAGCGCCGCGCAGCTGCGCGCGCGCGAGCTGTTCGGCGACCACGGCGCGCGGCTGCTGCAGCGCGGGCTGCACTTCGCGATCGTCGACGAGGCCGACAGCATCCTGATCGACGAGGCGCGCACGCCGCTGATCCTGGCCGAGAAGGCCGGCGCGATCGAGCACGCCGACGCGTTCGCGCAGGCGCTGCAGTGGGCCGGCGAGCTCGCCGCCGGCGAGCACTTCCAGCTCGACGCCGGCCGGCGCGAGCTGCGGCTGACCGACGAAGGCCGGCGCCGGCTCGAGCAGCTCGCCGCCGGCCACGGCGAGCCGTGGCGCGCCGCGCACGCGCGCGAGCACCTGGTCGTGCAGGCGCTGCGCGCGCAGCAGCTGTTCCACCGCGACCAGCAGTACCTGGTCGACGCCGAGCAGCGGGTGCAGATCATCGACGAGTACACCGGGCGCGTGCTCGAGGGCCGCACCTGGGAGCAGGGGCTGCACCAGATGATCGAAGCCAAGGAGGGGGTCGCGCTGAGCGAGCGCACCCAGACCCTGGCGCGGATCACCTACCAGCGCTACTTCGGCCGCTACCTGCGGCTGGCCGGCATGACCGGCACCGCGCGCGAGGTCGCGCACGAACTGCAGGTGGTCTACCGGCTGCTGACCGTGCCGCTGCCCACCCACCGGCGCTGCGTGCGCCGCCGGCTGCCCGACCGGGTGCTCGCCGACGAAGCCGCGAAGTGGCAGGCGGTGGCCGCCGCCGTGGCCGAGCGCCACGCGCGCGGCCAGCCGGTGCTGGTCGGCACGCGCTCGGTGGCCGCGTCCGACGCGCTGGCCCGTGCGCTGCGCGCCGCCGGGCTGCCGCACGTGGTGCTCAACGCGCGACAGGACGCCGACGAAGCGCAGATCGTCGCCGCCGCCGGCGAGCGCGGCGCGATCACGGTGGCCACCAACATGGCCGGCCGCGGCACCGACATCGTGCTCGGCCCCGGCGTGGCCGAGCTGGGCGGGCTGTTCGTGATCCTGACCGAGTACCACGAGTCGCCGCGGATCGACCGGCAGCTGATCGGCCGCTGCGCCCGCCAGGGCGACCCGGGCGAGTGCCAGGCGATCGTCGCGCTCGACGACGAACTGTTCCGCCAGCACGGCGGTGCCGAACTGAAGCTGCTGCGCCGCGCCTTCGGCCGCGACCCGCAGCAGGCCGCGCGCTGGGTCGCGCGCTGCCGGCGCGCCGCGCAGACGCGCGCCGGCGCAATCCACGCCCGCACCCGGCGCGACACCCTGCGCCAGGACCGCAACCTCGACCAGATGCTCGCCTTTTCCGGGGATCCGCTATGAAGCCGATGAACGCTGTCGCCACGCTTGCCCTCGCCCTCGCTGCCTGGCCGGCTGCCGCCCAGACGCCTGCACGTGCCGGCAGCGCCGCGCCCGCGCATCCGGGCAGCGCCGCTCAGGCGAGCGCCGCCCTGCCGGCCCGCACCGCGCCGCCCGACCTGGCGCGGGCGCCGACAACGGCCGCCGCCGCGCGCGGCTTCGCCTGCCTGATCGAGCCCCTCAAGCGCATCGAGCTGCGCAGCCCGGTCGAGGCGCGCATCGACGCGGTGCTGGTCGACCGCGGCGAAGAGGTGAAGAAGGGGCAGGTGATCGTCCAGCTGGACTCCGACGTCGAGCGCGCGGCGCTCGAAGCGGCGCGCTACCGGGCGGTGATGGAAGGCGAGGTGCAGAGCGCGCAGAGCCGGCTGGTCGCGGCGAAGGCCAAGTACCAGCGGCGCGAGCAGCTGGTCAAGGAGAAGTTCATCGCCGCGCAGGAGCGCGACGACGCGCTGGCCGAGATGCAGGTGGCCGAGGCCAACGTGGTCGCCGCCAAGGACAACCGCCGGCTCGCGGTGCTCGAGCAGCAGCGCATCCACGCGCTGCTCGAGCAGCGCCGCATCCGCAGCCCGTTCAACGGCGTGGTCACCGAGCGGCTGCAGCACGCCGGCGAGATCGCGCAGATCGGCGAGACCGCGCGGCCGATCCTCAAGCTCGCGCAGACCGACCCGCTGCGCGTCGAGGTGGTGCTGCCGGTGGCGATGTACGGCAAGGTCAAGGTCGGCCAGCAGGCGGTGGTCGAGGCCGAACCGCCGCTTTCCGGCCGCTACGCGGCCGACGTGACGATCGTCGACAAGGTGGTCGACTCGGCCAGCGGCACCTTCTGCGTGCGGCTGGACC
>WBZO01002623.1_pt1 | contig 16524 bp, 18 predicted proteins | sample 5204261 | NCBI WGS metagenome assembly WBZO01 (sample SAMN12412400, study PRJNA552823) | activated sludge metagenome | isolation source: activated sludge from anammox sidestream of wastewater treatment plant... | place: USA: North Carolina | collected 2017-09 | reverse complement strand
CCAACCACGTGCTTGAAGCCCCAGATGATGTGATTGCCGCATACCGCGCGGAACAGAAACACATCCAGGGTGAGGGCGGCGGCACCGACGTCACTGTTCCGAAGAATGAATCCGCGGAACAAGCCAGCATGCGACGTGTCGGTCGGGTCGTCGAGATCGCGGTTGCCGTCCACCAGGAACAGGAACATGTCTCGATCTCCCAAATAGGCGCCTGACGGTATCCGTTCAGCGCCGAATACGCCGTCCTTGTAGCCGAGCGGCAAGGACCAGTTCGGATGCTGGGCCATGAGGTCGAGCACCCGCGCGGTCAGCTCGTCATGGTGCACACGCGCGTACCTCGGTGAGGTAACGGCGTGCACGGTCCACGGATCGTCGCGATCGAGGAGCAGCTGATGCTGTTCACGACGTTGACGGTGCAGCCCGTAGTTGATCGCATCCGAGGCGATCGCCGCGGGCAGCGTTCGGAGGTATTTCGGCGGCGCACCGGCTATGCCAGCAAGCTGCTCGAAGCTCCAGTTCGTGAGGGCGGCCTGGCGATTCGACGCGTCGCGTAGCGCGAGCGCGTCAGTACCAATCGCTTCTGTCCTGACTGCGACGGTCTCAATGGTGCGCTCTTCGGTGCGGATGCGCCGCGCGCGGGCCGCCTCGTAGAGAGCGTGAACACTGGCGTACCGTTCGTCGGGTGGGCGTGACGCCCATTCCTTGTGAGCCGTGTACGCGTTGACAGCAGACACACCTATTCCGTTCATTGGACTGCTCCTTTCTGCGTGCCCTGGGGGCGACGAGGTGGAACGAAGCCTCACGCCGGGCGGCGTGAGGGGGTGGTCAGGACGACCACAGCGAGAGAGACCTGAGAGCTCCGATCCTCCTCGGGCCGGAGATCCAAACCGTTCTCAGTTGCGATCCACCTCCGTGACAGGAGCGGCAGCGGACTGCCTGTCGGACACGACGTACTCGCGACGCAGCACGAACGGCCCGTGCTTCAACGTGACGAGTGCTCCGATGATGACGATGCTCGGCACGCCCTGGTGCCGCCGCGACAACAGCAGATGATGTCGGAGCACTGCGTGCGCTTCGGGCAGCTGCTCCTGAATCTCTCGGATGGCTGCCCATTCTTCGGCCGAGGCCATGGTGGCGTGGGCACTGCGGGCCACGACGTCGGCGGGTGTGACCACAACGTCGGCCGAGCCGGTACACTCCCCGATGAACTTCTGGAGCCGCTGAGCGCCGTCGTGCACGTAGACGGGTCGCGTATCGATAGCCGCGAACAGTTGGTCACTAATTCGCGCGACGGCTTCGGCCATCGGCAGGACTCCGGATGCCTGCCGCGCCTTCTCTTCCTCGGTTCCGTTGGTGTTGATCCACTCGGCGATGAATTGCTTCTTCTCCTCGTGCAGGGCTGCCTGCGCGATCTGATCCTGTCGGACCTGCTCCTGATAGGCGCGCCGGTCTGCGCGGAATCGTCGGTGCGCTTCCGGCGGCACATCTTTGGCGAGGCCCTGATCGATCGACACGTCGAACAGCACGCCTCCGCGATCGGTGATCACGTAGCAGGTCTTCGGAGTCGGCGGCGGGTGGGAGGCTGCACGCTGACCCTTGTCGGCAAGAAACGCTTCAGCGACGCTCTGCCTCCGCGCACGGCCGTCGTCCGTTCGTTTGGCCCGCAGCGCTGTCCGCTGGGCGTGGTAGGCGGTCTCGAGTTCGTGATTCTTCGCTGCAGCGCGATACAACTCGTCGACGGTCGGCGGCAAGTCGTACATCGGCGCGGTGTCGACGCGAATGATGCCAGTGGCGTTCATTTCGAACCGCGGCCTGAGCTTGAGCCGCGCTACGCCTTGCCGGTCAACGGAGACCAAGTGCAGGCGATTCGCCGGGACTTGCAGCGTGATCTGCTGGACCGACCGTCCGTCGCCGCCCGAAAGAAGTGACGCCTTCCTGCCGTCCTCCGACAGCAGGTAGCTCGCGGTCGCGGTGAGCGTGCGCGCAGCGTCCGCACCTGGTGTTGAAGCCACCGAGAGCGAACCAGCTTGCCTATCGACGAAGCGCGTCACGGTTTCCATAACAGCGTCCTTTCCGCGAGACGTCGGCCGCGCGGCCGACGGATCAGCATCCCGTCGCGAGAGAACCGCGGCCCCAGGCGGCGGGGCTGAGCCCGCACCGCCTGGGTCCTCTCTGGTCGATCAGGCATGCTCCTCGGAGCGCTCGTACGCGTCCAGGATGCACTGCCTGATCGCCTCCTGCGCACTGGCATCCCCGTTCGCGGGACGCAGCAGTGCGAAGCTCCGGCGTTCCCCATTCACGGAGTACTGCCGGGCCGGGAACGTCACGTTTCTCCCTCCAGCGCGACGTTCCCATACTGCGAAGCCGACCAGTTTCATCCCGCTGAGCGGGCCTGATTCGGCTCCAAACATCACCTCCGCGTCAGCGAGCTTCCCTGCGGGAGAACCCTGCTGATTCGGGATGATCGACACAGACACAACGACTTCGCCTTTTGACTTGGACATGGTTGTCTCCAAGACTGCCGTGGGCCTGAGACCGCGTGGCAGTGGCTGGTTCGAGCAGGTCCTGAGGACGCCGTCGAACAGGGGTGGGACGCACGGCCCTGAGAGCGCGTGCGTGGTGACGGGAAGATTTATCAATACAACCATGTGCCTTAGGAGTCAATAGGGTATTTTGCCTTTTTCATTGCTGAGATACGAGCATACGCATGAGGCGACGTCACAGAAGACCACCCTGAGGCTCGCGCCCGTACCTCCTCGCGTTCGTAACCTTCTGTCGCAGCTCGCGTTCCGACCACGGCGGCTCGCATCGCGCATTCCAGTCGCTTAGCGCGCGCTCCGCCTCGTCGTCTGAGAGATCAAATCCGCGCACGACTCGACAGCAGACACGAAACGTCTGTAGATCGCCCTGCTGTCCGGCGACAGCGGGATCGACGCGCCGGAGAAATGCGCGTGCGCGCTCCACTGAGCGCGCGGCAGGCAACGGTCGCCGCACCCTGGGAACGCTCGACGGAAGTGTCGCAGCACCGACGGCAGGCAGATCCCCCGCCACGAAGACATCTCGCCAGTGGAGGTACTCAATGCCGACACGAACCGATGGCCGTCGCTTGTGATTGAAAAGTCCCGGCAATCTCGTGGTCTGCGTGCACGATGTTGCAGCGCGATCGGTCAGCAGTTCTCGCGCGAGTTGCTTCTGCAACTGCTCGACTCGTGAGGGCGAGATGTCCCGGACGCGCCATAGCACGTGTAGCCGACCGGGCGACGAATGCAGCACGTACGATGGCGGAGGAAGGTCCGATCGCGTGGACAGGACGGCGAGCAGTCCTGGACCGTCAAGGTCCTCCTCGAGGAACAGATGCCGCACTTGGGTCACCGCTTCGCGAGCGCGCGATCGCCCGGGCCGATAGGCATTCACGCCGACGTACACATTCCAGCCGTGCGCGTTCATGTAACGAAGCCACGCCTGAAATCGGTCGCTGATCGCAGCTTTGACAGGCACGATCCGCTGAATGACCTGGCCCGTGCGATAGGTCTTCAGCAGCACGCCGATCGAGTCGTCGGGGGCGAAGGCTGCTTCGAGGAAACGAATCGGCGCGCACTGGTCGATCGATTCCACTTTGTCACTCCTTCGTGAGGGTGACCGATCCGGTGAAGGGCACAGGGCAATCGACCCCGGTGATGCTGCCCTGAATGCTGCGGGCCTCGGCCGTGGCGAAACTCCCGAATGTTCCACGGCACCCGCGTGGGGAGTCGTACTCGCCCTGTGTGCTGATCTGGGCTGGCGGCGTGTTGGACGGAATCATCGACGTCGATGAAGTCAGGGTGATCGGCAGCCAGCTGTTCTCGGAGCGGATGGTGGTACGGAAAGCCTGCAGATTCGTCTGCGGGACCACCTCGAAGGTCCAGGTCACGGTGCCGCTGACCGGGGCACCAGGCTGCGGGCCTGTGGGATTCGGCTGAATCGTCATGGTGCCTCGCCATGTGCCGGCGAGGAACGACTGCGCCGGCGTCGGTGAGGTCGGCGCGGAGCCGCCGCCTCCGCACGCGGCCAGTGGAAGGATCAGGAGCAAGACAGGTAACTGACGGAAGAGCGGTCTCATGACAAGGCTCCCTGCGGCACCGGATCGTCCAGCAGCCGCGATTCAAGCAGGAACCGATCGCTTGGAACGTCGTAACCGCGGACTGCCGCGACTTGTGTCACGCGACGGTGTCCGCCAATTCGACCGATGTGTACGACGAGATGAATCGCCAATCCGATGGCTTCGCGGATACTCCGGTGCGGCAGACCCACGTTCGCTGTCAGCACACAGTGCGCCAGACGTGTGAGGGCCTGTTCTGCGGAGTTCGCGTGGATGGTGCTGAGACTGCCGAGGTGTCCGGTGTTCAGCGCTTGCAGCAGGTCGAACGCTTCCGCGCCACGGACCTCACCAACCAGGATGCGATCGGGCCGATGCCGCAGGGCCGCACGAAGGAGGTCCGCTATCGTGACTGGAGGCAGCGGCGCCTCCTGGCCGAGCGGTGGCTGCGCACGTCGTGCTTCGAGTCGAACCACGTTCGGTTTGTTCAGATGAATCTCTGCGGTCTCTTCGATCAGGACAATGCGATCGTGATCGGGAATGTGCGCGGCCAGCGCGTTGAGTAGCGTGGTCTTGCCAGTACCGGTACCGCCAGAGATCAGGACGTTCTGCTCAGTCGCGATGGCGCAGGTCAGTTCCCTCGCGGTTGCAGCAGTCAGCGAAGCGATCGCAACGAGATCGTCGAGGCTATAGCGGCGTGTGAACTTCCGGATGGTCAGGACCGGACCCGCCACGGCGCAGGGCGGGAACATCGCCGCCACACGGGAGCCGTCCTCGAGTCGTGCATCCAGAAGCGGCTGTGCGTCGGAAATCTCGTCGCCGCACGCCCGTGCGATGTTCTTGATCGCGACCGTCAGGTTTCGCGTTTCGAGGGTTCGGTCGGGCACAGCCTCGATGGTGCCGTCGCGCTCCACGAAGATGTGCCGACCTCCGTCGTTGACCATGACCTCGGTGATCGTCGGATCACAGAGGAGATCCTCGATCGGTTTCAGGAACGGCAGAATCCGATCAAGGCTGCTCACAACTGCCCCCGTGCCACCTGGTCGAAGTAGCTCGTCTGGACGTCGAGGTAGTGCGGCTTCAGGTAGCAGAACTGCGGAGGCATCGGGTTGAGGCCGTCGTACGGCAACGCAATGGCCTGCCCGTTCTGCAACTCGGTGAAGACACGCGGCGAGAAGATGTACTCGTGATGCGGCGCATAGCTCTTGCTCGCGCTCACCGTTTGCCTTGCGGCGGTTGCCCTGCCCGTCAGCAGGGAGATATGTGCGCCCTGGCCGCCTTCGGACAGCGTGTAGTGGGCCTTGAGACGGTCGCGCCGACCGCACAAATCCGCCGCCGCTCGCGCCGTGAATTCGTCGCTGGTCGCGAGGAACAACTTGGTCCGGAAGCACTGGAGCAACGTGCGCCAACTCTCGTCACCGGGAAGCGCGGAGCGAAGCGAGCTGACGCTCTGAGTCGCGACGATGGGAATGAGCCGTGCCTGGCGTGACAGCGCGAAGGTTCGCTCGTCGCCGGTCGGGTCGGTTTCGCCGACGGTCGCGAACGCGTGATATTCGTCGCACACGAAGAGCAGATCGCGCCAGATCCGCTCAGGGTGCGCCGTGATCTTCGGGATGCGCTGGATGACTGCGCGCTGGAAATCCAGCTTCAACATCACGCCCACGGCGCGCGCAAGCCCGGGGTTCAGACCGACTGGAAAGTTAAGCGCCAGCACATGGCCCGATTCGAGCAGCTCTTCCAGCGGAGGAAGGGGCTTCGGTTCTCCCGGTTTCGGCGTGCTGGCGTAAACGCTTCGTGGAGGGCAGAACGTCCGGTGAACGGCTGGATTCTCGTCAAACAGCGAGAGGAAAACGACGATGCCTTCTGTGATCGAGGACCGCAGACGATTGTCGAGTCGTTTCCAGCCGTACGTAAACCATCGGTCCACCGCTTCGATCTGATGCTTCCGATCAAGCCACGCGGTCCCCTTGGTTCTGCGTACCTCGTAGGGAATCTTGTGCTCCTGCAGATGTGATTCGAGGTCGGCGCTGTACTGCCGCGCCATGTGCTCTGGACCTTCCTGGAACCAGTCCCTCCAGCCCGCGGTCGCCAGATCTTGAAGCTCGTAGTTCGCGAGCGGTACGACGACCACTTCCGGCGGCTGACTCAGCGCGGCCTTCAGCTTGGTGATCTCTGCCTCAATCTTTCCGTCTTCGAGGACGTACCGATACACCTCGGCGAGGGTCGTGTAGCCGTCCGCAAGGCGCCGAAGCAGGATGACGAACTTGAGGAGATCCGTGTACGCCTGCTGCCAGAACGGCTCTTTGGACTTACCGAACAGGTTGTTGACTAGCGTCGAGACCGCATAGGCGACAGCATACGGGTCTAGGTCGTTGTGGAGCGGGTTGTAGCAGATGTCGCCGCCGAGGCGGATCTCGGTGTAGTCCGAGGCACGTCCGGCACGGGTGAGCATCCCGTGTACCTGCTGGCAGAAGTCGCCCTTGACTTCGAGGACAAGGCCGCCAATCTTGCGCTCCGGATCGCTCGCCTTCCAGCGGAGGAGTTGGTCGGTGTACGGGAACATGCACGCGGATGTTTTGCCTGTTCCAACGGCACCGATCACCATGACGCCCGTGTAGAGCCCGCGCTGAGGAATCGTCAGCCACGAGGGCTGCGGTGCGCGTCCGCTCATCGTTTCGAGATGACTCTCCCCGAGCACGAGCGTGGGTGCCGGTCGCCGTTCCGGTGCGACGTAGGCCGGCAGCGAACGCTGTTTGGCGCGAGCAGGTCGACGGTACGCGACGATGGTCGTGAGCGAACCGAGCATCGATGCTGCGAAGAACGGCGTCGTGAACCAGAGCGTGGCGTAGCCGTACACCAGCACCAGGAACGCGGCGGGATTCCGCAGTTCGATGATTTGCAGGTACACGTTGCCCCGATCGACCGGATAGGCGTGGACACCAGCGGCGCCCACACCCAGAGCGATCAGCATCGCGACGACGACGCGTTGTTCCACCAACATCCGGATCACGGTGGCCTACCCTCCTACCCGCCCATCAGGCGAGCGCGGCCGACGGCGCGCTGGCGGCCTCCGGTGTAGACGGCTGCGAATCGGCGCGGCGCTTGGAACGGCGCTTTCTGACCGGCTGGTTGGCCGGTTGCGGCGGCACGAACGACGTGCGGTTCTCGGCACGCCAGGCCAGAAACTCCTTGTCCTTGGCCAGGACAGTGTCGATGACCTCGTTGAGCACGTAATCTGTGGACTCACCGAGGAAATGCGCGTAGGCAAACAGCGTCTCGTTCGTTTCGCGATCGAACCTGACGATCCGACGGACCAACTGCTTGCCACGGGTGCGCGGTTTGATGAGCGGCATGGTTCCTCCTGCAGGGGCTAATGCGAACACATCGCCCGCTGGTTCCACGGCACTGAGCGCGGCAGAATCGCGGCAGAATGCAGCGACATTTCCGCGGTGGTGACCACCCGCGGATCTCGCTGCAGATGAAACTCGACGGTTATGGGCGGCCGTGGCGTGAGCGACCACGCGCTGGCCGCAGGCTTGGCAGCGCGAGCGGTGCAAAAGCGTGGTCGCTCACGCCACGGTTCCCTCAGTGATCGGGTCGTTCGGCTGCTCGCAGCCAGCGGGCGGCTCAGAGCGCCGCCCGTTCTCAGTCGCTGTAACCAGCGGTCCCGCCACGCCTTAGCACTGGGGCGCTTCGCGGCACCGACTGGCCAGGAAGCGCGGCGAGACCCTGCGCTGACGCTTGGCGAGGGGGAACACCTCGCGCGTGGGTACCGTTCCCCCCTGTGTTCCCCCTCCCATTCCCGTCGAGCCCCGTCAGGCGGTACCGACCAGGTGTGAGAGACGAAGGTACTGACGGCGCATCTCATGGCGTTCAAACCTGCCTTCTTTCCGCTCGATGGCATCGGCCAGACTCCTCGACATCGCAACATCAACGGCACGGGGTCCATCGAGCTCCAACGCACGGCGCAGCCCACGAAAGCGGGGTGTCCCGAAGATGCGCCGCGCCCGGCGCATCCGTTTCTCTTCGACGACTCCCGAGCCAAGGGTCCGCGCCTCCCAAAACCAGCGGAGCTCGTTCGCGGTCACGGTGTCGAGCGGCGCGGCGAGCTCCTGTCTGAACGCACCTTCATAGTCGTCCGCAAGGTGCTGCGCCCAGCCGTCCCGGTCCGTCTGCTGGACGGGCACAAGGAGGCGGATGGACCATGCAGGCAAGGAACGCAGCAACTCGGCGTGGCGGCGGAGGAATACCCGGAAGTCGTACGGCACAGGGTTGACGAGCAGATACAGAAACGCGTGCATTCGGCCATCCGGTGAGACACCAATCGGCAGCTTGTCTGGGAAGTGCCGCACCGTGACGTTGGGTGTGACGCCGAAGGCCAGTCGCGGCAAGGCGTCTCGCTCAAGGGAGGTCGTGGTAAGAAAATGGGCGACCTTGTCCTGTTCGGACCCGAGCCAACGGAACTCTCGATGCGTGATCACATGGTCAAGGATCATCAGGCGCTCGAGCGCCTGTCCCACGGCCATCCGCTTGCGGAACCGGACGTCTCGTTGTTCTATCGCCTCGTACAGCGCGGCGTGGTGAAGGTGGTAGACGCGAGCCTTGCTATGGCCGCAGAGGTAGGGCGTCGCCAGCTTGCGGCTGGTCAGCTTGTGGAGGAAGTCGACCAGCTTCTGCCCCCGCACGATCCGAGCAAACGTGCAGTACTGCCGACCAAGGAAAAAGCCGGAATGGAGCATCACCTCGACCAGGAAGGCGGCCTGCCGATGCGTGAAGCCGAAGCCTGCGACGCGTTTGACGCGCTCCTCGTGGGTCACAGGAACTCCTCGAAGATGCGCGGGTTCGGGCTGCGTCCGGACCGCCCGCTACGGCCTCCGAGACCGGTGCTGATGCGATACGAACTGAAACCAGTCCGCCCCTTCGCGGCGGCATAGGCGCCGCGGTAGTGGGGCGTCACGACTTCGACGTCCTCGATCTTCCGCTCGCCATCGGGCCGTTCGTACTCGATGCGAACGTCGGGGAAGTGGACATGGCCGTCGATCACGGGAAGGTCGCGGCTCGCCGCCCACTCCGCGACGTCGGCGGCGTGGCGACCGGCGTCCCGTTCCTGCCCGCGGCGCTCGCGTTTCAGAGCGTGCAGGAAGCGCTGGTAGTCCCGCTTCAGCTCGTAGTCGAGAACGACGCGTGTGACCGTCGCGCCCTTGTCCTTGAGCCGCTCGGCAGACCTTTCATAGGCCCGATAGAGCTGTGCATCGTGGGACAGTTCCCGTGGCTTCAGGAAGCCGGCGTAGTAGGTCTGCGCTGAGCCGTCGCGGTCGGTCTTGCGATGTCGCTCCAACAGCTCACGACCGCGCTCCGTCAATGTCACGAGCGTCGCCCGATCTCGGCCGATGAGGTAGGGTCTTGTCTCCACAAGGCCAGCATCGCGGAGGGCTCTCAACTCGCCGTCGCGGGCTTGTACGGGACGGCCGCGCTGATCGCGCAGGTCGGAGGCAACCACAACGCGAAACGCGCCAGCCGTAGCCAGGATCCGGACTTCGGACTCGCGCAGATTGATCGTGCGATCCCGGTCCCTCACAGGGCGGCGTGTCGGACCGCGTGGCAGGTCCAAATCCCGGGTCAGCGCGTCTCGAGACTCCTCGCTTGGAGACGCCGAATCGCCCGAGAGCGTGGCACTTCCTCGGCTCAGGTCGGGACGCTCGCGCTCGTCGTCACGAGGGTCAATGTCACGCCACATGCGTCATTTCCTATGGCTTGAATTCCTTGTGGAGGTCACTCAGCACGGCGTCTCGCGACCCCAGTTGCTGGTCCATGTGCGCGAGCTTGCGTCCGGCGTCACGGAGGAAAAGCCAACGGGCAATGCCGTAGTACGCGGCGAACAGGTTCAGAAAAAGGACCGCGGTCGTCACGCCAATCGTCACTCCGTGATTGCGGAAGATCCCCGCTTTGAAAGGCGCAAGGAACGACAGCTCCCCGGCAAGCCACGCGACAGCCAGGAACGTCGTGAGTGCCGCAAGGAAGGCAACGTTAGCGACCATTGGGCTGCCCTTCCTCGAAGGCCTGATCCACGCGAAAGTACGAGACCTGAAGACCGAGTGGGTTAACGCGCACGAACTCGTTGGGAACGCGGTCCCTCAAGGTGAAATCGATCTGCGCGATGAACGTCTGGCGGGCGCGCTCCTGACGCGTGCCTGGGGAGTACAGAAGTTTCTGAAAGCTCACGGACGCTTTGTGCGGCGCTTGCGCCAACTCGGTCAGGCTGACGTTCTGAACGACGATGTCCACTTCGTCGGCGGACGGGTTGGTCATGAACGTCTCGATGGCCCGGCTCTGCTCGTTCTGAGAGATAGTGGCGTCCGCAAGACCCGGCTCCAGGAAGAGAAGAGAATCGGGATACTCGCGCTGAACCGTGGCACGCAGCCGGCTGAAGTGCTTCACGATGAACTGCGTGAGGAAGTACCGGAGTTCGGGCGGCTGCGGCTGGTAGCTCGTCGCGTCGTATTGCACCGCCTCGGCCCTGCCGACGTCGTCGATCCGGATGACCAGCGGCTTGACCTGCGAGTACCGGGTCACGGTGTAGATGTTGAGCCCGACCAGGCCAACGGCCACGAGGGAGACCAGTGCCAATGCGATTCGGAGGTACGTGTTCGTGACCAATGCCGAGCCGTACAACTCCACGAACTGGCGCTTGGCGCCCTCCAGCCTCTTCGGGTTCAGATCGGCAACCGTGGCGTTCATCAAGAGCCCCTTTCAGTTGCCAAACCGCACACTCAGTAGCCGCCACGCCATCCACAACGTGCCGCCGACGAGCCCCAGGAGGATGGCAATGCCCATACCCAGGATGTAGACGTTCCACAGGCCCGGTAGATTGACCTCGTGAGGCTCGCGCAAATCGTCAGGAACGGGCGTCTGGAATCGGCGTGGCATAAGTTCTTCCTTCAACGCATGCGGATTAGGCGCGGCACAGAGGAGAGGATGCTCTGCCCGCCCTGCCCGGAGAAAATCGAACTCGTCAGCGAGGGGACAAGTGCGATCCCGATACAGAAGGTCACCACGACGGCGACCGCCTGAAGGCCGTAAACGCCGTACTCTGCCGACGTGATCGTGGGCGGGAGCGTCGTTACATAGCGGAAGACGAATTGCTCGAAGATCATCAGGAACGCGATGGCGACGACCGGTACAAACGAGTACTGAATGAACGACTTCAACCAGCCCCAGAAGAGCCACTCCAGCTTGGGCACGATGAAGAACGGGACGAAGATCGGACCCAGGAGTCCGCACACCGCGCTCGCGATCAGCCCAAAGGCGATGACGGCGAGCGACAGCCCCTTCGCCAAGGCAATGAGCAGCAGCATCGTCCAGTAGATCAGGTTCGCCAGAATCGACCACGCATCGGGTTGGAGAAAGTGGTCCGACAACTCGTCGAAGTGCCGGTAGATGTTGTCGAAGGCGCGTGCCTCGAGAACGCTCTGGAAGTAACCCGTCTGGTCCGTGATGAGGTTGCTGAATGACACCCCGATACCTGGAATCGGCGCCTCGTAGAACGCGATGAAGGCGTAGCCGAACGAGATCAGCATCAAGAGCTTCGCGAAGTCGAACATCGAGTCACCGAGGTTGTCGTGCGAGAACATCATCTTGACGCCCTGCCAGACAATCAGGATGGTCGCGAATGACAGGAAGAGGCTGTACCCGAAGCGCAGGAATTCAGGTTCGTACACCGTCAGCAAGTTCGCGATTGCCTGCTGAACCGTGGGCAAGAGGTTGAGCTGCACGACGGACCTCCGGACTCGTTACGGCTGTCTCCATGTGCGCAGCGCGTCTCCCGTGCCGGCGACGAACGCGGCATTCGCCGCTCGGCTGTCGCGCCACGTCACGAGCTGCATGTTCATCGCGGTCGTGTCGACGTCACGCGCCCGCTTCGAGTCGACCAGAAGCTGCTCCACGAACGCGGTCAGGAGCTGGCTGCGCGCCTGACGTTGCCGGGCGCCGATCAGGACCGATCCATTGATCTTGTCAAGCACGGCGGTGGCACTCTGCTCGAGCGACGGGTCGATAACCTGCGCTTCCAGCGCGTCGATCGCCGGTAGTTCCTGCTTGCGGCCGTTCAACCGCAGCAATCCGGTGTCATTGATGGCCGACATAGCCACGGCATCGGCCAACTCCACGGTTGCCAGACGGCTGGCCATGGCCCGTTGCGCCGCGGGTCCAAGGCGGCTGAGAGCCGCCCGCGCGTTCAGCACGGGATGGCTCACCGCGAGGTACGCCGCGCCTCGCGGGTCCCCGAAGATGAGCGCGTCGTTGATACCGTTCGCGTAGAGGAAGTCCCCTCCGTGTGTGCGCCAGCGAGGCACGTCCAGAAGGGCGTAGCGGCGAAGGTCGGCAAAGGCGCTCAGGCGCCTGGCCATCGCCCAGAGCTTCTCGTGCTGAAGGCGTTCAGTCTCCAGCAGATACTGCTGGTAGACCGCAGAAATGCTGTTCCTGGCGGTATTCGCAGCGTCGTAGACCGTCCACTGTGCATAGGCCGGTTGCACCGCTAGAGTGACCACGAGTGGAACAAGGAGAAGTCTTCGCATGGTGTCCTCCATTCCCTGCAACAGTGGTGGTTATGGCTGACGCCACGTCCGAAGCGCGTCGCCTGTACCCGCGACGAATGCATCGTTCGCGGTGCGCGCATCTCGCCACGTGACGAGCTGCATGTTGATAGTGGTGGCCTCCGTGTCGCGCAGCCGCTTTCCCCTTGCGAGCAACTGCTCCAGCGCGTGCGAGAGAAGCTGGTTCGACAGCATGTCCTGCCGCCGTCCCAGGAGCTCGCCGGCCGCGATTTTGTCGAGGATGGCCGTCATCTCGTGGTACTGCGAGCCGGGGTTCAGTACATCGTTCTGCAGAGACTCCACGGCGTTCTGAAGTTGGCCGTGATAGCCGCGTGCCAAAGCGACCTGATGACCGCCCATCGTTGCGACGGAGTCGGTGATCTCGATGGTGGCGTACTGCCGCTCCAGCATCTGTCTGGCCGCTGCGCTCAGCGTCGGCGGCATCGTCGTTGGACGAAGGAGCGGCAGCGCGGTTGAGAAGTACGCCGAGCCGGTCGGATCGCCGTTGTTGAGCGCCTGGATCCACGGCCGCCCAAAGTCCCACCGAGACGGATCGTGCGAGGTGAGTGCGATTGGAGGAGTCCGAAAGCGATCGAGACTCCCGAGTCTCTGCGCCATTCGCAGCACGGTCAGGTACTGCGCCCGCAGCTCCGTGTAGTGCTGCTGTACGCGGTAGGCGATCAGCGTCGTCTGGACAAGGTTCGCGGGATCGATGACAACGAACTGCGCATGGGCGGGCGCCGCGATCGTGCACAACGCAGTGGCAAATACCAGGACTCGGCGAAACATAAGGTCCTCCTGTTCAGAACCGTCTCGAACCGACGGGAGCGGCATATGCCGGCAGCTCGATGTCGCTTGTGAGGTACACCTTCACCCGATGCCCCTCGCGAATCGTGATCGTCGGCAGCCGATTGAGAAAGCGATTCATGACTTGCATGGCAGCTTGAGAAGTGGCGTCGCCCACGCCGCCAGCGATGACAATCGTTCGGTCCCCATCACCGCTTCCGAGCCCGGCGCTACCCAAGTACTGCGAGAGCCCGCTGATCAGGCCGACAGCCGCAGCGGCGCCGAACGTCGACAGAAAGTGGTTGTTGACCTTGTCGCGCAGTCCAGCGTCGCCAATCTGGTTGAGACCCATGAACTGATCGAGGCGGTAGCTGCGACCGTCCGGCATGACCAACCGATGGAAGGACACGGCGAGGCGCGCCTCGCCGAACGCTTGCACGGGCTTCGTCTCCCCGAGAATCCTCGCGCCCGCGGGTACAACCACCTGTCGGCCCGTGTGGGAATAGAGGGCATTCGTTACAAGACAGTTCACAGGTGCGGCCATCGCACCGTCTAGCCGATTGGTGAGAACGGTATCGATGATGGTTCCTTCGAGCACGCGATAAAGCGGTCCGGCGGCGTTGATCGGCGGTGTGTAGTCCGGTGTGCGGCGCTGCGTTGGATCCAGCGGCCGTGGTTCGCTGGATGTCGGTGTCACGGCGGTCTGAGCAGCGGGCGCTCCGGTTCCGAACGCCCCGGCGGTCCTGGTGGTAGCTCGCACAACTGCGTCGGCCACCTCTTCAACAGACGGACTCGGTGAACCTGTCTGCGCGGGAGCAGCGCCCGGCATGGGGTCGGTCCGTCCCTGATCGGGTCGTTCCCTTTCGGGGCGCCGGCTGAGGACGACGTTGCTCGCAAAGAGGCTTTCGTACTCACGGCGCTTCCGCTCTTCAGCAATCGGATCCTGCACGGGCGTCGGCGCTGTGTCGGCGTAGGGAGCCGGCTCCGGCTGCGTCACTCCTGCCGTCTGCGCTTCACGGAGTGCCTGAGCCTCCAGCAGACGCAAGCGGTCCTGATAGTCGCGCACCCGATCGGCACTCGGCGCCTGCGCAGGGGCAGCGGCCTGCGCGGACCGAGGCGGCGGGTCCGGACGACCGACGATCAATATGATCGCCAGCATCCCGGCCGCGACGCCGGCCATGATCCACGTCTGCACACCGCGCGGCAGCACGCCGCGAGGCACCGGCCGACGGTCGGTGACGGCGGGCGGCACCGGGTCTGGTTGCGCGCTGGCCGTGGAAGGCACGTCGCTCATGACTTCACCGACCTTGCTGCAGGAACTCGAAACGTTCCTTGCCGAGTGATAGGTAACCGCGGTCCAGTACCTTCGGTACGACGTAGGTGCCGTTTTGAACCTGGAAATTCAGGAGCCCTGGCTTTCCGTCCTTGATCTCGTAGAGCGCTGGCAGTTCAGTCGCGTCGGCCTTGATGTACGTGAACTGGCCGTCGTGCCAGATCGAGCGCACCAGGAACGGCCGCTCGTACTTCGGAGCGCCGTACACGAACTGCAGTTTGCCGGGATACTCCTGCTGAAAGGCCGCCAGCGCCTCGGTCGTCCGCCGGTTGGCGGCATCAGTTGCAGCGCGGGCTTCCTCTAGTTCGCTCCGCAACTCTTCGAGCTGTGCCGCGCTGTAGTACTTCGGCTTGCCCTGCGGCGCGCTCGGATCGGCGTTCACGTACACCTTGAGGTCGGGCATGCCGGCGCCGCCCTTCTCGGTGAGCAGAAACGAGTAGACGGCGCCGCTGGCCGTTACGAGATTCATGTTCGTGGCGGCGCCTTCTTTCGCGGGCTTCACGTGCGCGATGTTGTGCGTCGCCGTGATGACCCAGAAGTCCCGGTCGCCACAGATGACGTCCAGGATCTCCTCGCCGTCCGGGAGGAGCACCATCGTGGTGTAGCGCACCCGGGTTTGAAGCGTAATCAGGCTTCTGCCGGTCGCCGACACCTCGCGGATGCCGGTCCCGTTCGCCGGCGTTCCGTTGGCCTGCGCGGACGCGGGGACTGGTAGTGACACGACGAATGCAAGTGCCAACGCGGGACCAAGGCTACGAGCGAGCATGCAACACCTCCCATGAATTCACGCAGAGGCTGCGAGGCGGTCCAGACCCGCCTCGAAGCCGTACTCGCGAAACGTCTCGGCGACCCGTGCGTTGTCGATGGGAGTGTTGGTGTAGATCCAGTAGCTCTTGGGGTCTACTGCCAAAGTGAGGACTTTAGCCAGGTCCGGACGCTTGAGCAGAATCTGCTGGCGCGGGATCAACCCGGTCAGCAGGTCCAGTTCCATCTCGTTGAGTTGGAAGAGTTCGGCGTAGTGCCGGCGGTCCACCGCCGGATTCGCCAACAGCAGTTTCGTTGGGCAGCTCTCGACGATCGTCCGCAACAGATCCACTGACGCAAAGTCATCAACGCTCTGCGTCGCCAGAATCATGGCGGCGTTGTGCTTCCGCCATGTCTTCAACCCTTCCTGCACGTACGCGCGCAGCGTTGGGTGTTGGATGAAGCGCCACGCCTCGTCCAGCACGCACACCTTGAAGGCAGCCGCCTCGCTCGGGTCCTGTATACGCGCGACGACCCGATGGAGGACGTAGAACAGCAGCGGCTCCAGGAGCACGGGGTACGCCCTCATTGCTTCAAGATCGAAGACCTGGAGCCGTTCGACCGTCAGCGTGTCCTCGATGTTGTCGAAGAGACTCGCGTAGCGACCCTCCCCGACCCACTTGTGCAGCCGAGCCGCCAATGCACGCGGCAGTAGGTTCGCCAACGTGAACAGGCGCCGCTGGCTCCGGTCCAACACGTAGAGGTTCTCGACCGCCTCGTAGATCTCGCGGTCCTCGAGGTCACTGATCCGATATCCGTCATCGCCTTCGAGCAGCACGCGAACGAATGCGTGTAGAAAGTGGAGGTGCTCGGGAGTCGGCTCCAGAGCAAACGGGTTGATCGTGACGCCGTCCTGCCGGAGACCCAGCTCCAGGTAGCGTCCACCGAGCAGGGTCGCGAGCTTCCGGTAGCTGTGCCCGATGTCCAGCACGACG